>QWCQ01001398.1_pt1 | contig 11701 bp, 10 predicted proteins | sample 1972701 | NCBI WGS metagenome assembly QWCQ01 (sample SAMN09866704, study PRJNA288562) | Human gut metagenome isolate pre4_stool, whole genome shotgun sequencing...
CAATGACAAGGTTCTGACCGTCTATACCGCACGGAGTGAAAGTTTGAATAACCTCGTGATTCCTGCTTTTGAAAAGGAAACGGGAATTAAAGTCAATGTGATTGTGGCAGGGACAGGCCCGCTGGTAAAGAGAGTCGCTTCCGAAAAGGATAATCCCCAGGGGGACGTACTTTGGGCAGCCGACCAGACCATGCTGGAATCGCAAAAAGAATTATTTGAAAAATATGTATCTCCCGAAGATGCAAATATGCTGGAAGCCGCTAAAAATAAGACGGGTTATTTCTCTCCCGCTTTTGCGGATCCCACCGTATTTATCGTCAATAAAAAATTGGCAGGCGATATAAAAATTACAAGCTTTGCCGATTTGCTGAATCCTGCATTGAAAGGAAAAATCGCTTTCGGCGATCCCGCCAATTCCAGCTCTGCTTTCCAGTGCCTGATGGCTATGCTTTACGGCAACGGGAAAAACGGAGATCCCATGTCTCCCGAGGCTTGGGCTTATGTAGACAATTTCATTAAAAATCTGGACGGCAAATTACTGAACAGTTCCGGTGCAGTCCACAAAGGCGCAGCTGACGGAGAATATACGGTCGGCCTTACCTGGGAGGACCCGGCAGCAACTTATGTGAAGAACGGAGCGAATGTAGCTGTTGTATTCCCGTCAGAGGGTGCTATTTTCCCCGGTGAATCCGTACAGATTATCAAAGGGGCCAAGCATATGGAAAATGCAAAGAAATTTGTAGATTTCATGCTGTCGAAGAAAATCCAGGAAGAAGCGGGCAAGACACTTACGGTTCGTCCGCTCCGCAAAGGCGTTGCTTTGGCAGATTATATGACACCCCAGGATACCATCAAGATGTTCCCGAATTATGATGAAGGCTGGGTATCCGAACATAAAAAGGAAATCGTTGCCGAATGGAATAAGCATCTCGAAAATTCCAGACAGTAATCAAAAGAACATAAAAACAAAGGGGCGTGGGGCGTTTAACGCTCCACCCTTTTTGGGTAGGAGAGTATGATGAGCGTTTCTATTAAAATTGACAAAGTGGTTAAAAAATATGGCGACCATGCCGTTGTAAACGGGTTGTCGCTGGATATACGGCCGGGAGAGTTTTTCACGCTTTTAGGACCGTCAGGTTGCGGAAAAACGACGCTTCTCCGCATGATTATCGGTTTCAACTCCGTCGAGGGGGGAACGATTTATGTGGATGAAAATGCAGTGAACGGAATTCCGCCGGACAAGAGAAATATGGGAATGGTGTTCCAGAACTATGCGATTTTCCCTCATATGTCGGTGAAAGATAATGTGGCTTTCGGTCTCCGCATGCGTCATGTGCCTGAAAATGAAATCGCCGAAAGGGTAGATCATATCCTGAAAGTAGTCAAAATCGATCATTTAAAGGACCGTATGCCTACTGCTCTTTCCGGCGGACAGCAGCAGCGTGTGGCACTGGCAAGAGCGATTGTCATACGCCCCCAGGTGCTTTTAATGGACGAGCCGCTTTCCAATTTGGACGCGAAGCTCCGCATAGAAATGCGGAATGCCATCAAAGAAATCCAAAGACAGGTAGATATCACCACCGTCTATGTAACCCATGACCAGGAAGAAGCACTGGCCGTATCCGACAGGATTGCCGTTATGAACGGCGGTGTCATCCAGCAAATCGGAGAGCCTCAGGAAATTTATAAACGGCCGGCCAATGTTTTTGTTTCCACCTTTATCGGTCTTTCCAATTTGCTCAAAGCTTCTTACAAAGCCGGAAAAGTTTCTTTTGACGGAACGGAATATTCCGTTTCCGTGGATCATCTGTCCGATGATTTGCAGGAAGGGGAAAAGCTGATTGTTTCTGTCCGTCCCGAAGAATTTATTATGAAACCGGGAACGGGCGAAGGTCTGCACGGTAAAATCAAGTCTTCTGTTTTTTTGGGACTTGCAACCCATTATTTCCTGGAATCTGAGCAGGGCGAAGAATGGGAAATTCTGCAAACCGATACAAAGGAAATTTTGCCGGACGGCACGAATGTCACGCTCACGGTGAAGGAAGACTGCATTAATGTATTCCGTAAGGAAACAGAGCATACGGTCATCCAAAGGGAGTCATTATGAAAAAGAAACTGACAGTCTGGAATGTACTGAGCCTCTTGATTCTGTCCGCGTTTGCTCTTTTTGTGATGTATCCTCTCTTTCTGATTTTGTATAAGAGCGGAATCAACGGGGACACGGGGGCATTCACGATTGACAACTTTGCCCACTTTTTTGCCAAAAAATTCTATTGGGGGACAATGATCAATTCTCTCAAAGTGACCGTTGTATCCACTATTTTATCGGCAGTCGTGGGACTTCCTCTTGCCTATCTCATGCGGAGTGTAAAAATCAGGGGCGGCAGCTTTTTAAATATTTTAATTGTGATTTCCTATTTATCCCCGCCTTTTATCGGTGCTTATGCATGGATACAGATGCTCGGAAGAAACGGAGTGGTAACCCACTTCATCAATGACCTTTTCGGGATACACTACGGCGGTGTTTACGGATTTGCCGGTATCGTCCTTGTCTTTACTTTGCAATCCTTTCCTCTCGTCTATATTTATGTATCCGGCGCTTTAAAAAATCTGGATAATTCACTGAATGAAGCGGCGGAAAGTCTCGGGTGCAGCCGTATGGGACGGATATGGAAAATCATCGTGCCGCTTGTGATGCCTACACTTCTTGCAAGTTCCATGCTGGTCTTTATGCGTGTCTTTGCCGATTTCGGGACACCGATGCTGATAGGCGAAGGCTACCAGACACTTCCGGTACTCATTTACAACCAGTTTATGGGCGAGGTTTCCGGGGATGACGGGTTTGCGGCAGCCATCTGCTGTATCGTCATCGGACTTACCATCGTTATGTTTTTTGTCCAACGCTTTCTGGCAACGAGAAATACGTATGCCATGACCGCATTAAAGCCGATGGTGGCGGAAAAAGCGAAGGGACTCAGAAATATACTGGCCCACCTTGCCGTTTATCTCACGGTAGGACTTGCGGTACTTCCCCAGTTTGTTGTTATTTATACCTCTTTCCTTGCCACTAACGGCGGGCAGGTATTTACCGGCGGATTTGCTTTACAAAGCTATGAGGCGACACTCTTTGCCAAGGATAATGATGTTATCTGGCATACGTATTTCCTCGGACTCTGTGCCATTGCCATTGTTCTTGTCGTCGGCGTTTTGATTGCTTATTTATCGATGAGAAAGAAAAATGCTTTGAACAGTGTCCTCGATGTGGTCACCATGTTTCCTTTTATCATTCCCGGATCGGTACTCGGTATCGCTTTTGTCTTTGCCTTTAATAAGTCGCCCGTCATTTTGACCGGAACGGCACTCATCATGATTATTTCCTTTGCCGTACGGCGTATGCCTTATACGGTTCGCTCTTCGGCGGCGGTTTTGGGAAATATCAGTCCCAGTATTGAAGAGGCCGCTGTTTCTCTGGGGGCGTCGGAAATGACGACTTTCCGCAAAATTACGATTCCCATGATGGCGCCGGGCGTTCTGTCGGGGGCAATTATGAGTTGGGTGACCATTATCAGTGAATTGTCATCGTCAATCATCTTGTATACCAATTCCACACAGACACTGACGGTATCCATATATACGGAGGTTATTCGCGGAAACTACGGAAATGCCTCTGCTTATGCGACGATTCTTACTCTCACGTCCGTTCTTTCTCTTCTCATTTTCTATAAAGTGACGGGAAAGAGAGATGTATCGGTGTAGCGTCAGGCGGTCATATCATATTTTGCAATAGAAAAAAGCGTTCCTTCCCATTTGGGGAGAAACGCTTTTTTTATCAGCGGTGCAGGTTTTTTCTGTAAAAGATATTGTGAGCTCTGCCCTGCTCGGTCGGAATGAGGAGATCGCCTTCTTGGGAGACGTATTTATCTTCCAGGAGAGAACGGTATACTCTCCTCGTAAACCGTTCCGGCCATTTCATGTGAATTGCCAGATTGGGAATCGCATTTTCCCGTGCAGCCGCTTCTGTACCGTCATGGAAGAGAAGATGCTGGAGAAGGGTTTCCCGTCCGAAGGAAAATCTCTGCTGTTTTCTTCTTCTGAAAGCGGCTACAAGGCCCGTCGAAGGAGCGGTGCAGAGAGAGAAGACAAATAAAAGGCCCAGCACTGATGCCATCATGCCCGCCAGCGACGTGTCGAGCCAGATGGCGCCGACAATACCTGCGACGGAGCCGAAGGAACCGATGAGACAACTCAGTAAAAGCCGGGACGCCATTGTTTTCGTCCAAAGGGAAGCGGTCATGGCAGGAATAATCATGAAAGCAATGACCAGAATGGAACCGATGGATTGGAAAGCGGTGACGGCAGTGAGAGATACAAGTCCCATAAGTCCGTAGTGAATCAGTGCAGGCGAGAAGCCGAGTATTTTAGACAGAACGGGATCGAAGGTGGCAAGTTTCAGTTCTTTATAGAAAAGAGTAATGATTGCCGCGACGATGATAAAAACAATGCCACTCGTGTATATGCCTCTTGCACCGTAATCCGTGCCGTCGATGATCAGGCGGTCGAAGGGAGCAAAAGCGAGTTCGCCGAGAAGTACGCAGTCCGTGTCTATGTGGACGTTGCCGGCGTAGCGGGTGACAAGAATAACGGCGATACTGAAGAGGAAGGGAAATATAAGTCCGATGGCCGCATCAGAAGCGACAAGACGGCTTCTGTACAGCGATTCCACAAGCCAGACGGTGAGTACGCCCATGAGCGTCGCACCGACGATAAGAAACGGGGAATCCAGACTTCCGGTGAGAAGGAAGGCGAGAATAATCCCTAAAAGTACGGTGTGGCTGATTGCATCGGTAAGCATGGACATTCGCCGGAGTACAAGGAAGTTTCCCGGCAAAGCACAGCTGATTGCCGTAAAAAGGGCAATAACAAGTATTTCAGCAAAAGAATTCATAGGACGCCTCCTTTTTTAGCAGGAGCAGCCAGTCTTTTGTGATGTAAATACTGACTTACCAAACCTCTTCGCGGAGCAAAAAGCAGACTGGTGATAACGATGATTGAGGCGGCGACGACGATAGCGGGTCCTGTCGGCATTTTGGAAATGGACGAGCTTGCTATCGTGCCTGTTGCCGATGAAACGGCCCCGAAGAGGGCAGATAAAAGAACCATCGGTTCAAGCCGCCTTGTCCATTGACGGGCCGCCACAGATGGGGCAATCAGCATGGCACTCATGAGAATGATACCTACCGCCTGGATAGACAGTAAAACGGTCATCATCGTCAGGAAAGAAAGGAGAACATTTAATTTTCCTCCCGGCAATCCGAGCGCTCCCGCATAGTCGGGATCAAAGGCCATGAGTTTCAATTCTTTCCAGAAAAGTACGACCAGTAAAAGAACAATCAAGGAAAGGCTCGTCGTGAGAATGACGTCTCTGTACAGAATGGTAGAGGCCTGCCCGAAAATAAACTGGTTCAGGCCTGCCTGGTTCGCATTTCCCGAATGCTGGATGATAGCGGACAGTACAAGACCGGCTCCGAAGAAACCGGAAAGAACGGAAGCAAGGACACCGTCAAAAGGAAGACGGGTGTATTGCCGTGCCATAAGAATCAGTCCCGTCGCTACCAGTGCGGAAATAAAAGCACCGAGAAGAAGTCCGTCCAGACTTTTTACGCCGAGAAACATAAAAGCAAGCATGATGCCGGGATACGATGAGTGGGCAATCCCGTCACCCAAAAGCGCTTCTCTGCGGAGAACGATGAAAGAACCGAGGACACCGCAAAGAATGCCCAGTATGGTTGTTCCTGCAAGGACTACCCGGAAGGTATAGTCGCTCCAAAGGGGAGAACTAAGTATTTCCATCAGACTCACTCTCCTTAGACAGGGGAGAAAATGTTTTTTCTATATTTTCCCGGGTAAAAATATCTGCGACCGGTCCTTCGGCAACCAGCTGCCGGTTAATCATGGCAACTCTGTCGAAATACTGTGATACGGTCTGGAGAGCATGGTGGACGACGACAATCGTTTTTCCTTGGGACTGCATTTCTTTCAAAAGAGTGACGATGACTTTTTCCGTCTGGGCATCGACTCCTTTAAAAGGTTCGTCCAAAAGATAGACACTTGCTTTTTGCGCCAGTGCCCGGGCAAGGAATACACGCTGCTGCTGTCCGCCGGAAAGCTCGTTGATTTGGCGGGACTGATACTCTCCCATGCCGACACGGAAAATCATTTCCTCGGCAATCAGTTTATCGCTTCTGCCCGGCCGGCGGCACCAGCCTGTATGGCCGTAGCGTCCCATGAGGACGATGTCGGAAACAGTAGCCGGGAAATCCCAGTTCACGGAACCGTTTTGGGGTACATAGGCGATTTTCTTTCTTGCCTTTTTGGGAGATTCTTCCCCGTCGATAGAAAAACGGAGCCGTCCCGAAACGGGAATCAATAAATTCAGAATAATTTTTAAAAGTGTAGATTTACCGGCACCGTTAGGACCTACAATACCCATCAGAGTGCCTTTCGGGATGTTTAAATCCAGATCCCAGAGAACAGGCTGCCGGTTATAGGCGGCCGTAATATCTTCCAATTCAATAACGTTCTGCATGGATGTAATCACCTCTTTCTCAAGCTGAAATGTATAAAAGGCAGGACCGACAAAAAAGAAATCGCCCGGCGTATAAAAAGGGAAGAGGGACCCTCCCATTTAAGATGTTTCTTCTTTGAAGGGTCCCTCCGTTCCGTATACAGTTTTACCGGCATTAACGGAGTGCTCCGGTAATGGTTTTTATATTGTGTTCATACATGCCGATATATGTACCTTCTTTTGTCGATTCATCGCCGAGAGAGTCGGAGTAGAGTTCGCCGCCGATGGAAACATCAAATCCGTTGGCTTTAACGGCTGCCTGGAGAGATTCGATTGTTTTGTGCGGAACGGAAGATTCTACAAAGACCGCTTTGATTTTGTGGTCTGCAATGAAACGGGCCAGTTCGCTGATGTCGGAAGTACCGGCTTCGCTGGCGGTGCTGATGCCTTGGATACCCTTAACTTCGAAACCGTAATCTCTTGCGAAATAAGCAAATGCATCGTGGGCGGTTACAAGGACACGGGCACTTTCAGGAACGGTAGCGACTTCTTTTTTGATTTCCTTGTCCAGATCGTCCAGTTTGGCAAGGTAAGCTTTCAAATTGGCTTCATAATAGGATTTATTCTGCGGATCCTTGGCGGAAAAGCCTTTGCAAACTTCGCCGGCCGCTTTTTTCCAGTTATTTACAGAGAACCAGATGTGCGGATCCTTTGTTTTTTCACCGTCTTCTTCAAAATCAAGAAGTGTAGATTTATCAAGGCCGTCGCTGACACGAATCATCGGTTTTTTATTTTTGGCAAGATTATCAAAAATAGCACCCATCTTTCCTTCCAGATGAACGCCGTTGTAAACGACGATGTCAGCCTTATTCATGGCATCTACGTCACCGGCACTGGCCTGATAGAGGTGGGGATCGACGCCGGCTTTCATGAGGCCCGATACTTCAACTTTATCTCCGCCGATTTGTTTTGATAAATCAGTGAGCATTGTCGTGGTGGCAACAACTTTCATTTTTCCCGATTCTTTCGGTGCGGCTTCCTGGCTTTTTCCGCAACCGGAAGACATACAAACGGCCCCGAGAAGTGCCAGGGGCAGGCAAATCCATAATAATATTTTTTTAAACATAACAATCTCCTTTATAAAATATTACAACAAAAATTACCGAAAACTTTCGTTGCTTTGGATATATTAACACAATAATTAGATAATGTAAATATTTAAAATCGGTAAACCTAAAATATTTAATTATACATGCAAGATAAAATAGAAACGGCATGCCGCTTAATTATAATTAAAGGATTTAAGAAGTTCTTATTTACGTGATAAGAAAGGAAGTTTTGAAAAAGAGATGAAAATTTTATATAATGAGTAGACTAAAAAGAAAAGACAGTATAAATCTATGTGATAAAAGGAATTTAAAGGAAAGAAGGATTTAAATTGTATCTTATAGATACGTATGATGTTATTGTTGTCGGTGCAGGCCATGCAGGCTGTGAAGCGGCTCTTGCGGCGGCGCGGATGGGATGTAAGACACTTCTGACGACGATTTCTCTCGACAATGTAGCGATGATGCCCTGCAATCCCGCCATCGGCGGACCGGGGAAGAGTCATCTCGTAAAAGAAATAGATGCTCTCGGCGGTGAAATGGGAATTGCAGCAGATAAGACGGCAATCCAGATGCGCATGCTGAACCGCGGAAAAGGACCGGCGGTCTATTCTCTCCGTGCCCAGTCGGATAAGGGAGCGTACCACCGTTACATGAAACAGGTAGTAGAAAATACGGAAAATCTCGATTTGCGCCAGATGCAAGTGACGGATATCCTCGTAGAAAACGGACGGTGCGTCGGAATTACTACGGAACTTCACGAGGAATACAGAGCGAAAGCGGTCATTCTTTGCACAGGCACATATTTGGAAAGTATGATTATTATAGGAGATGTCATGTATTCCGGCGGACCGAACGGAATGCGTCCGTCCCACGGACTTTCGGATAACTTAAAAAAACACGGAATTTCTATGCTTCGTTTCAAGACAGGAACGCCGAGCCGTGTCGATATACGGAGCCTTCATAAGGAAAAAATGATTCCCGAAGAAGGCGATCCGGAAAACCATGCTTTTTCTTTCTTGAGCGAAAGAGAAGACAGAAATGAAAGAATCTGCTGGCTCACCTATACCAATGAAGAAACCCATACCATTATCAGGGACAACATCATGGATAAAGACAGGCACCAGCTTTTTGTGGAACCGGAAGGACTCGACACGACGGAAATGTACGTTCAGGGCATGTCCACATCACTTCCCATGGATGTGCAGTATGCTTTTTTAAAAACCATACCCGGCCTTGAAGACGTGAAACTCATGCGGCCCGCCTACGCCATCGAATATGATCTCATCGACCCGCTTCAGCTCTATCCCACACTGGAACTGATTCACATGGAAGGACTTTATTCGGCAGGGCAGTCGAACGGAACGAGCGGCTATGAAGAAGCGGCGGCACAGGGACTCATGGCAGGCATTAATGCGGCGCTGAAAATCAAAGGGAAAGACCCGTTCATTTTGGCCCGTCACGAAGCGTATATCGGAACGCTCATTGATGACCTTGTGACCAAAGGAACAGACGAGCCGTACCGTATGATGACAAGCAGGAGCGAATACCGTCTTATTCTCCGCCAGGACAATGCCGACCTCAGGCTCACTCCGAAAGGATATGAAATCGGACTCGTCACGGAAGAGAGATACAAGCACTTCACAGAGCGGAAAGAAAAACTGGAAGAAGCACTTTCTTATATCAGGACAAAGCGGTTTACTCCGAAAAAAGAAATCAATGAAGCACTGGAACGAATCTGCACGGCACCGCTGACTACGGGAACGGGGGCCGATCAGATTCTCAAACGGCCGGAAATGACTTACCGGAAAATGGTGGAAGCCCTCGGCTGTCCCGTCTTTGATGCGGAAGCGACGGAAGAAATGGAAATCACCGTGAAATATGAAGGCTATATTGCCCGCCAGGAATCGGCAATCCGCAAAGCGGCCCGTATGGAAAGTGAAAAAATGCCCGCCGATATGGATTATTTAAATCTGGAAGGAATTTCTATAGAGGCCCGGCAAAAATTGGATAAAATCCGTCCCGTATCACTGGGGCAGGCATCACGTATTTCCGGCGTATCACCGGCGGATATGTCGGTCCTCATGGTATATCTGAAACAGAAAAAAGGAAATACCGTAACAAAAGAATAAAAATCAAAAAACTCTGTCTGAAAAAAGGCGGAGTTTTTTGTTTCTGTAAAACTATGATTTCTTTCTTCCTTAGTTGTAAGCTTCCCCCGAACTCGGAGCGAAGTGGCGAGCCTGCGAGGCGAAAAGGGCAAGTCTGCGTACAGAGGTCAGAATCATTTTTCCGTTTCTCCTCACGCTTGCCCCTTTCGTCAGCTCCGCTGACACCTTCCCCGACAAGCGGGGACGGCTTGAAGTTTGCAATTTTCCTTTCATAAGCAAACGACGGGAGTAACTTATTGTATGATCCATTTCCTTATTTTTTGTTTTTACTCATATAAAAAACTATGAACTCTTTCTTCCTTAGTCGTTTGCTTCCCCCGAACACGGAGGGAAGTCTTCTGTCAGCTCCGCTGACACCTTCCCCGACAAGCGGGGACGGCTTACGGGTTGCATTCTTCCTTTATTTTTCAAACACGCGGCGAAAGGGGCAAGTTTGCGTATATGGAAAAATGACGGTTTACCAAAATAAATTTATTTTTTTCTTAAAACCAAGTGAAGAAACGGTGTCTATTTGATATACTTGTAGTAGTATATGGTGCGGTATGAAGGAGGATATAATGACCGTCAGGGAAATGATGGAAGCATTAGGTCTTGCGGCAGATGAGGAAGCCGCCGGTAAATTGACAGAGTATAATGCCCTGCTGATGGAGATGAATAAGAAGGTCAATCTCACGGGCATTAAAGATACGGAAGAAAGTCTGGTCAAGAATGTATATGATTCGATGACCGTTTATAATGAAAAATATTTTCCCCGGGACGGACGGATTCTCGATTTGGGAACCGGCGGCGGTTTTCCCGGTATTCCCCTTGCCGTTTTGCGGCCGGATATGCAGGTGGTACTGATGGATTCCGTTCTAAAAAAGCTGAATTTTATTGAAAGTGCTGCGGCCAAGCTGGAAATAAAGAACGTGAAAATCATGCATATGCGTGCCGAAGAGGGCGGACGGAGACGGAAAACGAGAGAGTCCTTTGACGTGGTTACCGCAAGAGCGGTGAAAATGCTCCCTGTCATTGCGGAATGGGCGATGCCTTTTGTGAAGGTCGGAGGCATCTTTGCCGCGATGAAAGGACCGGGGGCGGAAGAAGAACTCAAAGACGCGGGAAAAATTTTGCAGGAACTTCAGGGCGAGCTTATCGAAAAAAAGGATTTGGAATTACCGGGAGGAGAAAAGCGTTCTATTCTCTATTTCCGTAAAACAGGTCCTTGCCCGAAGACATATCCGCGGAAAGTGGGCATTGCGGAAAAGAAACCGGTTATAGGAACGGTATAACAGAAAGCGGGCTGTCTTTATGACGGTCCGTTTTGTCGTGAAAAGAGAAATAAGGCAGTCGTTATTTCAGCGGCGGCAGGAGAAATTTATATAAGAGAGGCATGTATGAAACTCTATCAGGCGGCAAATCCCGAAATGGCAGTGCGCCATATTTTACAGGCAGCCATGGAAGAAAAGGCAAGTGATGTCCACATCAGTCCGGAAGAAGACGGGGCCTATGTCCGTTTCCGCAAAGACGGCAAACTTTCCATGTTCGGGAAATGGCCTTTGTCAATGGCACAGGGGTTTTCGGTGCGGATGAAAGTGCTGGGCGGTATGAATGTGGGGGAAACAAGACTTCCCCAAGACGGAAGTTTTTCCGAAACAGCCGGGGGTGTCACTTGGGATTTCCGCATTTCCGTCATGCCCACCATTAAGGGAGAAACGATTGTTATCCGTATTTTATCGGGGGCGGTTGATTTTATTGAAAAGAATCATTTGGGAATGACGGAATTCCAAAGACAGGTGTTTGAAAAAAGATTGTTACGGAAAAGCGGCCTTGTTTTGACTACGGGACCTACGGGAAGCGGAAAGACATCGACCCTTTAT
>QWCQ01001087.1_pt1 | contig 11686 bp, 10 predicted proteins | sample 1972701 | NCBI WGS metagenome assembly QWCQ01 (sample SAMN09866704, study PRJNA288562) | Human gut metagenome isolate pre4_stool, whole genome shotgun sequencing...
ACAAAACAAAATTAACTGACGAAGAAAAAGCAAAAGTTGTAGAAGAAGTTAAGAAAGTAAATCCAGAAGCTAAAGACGTAACAGTAGCTGACGATGGAAAAGCAACATTAACTTACGAAGACGGTTCAACAAATGAAATCCCTGGAGACAAGACAGTAACTGAAAAGACTACAAGTACTCCTGAAAATAAGGAAACTAAAGTTAGTGATTCTGGTAAAGAACCAGTAGACCCAACAGATGAAAAACAAGATACTGGAATTAATGTAGAAAACAAAGACAAAGATACTAAGATTTCTGCAAAAGATGAAGACGGTAAAGATGTACCAGTTGAAATCGATGAAAATGGAAATGTAGTAGTTACACCAGGAGCTGATGTAGATGGACCTATTGTAGTTACAATTATTGACCCTGATCTTCCAGGCGGAAGCACTACAGTAATTGTTGATGTAAATGGACACGCTATGGGTAGAGATGATAATAATAGCGGAGACGACGGATATAGACCTGGACATGGTGGAAGTGATATATTTGATCGTCTATTCAGAAGACATGATTACACTCCAACTCATCCAGTTAAGACTGTAGTTCCTGAAAAGACTGAAGTTGCTACTCCAGTTCGTGATACTTTATGGTATGTATTCCACATCAATGAATACGAATATGAAGTTGTAAGAAATGGTGTTGTTACTAAACGTTTAATGGATGTAACTCCAGTTCTTAGAAATAACAGAACTATGCTTCCACTTAGATACGTTGCAGAAGCAATTGGTGCAGATGTTAAATGGGATGCAAAAACTAGAACAGCTACATTTACTAAAGATGGTTTAACAGCATCAATTCAAGTTGATGGCAATGAAATTGTTCTTTCTAACGGAAAAGTTATAAAGATGGATTCTAAACCACTTATGTTAAATAACAGAATTTTAGTATCTGTAGTTAACGTAGCAAATGTATTTGGTTTAACTAACGGAAATACTCTTGACGGATCTGACCAAGACATTGAATGGCAACAAGAAGATAAGAGTGCTACAATTTATATTAGAAGATAAATTGTAAAATAAAGAAAAGACCGAGCAATCGGTCTTTTTTTTACATATTTTTGGACTCTTTCTATATGAGAGAGTCCTTTTTATTTAAAATTTTTAATCTAATTTAATTTTTTAAAAATCAAGTAATTATTAAAGTGAAAAAATTTAATTACTATTTTTATAGAATCAAATTTGTTTTTGTTTTTTTATTTATTTCCCCAATTCTTTTTCTATTATTTTTTTCATTACTTCTTTTTGGTTTTCCAAGGCGTGATTTTTATAGTAGAGAATTTGAATTTGTGAGGGGGAATTTATTTTACTTGGGTTTGTAAGATGAAAGTCTAAGTCTTTTTTCCTTATATAGTAGCAAATATTTTTTTCGTCATAGGCTGCGTCTTCTGTATTTATTTTTAAGATAAAATTTTTAAGAAACTTATTATTTTTTCTTATATCCTTATTTTTATTTAAATCATAAAAATTTTCTGATCCATTATTTTTTTCGGATTCAAAATTTTTCAAAGAATCACTAATTTTTTCAAATTCAAAACTTTTCAAAGAATCACTATTTTTTTCTAAGAGGCTAACTTTTTCAGATTCCTTATTTTTTTTCGATTCAATAAATTTTTCTACTTTTCCCACTTCATTTATTTCCAAAGTATATAAGAAATTTGTTGAAAAGTAGTCGCAATCATAATTTGTGTCGCCCCATATTTCTAAGCTATTATCTAAAAGCCTTATGTCTCTTATAAAAAATGTGAAATCTAAAATTTCTATTGATAGATTTTTTTCTACTTCTTCTTTTATTTTTCTATCAAGTAAGATTAGATTTTCAAGGCTCATAAAATTATAATCTAAAATTTTTTCTATTGCAGACTTATCGCCCTCTAGGTATTTTTTAAAGAGGGTTTTTATTTTTATGCCCTGGTATTCTATTTGCTCTTTTAAATAATCTTTTCCAATAAATTTTTCTAATAGTGCCTTATTTGAGTGGGATTCTAAATTAAAGATGAAGTTATATTTTTTTGTCACTTCTTGCAAGTCTATAAGATGAAGGTCGAAATCTTTATTAAAATAAAATTCTACTTTTTCTCTTATAAAGGGAAGGTCAAAGGACTTGCCAGAGTAAGTTACAAAATTTTTTCTGTAAATTAAAGGTAAAACTTCTTCTAACAATTTTTTTTCTTCCTTTAAATTTTCTAGGTAAAAAGTTTTTAGGACCTCAGAATCTTTTTCTGCAAGGCTTATTGCAATAATTGAATCTCTATCTTTTGAAAGTCCTGACGTTTCTATTTTTAAATAATTTTCCCCAGCTTTTTTTATTTTTCTTTCCAATTTTTTCACTATATCACCTCTTCAAGTATACCATTAAAAAATTTTAGAAAATAAAAATTTTATCCATAATCTTATTGAAAATTAGAATAGAAGGGCAAATCGTGTTATAGTATAATGTATTAGAAAGAATTTATGATAGAAGGAAGATTTATGATTTATTTAGATAATTGCGCGACAACAAAACCTGATCCTGAAGTTGTTAATGCCATGATGAAGGCTCTTACAGATGATTTTGCCAACCCTTCATCTCTTCACAGCTTTGGCTTAAAGGTTGAAAAGGAAATTGAAGCTGCAAGAAAAAATGTTGCTAGTCTTATTGGCGCCCAAGCTGATGAAATTTATTTTACATCTGGTGGAACTGAAAGCAACAATATTGCAGTTCACGGTGCTATTTTAAAAAATAAGAGAAGGGGCAAGAAAATTATTACATCTGCCATTGAACACGCATCTATTGACGATCAGTTTAAGCACTACAAAGATCTTGGCTACGATGTTTGTTATTTAGATGTTGACGAAACTGGTGCTGTTGACATAGAAAAGTTTAAAGAGGAAGTAAATGATGACACTATCTTAATTTCTCTAATTTATGTTCACAACGAGCTTGGCACTGTAAATAAGGTGAAGGAACTTTTTGAAATTGCCAAGGCAAAAAATAAGGATATTTTTTGTCATGTTGATGGAGTTCAAGCTGTAGGAAAAATCCCTGTCAATGTAAAAGATTTAGGCTGCGACACTCTTTCTTTTTCTTCCCATAAAATTTATGGACCAAAGGGAATGGGTGCTCTCTACAAAAGACGTGACTTAAACATAGAAAGTCTTGTAATTGGTGGAGGTCAAGAAAAGGGTCTAAGATCTGGTACAGAAAATGTGCCTGGCATACTTGGTTTTGGCAAGGCTTGTGAACTTACAAAAAGAGATTTAGAAAAAAGACTTAGCCATGCAAAAGAAATTAAGGATTATCTTTTAAAGAAGTTAGAGGAAAATTTAGAGGACTATAAAATAAACACTCCAGAAAATTCCACAGATTTTATTGTGTCCCTTTCAATTTTAGATATTAGGGCAGAAGTTCTTCTTCACTACTTAGAAGGCGATGAAATTTATATTTCTACTGCATCTGCCTGCACTTCTAATGGTACGCACAAGTCTACGACTTTAAAGGCAATTGGTCTATCAGACAAATACTCTGAAGGCACTATAAGAATTTGTACTTCCAAGGATACTACAAAAGAGGACATAGATATTTTTGTGGAAAAACTTTTAAAGTATGTTAATGAAATCAGAAAGATAATGAGATAGGTGATAGAATGAAAAAAGTTATGGCACTCTCTCTTGGAGAGCTTGTCCTAAAGGGAAAAAATAGATATAAATTTGTTAATAAACTTATTTCCACTATAAAGCGAAATCTTAGAAGTCTTGACCATGGCAAAATTTATCAAAATATGGGCAAGGTCTATGTTGAACTTGTTACAGACAACGAAGAAAAAATGATAAATAGGCTAAAACACGTCTTTGGCATTGTCTATATTGCGCCATGCTATGTGGTGGAAACTGATAAGGAAAAAATTGAAGAAGCTGTAATTAAAATTGTAGATGAAACTTTAAAGAAAAATCCATCCTACAAAACTTTTAAGGTAAAAACCAATAGGGGCGACAAATCTTTTCCGCTTAATTCTATGGAAATTTCTGCAAAAATTGGCGGCGTCATTTTAAAAAACTTTGACATAAAAGTTGATGTCCATAATCCTGACTTTTTTGTTTATTGTGATTTAAAAAAGGATACCTATATTTATGTAGATAAGATTAAAGCTCATGGTGGACTTCCATCTGGCACAAATGGCAGGGGACTACTTCTTCTTTCAGGAGGAATTGATTCTCCAGTTGCAGGATTTTTAATGGCAAAAAGAGGCGTTCTTGTGGACTGCTTGCACTTCCATTCCTATCCTTTTACATCGGAAAGAGGAGAAGAAAAGGTTAAAAAACTTGCAGAGGACATTTCAAGTTTTTCTGGCGACCTCACTTTTTATTCTGTAAATATTTTGGATATTCAAAAGGAAATAAACATAAATTGTCCTGAAGATGAGATGACTATTATATCTCGTAGATTTATGATGAGAATTGCAGATAAAATTGCAAGAGAAAATGGCTACGACTGCATTATCACTGGCGAAAATCTTGGTCAAGTTGCTTCACAAACTATTGACGGCTTAAAGGTTACTAATGATATTACAGATAAACTTGTCTTTAGACCACTTATTGGCATGGATAAGGTAAATATTATTGATATAGCCAAGGACATTGATACTTACGAGACATCAATTCTTCCTTTCGAAGATTGCTGTACAGTGTTCTTGCCAAAGCATCCACTTTTGACACCAAGTGTTGAGGGAATAGAAAAGTCTGAAGAGCCACTTGACTGTGAAAAACTTGTAGATGAAGCTTTAAGTAAAATGGAAATCACAAAAATAGGAGGAGACTATGAAGAATAAAAACAGAGGTGGAGCTGGGATTATTGCAATAATTGCTATAGTAGTTGTGCTTGCAATTTTCTTCGGCGGACAATGGAACAATCTAGTTAAGCTAGATGAAGATGTTAATGGTGCATGGGCACAAGTCCAAAACCAAGTTAAAAGACGTGCAGATTTAATTCCTAATATCGTAGAAACTGTTAAGGGTTATGCTTCTCACGAAAAAGATACTTTCACTGAAATTACTAAGGCTCGTTCTGGTATTTCTGAAGCAAAGACACCTAAGGAACTTGCTGAAGCCAATGATAATTTGACAGAAGCAATTGGTAGACTTAATGTAGTTGTTGAAAATTATCCAGAATTAAAGGCAAATCAAAATTTCTTAGACCTACAAGCGCAACTTGAAGGCACAGAAAATAGAATTGCAACTGAAAGAATGAGATATAACGATACAGTTAAACTTTACAATCAAAAAGTTAGAAGATTTCCAACAAATCTTATTGCAAAAATTTTAGGATTTGGACCAAGAGATTATTTTGAAGTTTCAGAAAAGGACAATCAAGTACCAGAAGTTAAGTTTTAGGTGATTAAAATGAAAAAATTGTTAGCTACAATTTTATTTGTATTCACCCTAGTCTTTAATGTTTATGCCTTTGACAAAAGTGAAATGTCTTACAATGTCTATGACGAAACAAATACTTTAAGCCAGGAGTCAATTGATTATCTCAACAAGACCACTTATGATTTAAAAAAGAAAACTGGTGGAGAAATTGCCATTGTTATAGTCAAGGATTTGGAAGGCTATTCACTAGAAGAGTATGGCACAAAGATTTTTAATGACATAAAAATTGGCGACAAGGATAAGGACAATGGTGTTCTCATGCTTGTGGCACTTTTAGATGAAAACAATAGATATGTAAGAATCGAGACTGGTTATGGCTCTGAAGGTTTTATACCCGATGCCTATGCCTCAAGAATTATAAGGGCAATGGGAAAAGTCGTATCAGAAAATGAAAATGACAGACCCTTTGAAAAAGCAGTCCTTGAAGGTTATGCTCAGTTAATAAAACTATATGAAGGGGAATATGATGTGGATATTGTGGCGAGAGAGCCACAAGAAGAAATTGATTATTCATCTGATGAAGGTGAAGGTAATCTATTTATATCAATTTTTCCTATATTGAGAATAATTTTAATTCTTTTTATAATTTCGCTTATTTTTAGAAATAAAAATGATGGTGGCGGAAGAGGATCTGGCGGCAGAAGAAGACGAAGACCTGTAATTTTCTGGGGACCAGGAAGCTTCGGCGGTGGATACGGTGGCTTTGGCGGCTCTGGAGGTTTCGGAGGCTCTGGTGGCTTCGGTGGCGGCGGAGGCTTTGGCGGCTTCGGCGGTGGAGGATCTTCTGGTGGCGGTGGCGCCAGTGGAGGAATCTAGTTAAAGCTAAAGATTAGAGAGAAAACTACAATTAAAATAATTTGATGGAGAAAATATATTAAAAGAGAATGCCTACCCATGACATTTATAAAGTTATGGGAGGCTTCTTTTTTTGTAAATTTTATAAAATCAAAGAGGAAGTAACCCATGTAAAATAAAAATATCCATGGAATAATTGGAAAATAATCTCCAGAAGAAAAATTTTCGTCTGGTAAACCTAAGAAGAATAAATTTAAAGAGTATAGAGACTTAGGAACAAGAATTTTCCCAAAGAAAATACTTCCGTAATAAATATTTTTTAAGCTGACAAATAAAATCGTATTAATAATAAGTCCAAGCCTTGGATTTATTTTTTTTATGTAATTTTTTAAAAGCATGTGAATTAATGTTGCAGCAGCAAAAAAATGAATTATCCCAAAATAAATTGCATCTTCTCTTGAAAAAATATAGGATCCCACAGTGATTAAAAGAGAAAGTCCCGTTAAAATCAAAAATTTTTTCTTAAAATTATTTGAAAAATGACTTGAGTAACCTGAAATCAAAATAAAGGAAATGCAAATGTATTGTTGGTAGTAGTAAAAGTCGTGATTGAAGTTAAAGCCGTAAAAATTTTTAAGATCAAAAAGACCGTGAAAAATTATCATATTTATAATAGTAAAGCCACGCAAAAAATCTATGGCATTGTATCTTTTTTTTGTAGTATCCATTTTACACCTCAGAAAAATTATAACACAAATAATTATTGAACAAGGAAAATGAAATTTAAAAGGAAAAAATTTAAGAAAAATTTTAGTAAATTATATTTAACAAAAAATTTACTTTATTAAATAAGTCAAAGCTATTGACATTAATATATTTAACAATTATACTCTAATGAGTTTAATAATTTAAGTAATTTGTTTAATATTTTAGGTGATGCAATGGATATTGGAAATAAAATAAGAGATATGAGAATTGAAAAAGGTCTTACCCAAGAGGAATTGGCTGATAGGTCAGAACTTACAAAGGGCTTTATTTCACAAATCGAAAGGGACTTGACATCGCCTTCTGTTGATTCTCTTTTAGATATTTTAGAGGCTCTTGGGACAGATCCTTCTCATTTTTTTAAAAAAGAAGAAAATGAAAAAATCACTTTTAAAGATGAGGATTTTTTTGAAAGTGAAAATGAAGAACTTGGCTATGTTCTTGATTGGGTTGTGCCAAATGCACAAAAAAATGAAATGGAGCCTATGCGAATAAAAATTTTGCCTGGTGGAAAATCAAAAGAGCTTCAACCCTACGAGGGCGAGGAATTTGGCTATGTCATAAGAGGCAGCGTAACTCTAATTTATGGAAATAAAGAGTATAAAGTTAAAAAGGGAGAAAGTTTTTATTTTAAAGCAAACTCCTCCCACTACTTAAAAAATGAAGGAAAGTTTGAAACTGAGATTTTGTGGATTTCATCTCCACCAAATTTTTAGGCGGTGAATTATGGAAAATTATGTAATTGAATTAAAAAATGTGACAAAAAGTTTTGGCGATAATGTAATTTTAAAGAATTTCGATTTTAAGGTTAAAAAAGATGAATTTCTTACTATTTTAGGTCCATCTGGCTGTGGTAAAACTACAATTTTAAGACTAATTGGTGGTTTTGAAGAGCCTGACGAAGGAAAAATTCTTTTTAATGGAGAAGATATTACTAATAAAGAACCCTATGAGAGAAAAATCAACACAGTTTTTCAAAAGTATGCACTTTTTCCTCACATGAATGTTTACGATAATATTGCCTTTGGGCTTAATATTAAAAAAATGGACAAAAATCTTATAAAGGAAAAGGTAAAGGAAGTTTTAAAGCTTGTAAATCTTTCTGGCTTTGAAAATAGAGAGATTGAATCATTATCTGGTGGTCAACAACAGAGAATCGCCATTGCAAGAGCTCTTGTTAACGAGCCAGAAGTTCTCCTTCTTGATGAACCTCTTGGTGCCCTTGACTTAAAACTTAGACAGGCAATGCAGATTGAACTTAAAAGAATACAAAAAAGTGTTGGCATCACTTTTATTTATGTAACTCATGACCAAGAAGAAGCTCTATCTATGAGTGACACTGTAGTTGTATTAAATGATGGAGAAATTCAACAAATGGATAGTCCTCTAAATATTTACAATGAGCCAAAAAATGCCTTTGTTGCAGATTTTATTGGCGAATCAAATATTATTGAGGCAAAGATGCTCAGTGACTTTAAGGTAAGATTTTTAGACTATGATTTTACTTGTGTAGACAGTGGTTTTAACAAGATGGAAGATGTTGAAGTAGTTGTGAGACCTGAAGATGTGCTTTTAGTAGATGAAAATTATCAAATTGAAGGCACTGTTACAAGTCTTGTCTTTAAGGGTGTTCACTATGAAATGACTGTTGATGTTGATGGTTATTCTATGCTTGTGCAATCCACAGAAAAGAGAGAAGTGGGTGAAAAGACAGGCATAATTATTAAGCCTGACCTAATCCATGTAATGAGGTTGATATGAAAAAATTTTCACTGATATATTTATTTTGGGGACTAATTTTTATTGTACTGCCACTATTTTTAATACTTGCTCATGCCCTAAGTTCAAATACAGATTTGTCTGAATTTGCCTTTACTCTTGATAACTTTCATAGATTTTTTGAGCCACTTTATGTAAAGATTTTAATAACTTCACTAATTCTTGCTGGTCTATCAACAATTTTATGCTTAATTGTTGGTTATCCAGTTGCCTATATTATTTCAAAGATGAGTGAAAAAGTTAGAAATAATATGATTTTAATTTTTATAATTCCCATGTGGATGAATTTCCTTCTTAGGACTTATGCTTGGCTTACTCTTTTAGGTAACAAGGGGCTTATAAATAAATTTATTGGACTTTTTGGACTGGGACCTTGGGATCTTATGTATAATTCCAAGGCAATTATGATAGGTATGGTTTATAACTTTTTGCCCTTCATGGTTCTTCCAATTTATACAGTCCTTTTAAAAATGGACCAAAAATTAATTGAAGCAGCTAAAGACCTTGGAGCAAATGACTTCGAAGTTTTCACAAAAGTTATTTTTCCACTATCACTTCCTGGAATTTACACTGGTATAACAATGGTATTTATTCCGGCAATTTCAACTTTTGTTGTTCCAAACTTACTAGGTGGAAACAACTTCTATTTAATAGGAAATTTAATCGAAAAACAATTTACCTTCACTGGAGATTGGGGCTTCGGCTCTGCCATTTCAATGATTTTAATTGTAATAATGCTTTTGATTTTAGTTGTGCCAAAATTATTTAACAAAAAAATCAAAACTGGGGATTTGGGAGGAGATATATTTTGAAAAAAATAATTGATAGAATTTATTTATTTTTGATTTTTGTTTTCTTGTACGCTCCCATAGTAATTTTAGTTGTCTTTAGTTTTAACAATTCTAAACTTAGAGGTTCCTGGGCAGGCTTTACCTTAAAATGGTACAAAAACTTATTTAACGACCCGGCAATTTTATCTTCACTTTGGACGACGATTTTTGTTGCCATTGTTGCGACAGTAATTTCAACAGTAATGGGGACAATTTCTGCCATTGCCATAAATGAATTAAGAGGATTTAAGAAAGATGCAATCTTAAATATAAATTATCTTCCAGTAATTAACCCAGACATAGTTACAGCTGTGGCACTAATGGGCTTATTTGGACTATTTAATATAAGAATGGGATATACAACAATGATAATTTCACACATAGTCTTTTGTATTCCCTATGTAATTTTGTCAATTTTGCCAAAATTAAATCAATTGCAAAAAAATACCCTTGAAGCAGCCCTAGATTTAGGTGCTACGCCAGCTTATGCAATACTTCATGTGGTAATACCACAGATAAAACCTGCAATACTTACGGGAGCTTTGATGTCCTTTACACTTTCCATTGATGATTTTGTAATTTCCTTTTTTAACACAGGACAAGGAGTTTCAAACTTATCAATTACAATTTATTCCATGGCGAGAAAGGGAATAAATCCGTCAATAAATGCAGTATCAACGCTTATGTTAGTATCTCTCTTGATTTTACTTGTAATAATTAACAAGAGAAGCGAAAAAAATAAAAAAATTGAGGTGGAAATATGAAAAAAATAATTTTAGCACTGTCAGTCTTAATGCTTTTAACTTTAACTGCTTGTGGCAAAAAAGACCAAGCAAAGGAAGAGATTTATGTTTACAACTGGGGCGAATATATTGACCCATCAATTTTAAAGGACTTCCAAAAGGAAACAGGAATAAAAGTAAATTATGACACTTACGCTTCCAACGAAGACCTTTATATAAAGATGACACAATCACAAGATAAGTACGATGTAATTGTGCCAAGTGATTATATGATTGAAAGACTTATAAAAGAAGGCTTAATTCAAGAAATTAATTTCAAAAACATTCCAAACTTTGCTGAAGTTGAAGACAAGTTAAAAAACCCAAGCTTTGATGCGGAAAATAAGTATTCTGTGCCATACTTCTGGGGAACAGTTGGCATAGTTTATAACAAAAAAGAAGTGACAGATAAAGTTGATTCATGGAATATTTTATGGAATGAAAAATATAAAGACCAAATAATTATGTATAATTCTCAAAGAGATACTCTTGGCCTTGCCCTAAAAAGACTTGGCTATTCACTAAATTCAACAAATGAAAAAGAACTTGAAGAAGCAAAAAAATCTCTTATTGAACAAAAACCACTTGTATATGCTTATCTTGATGATGATGGAAGAGATGTAGTTGTGCAAGGAGATGCGAATTTATCTGTAATGTATTCAGGTGATGCCCTTCTTATGATGCAACAAAATGAAGATTTAGATTATGTAGTTCCAAAGGAAGGCTCAAATATTTGGTACGATTCCATGGTAATTCCAAAGAATGCACAAAATGTATCTGGAGCAGAAAAATTTATAAATTATATGCTTAAAAAAGAAGTGCAAGCAAAAAATGCAGAACACTGTGTTGGCTACACTTCACCAGTTAAGGGCGTAAAAGACCTTCTTCCAGATGAAATTAAAAATTCAAAAGTTGCCTATCCAGACATAGACTTACTTCCACCACTTGAAGCTTTTAGGGATCTTGGAGACTTTATAAAAGTTTACGATAGAATTTGGACAGAAATAAATGCTTCCAATCTTTAATATGCTAATAAATTTGTTTATTTTAGGACCTTCATGTGATATTATATAGTATAAGCGAAATGTTTTCATAATGGAGGTTTAAAATGAACAAGAGAATAAAAAAGCTTATAATATTTGCAATTTTTTTATTAGTACTTATGTTAGTTTCTCTAACTGCTTTTTTAAGTAAGTCTCTTATGTGGCCAAATTCAAATGTAGAAAGAGAATTTGACGGAATTTTATTTAACAATTCCGATGGAGTAGAAAATCTTCAAGTTGCAAGA
>QWCQ01001091.1_pt1 | contig 11652 bp, 11 predicted proteins | sample 1972701 | NCBI WGS metagenome assembly QWCQ01 (sample SAMN09866704, study PRJNA288562) | Human gut metagenome isolate pre4_stool, whole genome shotgun sequencing...
TATAAGCGTTTGACAGATTTTTTACGTCTATCGCGCTTTTTTTAAAGCTCATAGTTGGATATATTTGTCAACGTCAATTAGAAATATTGTAGCTCCTCCAACAGTTATATCTATTGGAACTGTGTTTGTCAAAAGTGAGCTTTCCGCAGTTGGATTAATTATAGTTGTTGTTGTATTTCTCTTCTTGCAGTTTTTCTCTATTATGGATAATACTTCGTCTAGGTCTTCTTCTTCAACACCTATTAGAAGGGTTGTATTACCCTTTTTGAGAAATCCTCCTGTGGTTGCAAGCTTTGTAATCCTATATCCCTTGTCTGTCAATGCGTCAACCAAAAAGTTCACATCTGCATCTTGAACTATAGCTATAAGTAGTTTCATAGTTTTACCTCCAAAGATTTGTAAATTAAGTCCATTACTTGATCAGTTACTTCCCCTATAGATTTCGTTGCATCTACTCTTTTTATATCGTCCTTGTATCTATCGGCTATATCTAGATAAGCATCAAAGATTTTCTTGTGGAAGTCGAAGTCTTCGCTTTCGAGTCTATCTGCTGAGAAGTTAGCTCTCTTTCTTACTAGGGCTGTCTTGTAGTCTATATCAAAAAATATGGTAAGGTCTGCCTTTGTATTTTGTATTGCAAAGTCATTTATTTCCTTTACCTTTTCGATGCCGAGTCCCCTACCAACTCCTTGATAGAGGAGGGAGCTTAGGACAAATCTATCGCATATGACAAGCTTGCCTTTTTCAAGTGCTGGTCTTATTTCTTCTTCTATAAGTTGGGCCCTGCTTGCCGCAAATAGGAGACATTCGCACCTAGCTGTCATATTCTCGTTGTCATTATCTATGATAATTTCTCGAATTTTCTCAGAGATTTTGGTTCCACCTGGTTCTCTAAAGTCCAAGAATTCTATCTGATCTTTCTTAAGTCTCTTCTTTACTTCATTTATAACTGTTGTTTTACCAGATCCATCAGGACCTTCAAATACTATTAGTTTTCCTGTCATGTTTTTATTATACCATATTAGGAAAAATTTAGCTTAGAAGATTAGCTTAAAAGATTGTAAAAAAAAAGACCGTCTGGCCTTTTTTAATCTTATTCTTCGTCTTCTGATTCACTTTCTTCAGTTTCATCAACTGTTGGAACGTCGCTTGCATCAGCTGCTTCTTCGCCTTCTTCTGGAATTTCTTCCTCGTTAGGTTCTTGTAGTGAGCAGATTACTTCGTCGTCCTCTGCAAGAATTGTGATATCGTCAACTTTTGCAATGTCAAGATCAGCTATTGTTCTAACATCACCGATTTGTAGATCGCTTACTTCAACGTCTGCTGTTTGTGGGATGTATTTTGGTAGACATTCTACTTCAACAACGTCAATGTTTTGAACTAGTACTGATGGTTCAACTCTGATATCATCTCTACCAACGAGAACAACTGGAACTTGTACTCTGATAGCTTCGTTTTGGTTGATTGCTTGGAAGTCAACGTGTAAAAATTGATTTTTGAATGGGTGATTTTGATATGCTTTGATAAGTACGTCTTTCTTCTCACCATCAAAATCTAATGTTATAATTGTTGATGTTCCAGCTTGTCTAAGTACCTTTTCAAAATCTCTAGCTGTTACTTGAACATTTATATTTTCTTCATCTTTGGCATAAACAACTCCTGGTATTAGTTCAGCTTCTCTGAGCTTGTTAACTTTGTTTTTACCAGTAGCTTCTCTTTTTTCTGCTTGTAAAACTAACTCTGCCATTTTGCCTCCTTATATATTCATACTGCTTAATTATACCTCATAAACATTTCATTTACAATGTTTTAGTTTCAATCATTACAAATCGGGTATATAAATTATGAAGATATTATATAGAAAGGAGTAATAATGTCAAGAAAAGTAAAATTCGGCAGTGTGGAAGTAAGTGTAGACGGTGAAAAACTCAAAGTTGGGGATATAGCACCCGACTTTTTGGCTATTGATAACGAACTAAATGAATATTCATCTAAAGAAGACGATGGTAAGATTAAGCTGATATCTGTTATCCCATCAATAGATACATCAGTTTGTGAGATTCAAACCACAATGTTTACTAAGGCCAGAGAGAACCTATCCGACGAAGTCTCACTTATCACTATATCAAACGATCTTCCTTTTGCACAAGTGAGATTCCTTGAGGAAAAAGAAATCACTAACAATAAATTCGTCTCAGACTACATTCACCATGATTTCTCAAAGAAATATTCAACCTTGATCAATGAACTTCAGCTTCTAAATAGGTCAGTTTTTGTAGTAGACAAGGACAACAAAATAGTCTACGCTGAATATTTAGAGCAAAATACAGATTTACCAGATTATGAAAAAGCAATAGAAGTTGTTAAAAGCTTAGAAAATTAAATTTTGGATAAGAATCTAACCACAAAGATTCTTATCCATTTTTATTTTAAATTAAAGATTCTAAAAGCATGAGTGTCGTAAGGGCTCCTATGCCTTTTTTGTTTGTGAGAACTTCTATATCCATATCCTCTAAGCTCTCATAATCGACATCCCCTACTATTTTCCCATCTAGGTAGGTCGTGCCGACATCCACTACAAGCATTCCTTCAGAAAAATAGGACTTATCATAAAAATTGGCCTTGCCGATGGCGGATATAAATATATCAGCATTTTTAATCAAATCTCTTTGATCTGCCGTATGGCGGGTTATCATGGTGACTGTCGCATATTTTGATACTAAATTCATCGCTAGAGGCTTTCCTATTGTCGTAGTCTTATTAGAGATTACTATATTTTTACCGCGAAGACTTGGATATTTTTCTTCTAGAAATCTTACTATTGCCCTTGCTGTTTGGGGAAGACTTCTACTAACCCCTTCCATAGAAAAACCCAGACTCCTATAGGTGAAGGCATCAAGGTCCTTGATTTCTATATTGTTTTTAAGGTAAGTTAAATCTTTCTCATCTCCGAAGGGAGCAAGTATTATATAGCCATCTTCCTTATCAAAGGCATTAATATATGCTAAGATTTCTTCTGGCATCTCTTTAGTAAATTCATGGTCTACATATTTAATACCAAACTCCTCCCATCTTCTAATTATTGCCTTCTTATAATATAAGGCCTCATTCGTAGGATTTTTAGATAAGAGCAAAAGCTTACCTGTAAACTTATGATTTGTAAGTTCATCTATCAAGTTTTTTTTGATCTCATCTGTATTTAAAACTCTCATACATCCTCCATATAAAAACCCCAACTAGGCTAAGCCTAATCGGGGTAGATTGATTATTACTAATATATTCTTCTAGCTCCTACAAATGCATTTTGGAAGCTACCGTTGTATACATTGTCATATCTAACGCCTGTTGCAGGTGTTGATGCGTGAACGAAGGTACCGTCAGAATTTACTACAATTCCTACGTGGTCGATTCCGCCACCTCCATATGAGAAGAATACAAGGTCTCCTGCTTGAAGATTAGATGAATCTACAGCATAGCCGCTTGAGTATTGGGCTGCTGATTGGTGTGGGATAGATATCCCCATTTGACTATATACATAAGATGTAAGACCTGAACAGTCAAATCCTACTCCTGGGTTAGCAGAACCCCAAACATATGGACTACCTACAAACTGTGTTGCAAGGTCTGCCGCACTTAGACCAGATCCACTATATGCTGGTGCTGAAGCTTGTTCTACTTCTTGAACTTCTTCTACTTCTTGGACTTGTTCGTTAGCTTCTGCTACTTCTTCTTTCACTTCTTCCTTAGCTACTTCAGTGTCAGATAAGAAGTCTGCTGATACATAGCCCTTTTGGCCATTGTAGTCAATTTCTAACCAACCGTTAGAAGCTTCGCCTTCTAGCCAGTCACCTTTTCTAACAGATCCAATGATGCTACCGTCTCCTGCACTAGATCTAACATTCAATACTGATGTATTAACCCATCCTGTGTAATAGTATGATTTAGCCTCTTGGGCTTGTCTTTCTTCTTCAGCTTTTCTAGCTTCCTCAGCTTTCCTAGCCTCTTCAGCTTGTCTTGCTTCCTCAGCCTTCTTAGCCTCTTCAGCTTGGCTTGCTTCCTCAGCCTTCTTAGCTTCTTCTGCTTGTTTTGCTTCCTCAGCCTTTTTAGCTTCTTCTGCTTGTTTTGCTTCTTCAGCCTTTTTAGCCTCTTCTGCTTGTTTTGCTTCCTCAGCTTTTCTAGCCTCTTCTGCTTGTTTTGCTTCCTCAGCCTTTTTAGCTTCTTCTTTCTTATTTAATTCATTTACTAGATCTACTGGGTATACATCTGAAAGGAAGTCTTCATTTATGTATCCTATTTCAGTGTTTAGGAAGCCATCTTCTAGTATGCCTTTTACTTCATCGCCAGCCTTAAGGGAAGATACGATATTATTTTCATCCATATCTTTGGTGCTTCTTACGTTAAGGATTTCTGTATTAACATATTTAACAACAGCAAGATCTTTCTCTTCTTCCTTATCAGCTTCTTCCGTTTTTTCTTCGCTAGCTTCCTCTTTAAGTTCTTCTTTACTTTCTTCCTTAGGCTCAGCTTTTTCTTTCTTATCTTCTGTATCTTTTTCAGCTGGAGCTTCTTCGCTTGCTTCTACTTCTTTAGTTGCAGTTATTTCAACTACAGCATCTCTTGCAGCATTTTCTACTAATTTATCTAAGTTAGATTTTTCATCTATTTTTTCTTCTTTGACAGGTTTTGCCTCTTTGGCAATCTTTGTATTTTTTACATCTTCAGTATATTCAGATTTCACTAGATCATAATCAGAATAGCTTTCTGTATAATTCGCTTCTGTAATTAGCGAATTTGTATGTTGATCTTGGTCTAAATTGTCAATTGTAGTAGCATATGCACTCGCACCTGCTGTAACTGCAGCTATAACTGATAGCATAGCTCCTATATTCTTTTTATTCATCAAGTCCTCCATATCTATGTAATGAATCTTATTTTGATAATGTTTCTGTTTTGAAATCTGTATACATTTTATATCTTTTTAACAAAAGTGTCAAGAATTTGTTACAAAAAAATTACACTTTTCGGATAGTTTTTTAGATTTATTGACCAAAATCCATAAAATAACCAATAAAACTAAAAAATATTTCCGAAAAATGTAATTTCTCCTAACATTTTCTCCATAATTAGTTACAAAATGTTAATATTATGTAGAAGAGCAAATCTATAAGCCGTGTTCTGTCTTGGATAATCATCTGTCTAGGCTCATTGTTGCCAATAAGCTCAAGCGAACAACCATACTGGACCGTGCCGAGCAAGCATCCTGCTGTCCCTTCGTTCTTGCACCGGATGGGGTTTACATAGCCTGTCTATCACTAGACAGCTGGTGAGCTCTTACCTCGCCATTCCAACCTTACCAGAAAATCTGGCGGTATACTTTCTGTTGCACTTGCCTGAGGATCACTCCTACTTGACGTTATCAAGCATCCTCGCTCTGTGGTGCACGGACTTTCCTCGTGAATTAACCCGCGATTACCCGATTTACTCCTCCTTAATTATACTTTTTTTCTTATAAAAAACAACTAGTAAAACTTCCTAAAACTGTCTTCTTTTGAGAATGTCATCACTTCTCCATCAAAGATCTCCTCTATGTCTTTTTGAAGTTTATAGATGATATGATTTTCACTTGCAAAATGCCCCACATCACAGATTATAATTCCTTCATTGGCAAGATCCATACCATCATGGTATTTTACATCCCCAGTAATGATCATATCACAAGATATATCTAGGGCATCTCTTATAAGATCACTTCCTGCTCCACCACAGACAGCAATCTTATTTACCTTATTGGACGTATCTCCATATACTACAAGTCCACTAGCCTTTAATTTATCTTTGATTTCTCTGATAAATGCGTCAGCAGATTTTTCTTCTATAAAGCCATAACGACCAAGCCCTATATCTTTCCCTTGCTCGAGGACCCTAGTCTTATCTATTCCCAAGATCCTACATAGATTATCATTAACACCACCCTTGGCTATGTCAAGGTTAGTATGGAAGGCGTAGACTGTAATATCATTTTTGATACATTCCTTGAGCCTTTTGTAAAACCTCCTACTAAAGTCGATGGATTTCGCTCCATTAAATAAATATGGGTGGTGGGTTATGATAAGATTGCAATCATTGGCTATAGCCTCCTCTATTCCTTCTTCTTCAAGGTCTAGGGAAACTAAAACATTTTTAACTTCATCTTCTGGGTTTCCTATTTGAAGTCCCGAGTTATCCCATTCTTCTTGGAGGGAGAAAGGATATCTCTTTTCTAAATTCTCTATTAGTTCTCTAATTTCCATATGTTTTCTATCTCCTCTATAGCTTTTAGTCTCTCATCAATTCTTCCGAGATTCTTTTTATCCTTTGATTTGGCAAGAATATCTTCCCTAAACTTTTGATTTTTTCTATGGTCAATTTTTAGCTTGTCTTTAAGGATTTGACTTTTGTTTTTTATATCATCCTTACCATAGTAGGTTTCTGAAAGACTTAAGGGACTAGCTTTGGCAAATCTAGTCTTTATGATATCGTAGTACTTCTTATTCTCAAAGCTTAGGAAATCATTCATTATCTCGAATCCTTTTTCTACAAGAAATAGTCTAAGCTTTTCTGTGTTGACGTTACTTGCAAGGATCATGTAATCAAGGTTTTTGGCAAAATCCATTGATTCTTCTATAATGTCAATGATTGTATTTGCGCCCATACCTGCGATTATTGCAACTTGACCTTCTTTTTTACTTATACCCTTAAAGCCATCGGTAACCTTGGTTTGTATAAGCTTTCTCGTATCAGAATCCAAGGCGCTTCTTAATTTGTCTAGAGATTTCTCTGATATATCTGTCGCCAAAATTTCTTTACTTATTCCGTTTTTTGCTAAATATAAAGGAACTAATCCATGATCAGTTCCTATATCTATAACTTTTTTATTTTTATCTATTAGACTAATAATATCTAATAATCTTTTTTTATCTTCCATTATAAAAAATCTTTCAATAATTCACTCTTGTTTGGAGATTTAAGCTTCCTTAGGGCCTTGGCCTCTATTTGTCTTATCCTCTCCCTAGTTACGTCAAATTCCTTACCTACCTCTTCAAGGGTCCTTGGTGTTCCATCAATTAGACCAAATCTCAATTGAAGGACACGTTTTTCCCTAGCTCCTAGACAAGATAAGACATCATTTAATTGCTCACGAAGCATGGTGTAGTTTGCTGCTTCACCAGGATCGATTGCACTATCATCTTCTATGAAATCTCCTAAGTGGGAATCATCTTCTTCTCCTATCGGAGTTTCCAAGGAAACTGGCTCTTGGGAGATTTTTCTTATCTCTTGAACCTTCTCTACTTCAAGTCCCATTTGTTCAGCGATCTCTTCATTGGAAGGATCCCTACCCAAATCTTGGACTAGTTGTCTTTGGATTCTTACGAGCTTGTTTATTGTTTCAACCATGTGGACAGGTATTCTTATAGTCCTCGCCTGATCTGCTATGGCACGAGTAATGGCTTGTCTTATCCACCAAGTCGCATAGGTTGAGAATTTGAAGCCTCTGTTGTAGTCGTACTTGTCGACTGCCTTCATAAGGCCCATATTTCCCTCTTGGATTAGGTCTAAGAAGCTCATTCCACGACCTACGTATTTTTTGGCAATAGAAACAACTAATCTAAGGTTTGTTTCTGCGAGTTTCTTTTTAGCTCTTTTGGAATTAACTACAGCTCTTCTTAAATCTAGGATATCTTCATCGCTTAATTCTTCGTCATTAATTACCCTGTAGGCGAGATCTCTTAGGGCGATAGTTTCCTCTATCTCCATTAGCTCATCCTTATCTAAGGCTATGTTTTCAGAAATCTTTTTAGCCCTCTCGCTTGTGATTATGAAATCTTCTAGAATCATACTATCGTTTGTCTTGATATGTTCTTTGTTGGCAGCTTTGGATAAGATATCATTGAATGATAGATATATTAGATTAACTATCTCGTCCGACTCTGTAATATTTAGCATATGGTCAAAGGAATCAAAAAGATCACATAGGGAATTGGCTTCACTTCTATCTAGTACATTATCGCTTACAGCATTTTCTGCTATATTACAAATCAGAACTCTTGCCTTAAGCTCTTCTAGAGCTTCCTTATCCATTTCCTTATCCATGATTTCTCTAAAAAGCTCACCCATGCTGATAAGTCCCCTTATCTCTTCGTAGCTTTTCTTATCAAGACTTCCATTTTCTACGATTTTCTCATTGGAGACTTTGAGTATTTTGGCTAGATCTCCAAAGAAAATATCATTAGCAAGTTTGGTTTTGTTTTGTTTGTTAAACTTGACCCCTTCAAGTTTCTTTCTAGCAATCTCACCCATTTCCATCCTACGTGCGAGAATGATCTCTTCTGTAGCTGTAAGTAGGTCCACCTTGCCAATTTCTTTAAGATACATCTTCACAGGGTCATCAACCTTGACTCCAGCCATAATATCGACAGATTTCTTGATATCTTCTTCTATCTTCTTCTCGTCGATATCGTCATCGTCTTCATCATCTATTTCATCATCCAAATCATCTGCTTCTTCATCTTCTTCAAGGACTGTTTCAGATTTTTCGACGATTTCTATACCTAAACTTATAATCTGATTTATAACAAACTTTTTGCTCTCATCTTCCATTTCCTTGAAATTTTCGAATGTATTTATTTGAGAATAGGTAATCAATCCATCTTGAGACTCGCTCATAGACTGAAATTCTTCTATTATTTCTTTTAGAACATCATCATCGAGCAACTTGTTGTCATCGCTTGTCATCAATACTCCCCTTACTACTAAAGACTATCTCTTCTTTAATTTCCTAAGTTCTCTCTTCCTATTATAAAGAATTATCTTTCTCTTAAGTTCCTCTGCAAGTATAGGATTGGTATTATCTCTGATATAATTCAAAATATACTTGTAATCCTCATCTGAAAGATCGAACTTACTAACATCCTTTTCTTTTAAAAAAGTCTTAACATTGTTTATCTTCTCGTTTTCTATAGCCTTATCGAAAAACTCTCTGTCCTTCTCGTAATCAGACCTTTGATTGAAAAACAATCTTAAAACTTCCAATTCATTTATTTTAAAGTCCTTGTTGGTACTTTCTACTATAATTTTTTCTTTTTTATTGAACTTACTCTTATTTTTATCTCTTAAGTCAGTATCTTTATTATGCCTTGAAACAGCTTGTTTTAAAGTAGTCTTGTCTATGTCAAATAGCTTGCTGACGTTGTTTATAAAGATCTCTTGAGTTAATTCCTGCTTGATAGATGAAAGAAAAGCCACGAACAAATTTAGCTTATCCAACCTCTCAGAAGGCTTGGCAGAACTATATTCGTCTAAGATTTTATTGTATTTATAATTATAAGAATCTTGGGCATTATTTATTTTTTCTTCAAAGGCATCCTTGCCCTTGGCCTTTATGAAATCATCTGGGTCATTGCCATCATCTAAAACAATTACACTAGGATTTACTCCTATCTCATGGAAAATCTCAATAGCCTTCTCGGTAGCCTTGACTCCAGCGTTATCCTGGTCATAGCAAATGTAAATATCGTCAGAATATCTTTTCATAAGCTTGGCCTGATCAATAGTTAAGGCTGTCCCAAGAGATGCTACAGCTATATCTAGGCCGTGGTTATTGAGAGCTATGACATCCATATAGCCTTCCACAAGTATTAGTTCTTTTCTCTTTTGCCTCTTGTAGATATTTAAGCCGTAGAGATTATATCTCTTCTTAAAGATACTAGATTCTGGTGAATTGAGGTACTTTGGCATTTGCCCTGAAACAGCCCTTCCCCCAAAGCCTATGACTTTTCCGAAATGATTTATTATAGGAAAGATGATTCTATCCCTGTACTTATCATAGTATTTACCCTTAGCGGATTTTTTGATAAGGCCAATTTCCTCCAAGTCCTCCTCCTTATAATTTTTAGACCTAATATAGGAATACAAATCATCCCAAGAGTCTCTTGCATAGCCTAGCATGAAGGTATTTACAATCTTACTAGATAGGCCACGGTTTTTAAGATAGGCCTGGGCCTTCCTATCTGTAAGGAGGTTCTTGTAGAAAAACATCATGATATCTTTATTGATATCGAAAAGCTCCTTGTTCTTCTTATTTACTCCAGGATCTTCGGTGTAGTCAATGCTGATTCCTGCCTTGTCCGCAAGAAATTTGAGGCTTTCTGGATAGGAAAGTCCTTCTTTTTGCATTATAAAAGAAACAACATCTCCCCCTGCTCCACAGCCGAAGCAGTGAAAAAGTTGTTTCTTCTCATCTACTGTGAAAGATGGTGTCTTCTCATTATGAAAGGGGCACAGACCCTTGAAGGATGAGCCCGCTCTTTTTAGATCGACATACTCACCTATAATATCAACTATATTTGAGCTTTGTAGTATTTGATTTATCTTACCATCAGAAATTAAACTCATATTATCACCTAAAGTGACTATACTTAACTTGTATTATTTTTCAATTTCACAAAATCTTCAAAAATGCAAATTTAATTTAAGCTAGCGTATTTAATCTAAAATTATTAGCTCAAGATTTGTCATAAGACCTAACTTTATGATAAGATATAAAAAAGATTGGCTACTAATGTAAGTAATTAAGTACCAATGACAGGGGATATTATGGAGAATATAAACGAAAATATACTTGAGTCTAGTATCTTTAAGGATGATATAGAAATAAAGATTTTGGATGCTAATGAGAGTTTCTTGACCAATGAAAATAGCTCTAGAATCCAGTTTCATCCCTTTATATACTTCTACTTCATAGTTGAAGGAAGCGGGACCTTCTTTATAGAAAATGATTCAATAAAAATCAACAAAAATGATTTGATTATAATAAATTCAAATATAGGTCACAATATTTATGTAGATGATGACGAGTATGCTGTAAGAGTTCTAGGCTTTGGTCTGGAGAGTATTGGATTAACTTCTCACCTAGAGGAAGTCCAATCAGAGGAAGAATTAGAGATAGATAACTTCTTTCACACAACTTGGAAGGATAAGGAAACTAGGGTTAACGAAATCTTTGCTAGGATTGTCGAAGAATTCCACTCAGAAGATTTGTATGCAAAGACCTTAGCTGATGCTTTGGCCTCTTATTTTCTTATCAATTTCCTAAGATATTTTAGAGAAGAAATAGAAGTTGTCCACGATATAGATATTAATAGACAAATTGATTACATAAAAACCTACATCGACAATAATTACTCGCTTGACCTAAGTCTAGAAGGGCTTTCGAATATGGCCTACATGAATAAGTTCCACTTAATCGGTGAATTCAAGCAGGCCTATAGGGTAACGCCTATCGAATACCTCATACTTAAAAGAATAGAAGTCTCCAAGGGTCTTTTGATTTCTACAAATCATTCTATGGAAACAATAGCAGAAATCGTAGGCTTTAATTCTCAATCTTATTTCAACCAAGTTTTTAGAAAAAAGGTAGGCATAACTCCATCACAATTTAGGAAAAAACACAGACTATAAAACCCAAATCCATTTTAGGATTTGGGTTTTATTAGTTTTCTTCAATTCTTACTCTTGTAACTACACCATCATCTACTGACAATATCCTATAGACATAAGGTCCATATACTATGGTAGTATTCTCATGAATTTCACTGATCTTTTCCTTATCAGCCA
>QWCQ01002184.1_pt1 | contig 11649 bp, 6 predicted proteins | sample 1972701 | NCBI WGS metagenome assembly QWCQ01 (sample SAMN09866704, study PRJNA288562) | Human gut metagenome isolate pre4_stool, whole genome shotgun sequencing...
GAATGAAAAAAATTGCATTTTATGGGAAGGGCGGGATTGGGAAATCCACGACGTCGTCCAATGTTTCAGCAGCATTAAGCCTAACGGGGAAAAAAATTTGCCAAATCGGATGTGATCCTAAAAATGACTCTACCAGATTGCTTTTAGGCCACATTTGTAAAGAAACTGTGCTGGATAAAGTCAGACTAAAAGATATGGAAGATATTACGGCAGAAGATGTCGTTCATTATGGTTTCAATGGAACAATCTGTGTGGAGGCGGGAGGTCCGGAACCGGGGGTCGGTTGTGCCGGCAGGGGTATTATAGTTGCTTTGCAGTTATTGGATAAGTTAAATGCCATTCCTGATGTAGATCTGACGCTGTATGATGTTTTGGGTGATGTCGTATGTGGCGGATTTGCCATGCCTATCAGGGAAGGGTATGCAAATGAGATTTATATCGTTTCCTCCGGCGAGTTAATGTCCCTTTATGCGGCGAATAATATAGCAAAAGGTATTCGCCGTTTTGCTGTCCGAGGAAATGTCAGGTTGGCAGGCATTATAGGAAATAGCAGAAATACGCCGGGGGAAAAAGAATTACTTACAGAATTTGCCAAACTTTTGAATACAAAATTAATTGCCTTTGTGCCGCGCGATAAAATTGTTAATATTGCAGAAAATAATAAACAGACTGTTTTACAATATGCACCTGATTCTAAGCAAGCATCAGTATATAAAGAGTTGGCGGATTCTATTTGGAATAATCAAGATTTGTCAATTCCGACACCAATTACATTTGAAGAATTAGAAAAGCTGGTAGATGAATATGGGACTGAAAACTAAATGGTTATTATCAAAAAATAAATCCTGCAGTTGTACAATGTCCGGTGTTTGGAAAGCCGTTGCTTTTTCAGAAGGATGTGCGGTTATTTTTCACAGTCCGTTAGGATGTGTACATGTTGCTTCAGATATGGATTTGGGATCGCAATTTCGTATTATGGCAGAAGGAAGTAAAGAGACAGAAAATGCGATACCGCTTATTTCTTCAAACATACGGGAAAAGGACACAATCTTTGGCGGAATTTCCCGTTTAAAGCAATGTATAGATTATGTAATTCATACTTATGAACCCGAATGTCTGTTCATTGCATCTTCTTGTGTGGCCGGCGTGATTGGTGATGATGTGGAACAAGAGGCTGAAGAGGCTGAAGAAAAGTATGGTATTCCTGTTATTTGCGTGCCTTATGTAGGATTTCTCGGAGGAGAATATTCAGATGGCTATTTTAAAACAGCAGATATAATCGTAGACCGTTTTTTTACTAAGAAAAAACAAATCCCGGGGAAGGTCTTGTTAATTGGAGATCAAATGGGGCCTTCGGGACAATATGCTTTGGAGGTAAAGCGTATTTTAAAGTTATTCGGGTTGTTTGTAGAATATCAATTTCCGGGGTATGCACCTTTTGATGAATGGAAAAATCTGACCGGCGCAGAATGGATGGTGCTTCTTGGCGGAAAGGGACAATCTGACAAATTATGCAATCTTGCCAATAAAATTAAAAACTGCTATGGAGTGGGAATTTTAACAGAACAGTATCCTATTGGTTGGGAAAATACGAGGAGTTGGATACATGAAATAGGGGTAAGACTTAATAAAATAACACTGGCAGATCAATTTTATGACAATCTTTCTGACAAGGAAAAAGATGTCTTCATGCAACAGATAAAAACTTGTACACAAAGTCCGGTGTATCAGGGCAGTAATCATCAGGAACTAATTAATCAGGCTGATATTTTTCTTACAACAAATGAAATTCTGGATATAAAAACAAGGCAGTTTTTTATTCCCATGATGCCTATGGCAGGTACAAACGGAGAAATATTTATATTGCGTGCGTTATACCGTCTTCTTTGCCGCTATGGAAATAAGGGAGGGATTGCTTATGCAACAATCTGAATGGGGTGCAGCCTGCCATCATTCCGGAACATGTGCTTTAACCGGCTCATCTGCATTTTTTGCTTCTATACCGGGAAGCTATGTAATGATTAATGGGCCTATGTGGTGTTATTTTTATGCAATGAAATATATTGATGAGATGATTTCTAACGCGGGAAACCGGTTTTATTGCACACAGCCTTCCCAAAATTCTTTAGTGTATGGAACCGAAGCGGAATTAGTGGAAGCTTTTAAGTATATGAAAAATAATATACATGCAGACCGGATATTTTTAGAAAACAATTGCAGTGTAAGCCTTGTCGGTGATGATTTGGAAGGTATTGCTGCAAAAGCAGAATTGCCCTGTCCGGTATACACAATGGATAGCGGAGGTTTGAATGGCAGCTTTGCCGGGGGATATGAAAAAGCATTTTTATTAGCGGTCAATCATATGAAGAAGCAGGATAGAGTGAACCGGGCTATTAACGTACTCGGACTTTCTGAAGTATATTTAAAAGGTAAAGAAGATGCTTTGGAAATCAAACGTCTCTTAAAAAAAGCCGGAATAGACATCATAGCGATGCCCGGAGCAGGGGACGATTGGGATACGATTTTAAAATCACCGGCAGCAACTTTAAATGTTGTTGTTCGTGAAGAATTGTCTTTAAAAGCTGCCCAAAGGATGGAACAGGAATTCGGAGTTCCCTATATATCTATCGGAATGCCTTACGGGATAGAGGGGACATTGAAGTGGCTAAAATGCATCATGGATGAATTTAAGTTGGAAAGTGGGCCTATTGAAGAAGAAGCGGTACAGAGAAAAGAAAGGATGCTTTATAGAGGCGGAAATTTTCAGTCTTTGTGGGGAACTTTATGGTTTGATAATGTTTTGATTTCTGCTCCCCCTTCTGAAGCATATGGTATTGCTGATGCTATACGCACAGAATGGATAGATACGGGAAAACTTATTATCCATAGCATGGATAAATCCTCCTATATACCTAAATCTGCTGATGTCATCAGGTTGGCAGGATTTGATGATAAGGAAATAAAAAGAGACTATGAAAATTGGAGCTGCGGTCTCCTTATGGGAAGTTCCCATGAACGTGCGAAGTTGCTAAGATTAAACAAATCTTTTGCCGCTTTTAATATTGCAAGACCATCTCGTGAAGAAATATGTGTAACAGATTTACCGCTATGCGGTTTCAGGGGAGCAGAATATCTTTATGAGTGCTTGTGGAATTCAAAGTCAATATAATGAGAAAAACATATTGCCTGTTACTTGCACTTGCATTAACCGTGTTGTCAGGCTGCCATTTTTATAAAGAAACGCCAACAACTGGAAATGATACTCACCTTATTTTTGATGATGAAAACCGGCAAGTCCGGATAAAAAAATATCCGGAACGAATTGTTTCTCTTACTTATGGAACAGATGAAATATTACTTGATTTGGTTGATATAGAAAGAATTAAAGGACTTTCGAAATATGCGGGAGATACTGATTTGACGTTTATCACGAAGGAGCAAAAAAACAAAGTGGGGGTTACAGTAGACAGAAATTTAGAGCAAATCATGAAGCTGGATCCCGATTTGGTAATTGCTTCCACATCAGTGTCGAAAGACATTATAGATTCATTAACTCGTATGGGAATTCCGGTTTATGTATCGATAGTGCCGACGACCTTGGCAGAAGTAGAGACTAAGGTAACGGGAGTGGCAAAGGCGGTTAATGAAACGGGAAAAGGAGAGGCCATTATAAAGCATATGAGAGAAGAAAATGAGCGGATTGAAAAGAAGCTTTCAGTGATACAGCCAAATGAGGAAAAAGTAGTACTCAGTTTATCTTTCCGGGGAATTATAGGTAAAAAAGGAACGTTATTCAATGAAATTTTAAGAAGAGCACATGTGAAAAACGGCGCAGATTTTGCTAATTTGCCGGCCGGGTCTTCCATGTATATATCCTCAGAAATAATTCCTCAAATAAACCCCGATGTATTTTTAATGCCTGTTTGGAAATGGAAAGAAAGTGATGATGAAGAAGAATTTCTCAAGGAGTTAAAAAATAATCCGGCCTACAAAGGCGTTAGCGCCGTAAAGAATAATAAATTTATCCGATTGCAGGAAAAGTATAAATATGTGATGTCTCATCATGTAACAGAGGCCATTGAGAAAACAGCAAGGGCAGTTTATCCGGAGTTATGGTAAGACAAAAATTAACATAATTTCGGATAAGCCAGATGAAAGTTATATAGCGGTTGTGAACTTTAGTTAAGGGAGATTTTTTATGAGTGGGAAAGTTATTTATTTAACAAATGTAGATAGACGATTTTCTATGATGAAAAAATGTTGTGATGAATTAAAACATTCAAAAGATATTCCACAAGGTTATGACACTATAAAAGTGGAAAATACATCTGTCTGGGACAAAACCTGGCAAGAGAAACTCGTCGGCAGTCATATGATTATTATCCGATTCATGGGTACAACGATAAGAACAAATTTTTGGAATAAATGTCTTTCATTCTTAGAAACCTACAAAATCCCCTATTATATGGATGCACAAGGATCCGCAGAAGAAGAAGTGAAATGGGGTCTTGATGAAAATGTTATTAATCGGATAAAAAAATATACTTTTTACAGTGGTGTTGAAAATTACAGAAACTTCTGGATCTATTTAGCATCCTTGGTAAAGGAAACAGAAAAGACAGCAGCAGAGCCGTCTCCATGTTGTTGGGCGGGAATTTTCCACCCTGATATTCCCTCAAGATATACAACAGATATAAAGTGGTATAAAGAAAAATATTGCAAACAGGGATGGCCGACAATAGGAATGTTATTTTATCGGGATGAGTGGATTTGGGGAGATTTGAAATATCAAACCGCTATAATTGAAGAAGCAAAAAGGCAAAGGCTCAATATCATTCCGGTATTTACAAATGGACTTCCGAATCCGGAGCTGGGTATGCCCACGCTAAAAGAGGTTTTTCAATCTTATTTTACAGATGGCGGAACCCCTCTGGCAGATGTCATCATTAATATAATGAAATTTTCTCTTACCAGTTCTGCATCAATTACTACAAAAGATTTAAAAGGTTTTGGAATGCCTGTTTTGGAAGGTTATTCCTTGATAATGGGACGAGAAGAGTGGGAAAAGTCTAAAGAAGGGTTGAATCCTGTTGAAGTATCTATCAGTGTATCTATGCCGGAGTTTGACGGAATTATTCATGGAGTTCCGGTGGCGGCAAAACATATTAACGAAAATGGAGATATTGAATATCTTCCCATACAAGAAAGAATTTCATTATTGATTTCTAAAGCAAAAAAATGGGCAATCTTGAAAAAGAAACAGAATGAAGATAAAAGAATTGCCATAGTTTTCCATAACTATCCGCCCAAAAATTGCAGTATCGGGAGTGCTTTTGGATTAGATACTATTGAGAGTATACGTTTACTGTTACAGAGGATGAAAGAAGAGAATTATCGGTTGGATTTCATTCCTGAAGACACAAAAGAATTTATTAAAATTTTAACATCTCATGCAACGAATGATATGAGTATGATGACAGAAGAACAACTGGAGGCTTGCTACCATGTGACTGAAGAGGAATATGCAGCTCTTTACGGGGGATTCCCGACAGTTGTAAAAGAACAAATGAATAAAGATTGGGGTAAAGCGCCCGGCCAAATTATGTTGACTGATGATAACTCTATTATGGTTCCGGGGACTATGAATGGAAATATATTTATCACTGTCCAGGCTCCTCGCGGATTTGGCATGGATCCGGCGAAGATTTATCATGATCCTTTTGTAGCACCGACACATCAATATCTTGCGTTTTATCAGTGGATCAGGTATATATGGAAAGCTGATGCGGTAATACATGTAGGAACTCACGGAAACTTAGAATGGTTGCCGGGTAAAGCGACAGGACTGGATAGGGCAAGCTATCCGGAACTGGCATTAGGTGATTTGCCTGATGTATATATTTATCATATGACAATTACAGGGGAAGGTATCCAGGCAAAAAGAAGGGGTGCAGCATGCCTTGTTGACCATCTCCCGGCACCGCAGGCTGAAGCCGGAAGCTATGATGAACTGGAAGAACTGGAAAAAACAATGGATGAATATGCGCATTTCTTAGTTACTGAGCCGGAAAACGCTTCCACATTGGAAAAAATGGTAAGAGAGCTTGCCGTTAAAGCAAATTTGGACGGAGAAATTCCTTATGATGAGAATAGGCCGTTTAAGGAATATGTGAACCGCCTTCATGAATATATTGAGGAATTAAAAAATAGTGAGGTTCATGTCGGACTCCATATTTTGGGGAAAGCACCGGAAGATAAATTACTGGTAGATGAAATTTTACAGCTATTACGACTCCCTAATGGAGACATACCGTCAATTTATGATGTATGGGCAGAAAAATACGGAACAACTGTGGATGCGATTATCAGAAATGCCGCTGATATTTATAAACCGCTTCAATTAACTTACAGTGAATTGATGATGAAAATCAGGGAAGAAACTGAATCGGCGGTACAACTTTTTAAAGATTCCGGGTTTACTGAAATAGGATTGGACAAAGTAATCGATTTGCCTTATATAAGGCCAGAAAATCCGGAGTGGAAAGAGAAAGTCAGGACGATATTCGCATATATCGGAGAAACCATTATGCCTAATTTACTTATGACTCATGAAGAAGTGGATCATGTAATGGATGGAATTTCCGGGAAATACATAGAGTCGGGGCCGTCCGGCTCTCCTCATGCAGGAGGGGTAAGTTTATTGCCCTCAGGACGTAATTTCTTCGGGGTAGATCCCCGTGTTCTGCCTACTAAAGCGGCGTGGGAATTAGGTAAAGTATTAGGCAATCAAGTCATTGAGCAATATATTGCAGAAGAGGGGAAATATCCGGAAAATGTCGGAATTGTCTTTTGGTCAGGGGCTAATATGAGAAGTCGCGGACAATGTATTGCAGAATTCTTTTATCTGATGGGGATAAAACCGGTTTGGGAAAAAGGAAGTATGCGTGTCAAAGCATTGGAAATTATTCCGCTGTCAGATTTACAACGTCCGCGTATTGATGTTACCGGGCGGATTAGCGGATTGTTCAGAGATACCATGCCGGCTGTAGTAAATCTTATGGATAAAGCTGTACTCATGGTGGCAGGACTTGATGAGCCTGGAGAATCTAATTATGTAAGAAAACATATTGTAGAAGATAGCCAAGATTTAGAAAAAACATCAGGCATGACGAAAGAAGAAGCCTGGAGAAGTGCGGCTTACAGGATATTTGGTGATGCACCCGGAACTTATGGGGCAGGGATTGGTGCGCTTTTAGATGCAAAAAATTGGCAGACAATTGATGATTTAGCTGAAGTTTATGTCCGGTGGGGAGGCCATGCTTTTGGCGGAAAAACTAAGGGAGAATACACACCAAAGCTTTTTGAAAAACGTTTATCGGTAATGGATGTAACAATAAAAAATGAAGATAACCATGAAACAAACATGTTAAGTTCTGATGACTATAATGCTTATCATGGAGGAATGATAGCTGCAGTCAGAAGTATTCGCGGAAAGGCTCCCCGATCCTATGCGGGGGATACAACGAACCGTGCTAAAGCGCGAACAAGGACGGTACAGGAAGAGGCAAAACGTATATTCCGTACGGAATCCATAAATCCAAAATATATTAACGGAATGATGAAACATGGATATAAAGGAGCTTCAGATATGGCAAAAATGGTATCTGTAAGTTACCAGTGGGATGCTACCAGTGAAGTCATGGAAGATTGGATGTATGAAAAATATGCTGAAAAATATGCTTTTGATGAGAAAGTGCAGGAATGGATGAAAGATGTCAACCCCTGGGCACTGCAACGTATTACAGAGACACTGCTTGAAGCACAAACCCGTGGATTGTGGAATGCAAAAGAAGAAACCTTGGAAAAATTGAAAGAATTGTATCTTTCAGTAGAAGGTGAATTAGAAGATGCAGGAAATGACGATGAATAAAGATTTACCGCCAATCCGTATGCTTGTTTTGACTCTGACAGGTCGTTGCAATTTTAAGTGTCAATATTGCTATGCTTCCGAGCAAGAACAGATTGATATGGACAAGGAGACTGCATTATCTGCCGTTAAAATGGCTGGGGAATCGGGAGAACGCTTTCTTCTCCAGTTTTCAGGCGGAGAACCACTTTTGCAATTTCCACTAATCAGGGAAATCGTCAATTTGGTAGAAGATTATCAGATGAACGTACAGCTTCAAATACAAACCAATGGTGCGCTGCTGACAAAAGATATCGGGAAATGGTTATTTGATCATAAGGTGGGAATCGGAATTTCCTGTGACGGGCGGCCGGGAGTGATGGATAGAACCAGAAAATCCAAAACCGGAGAATCATCTTCTAAAATGGTATCAAAAGCCTTAAGAAATTTATCGGAAAACGGAATCGGGACAGGCATTACCTGTGTAGTTACTGATGACATGGTAGATGAACTTGAAGGCATTTCTGATATGGCTTATTTTTATGGAAATGTACATCAAATCGGCTTTGACATTCTTCGTAAAAACAGGCAGAGAAAAGAACAAGGTAGATAAAGTAAGTTCTTTTATAAAAGAGATTATGCAGCCTTGTAGGGAATGTGAATATTTTTCTTTGTGTGGTGGAGGTTGTTTTTCCCGATGGATGGATAAAAACGGGAAATTTAAAAGATCAGAGGCAGAATGTGCATTGAAAAAATTTTTTATACATCGGTATTTAAAAAGACAGGAGAAAACAATATGAACAGACAAAAAGTATTTCCTTTTACAGCAATAATAGGGCAGGATGCTATGAAGAAGGCCTTGTTATTAAATGTAATCAATCCCAAACTGGGCGGTGTATTGATACAGGGAGAAAAAGGGACTGCCAAATCAACGGCAGTTCGTGCATTGGCTGAATTATTGCCTCCTCGTCCATGTATTGAAGGCTCCCGTTTCCACGATGATCCCTACGATCCGACCAACTGGTCAGATGAATCTCATGAAAAATATGATAATGCAACCCCACCTGTAGAAATGTTACCCATGAAAGTGGTTGAATTACCGGTAAGTGCTACAGAAGACAGGGTGGTCGGTACATTAGATATTGAGGCGGCCATTCGTGAAGGCAAACGCTCATTTGAACCGGGAATATTGGCAGATGCGAATAGAAATATTTTGTATGTAGACGAAATTAATTTATTGGATGATCATGTAGTCGATGTTCTTTTAGACTCTGCTGCCATGGGTGTAAATACAGTGGAAAGGGAAGGGATTTCTTACTCGCACCCGGCAAGATTTTCTTTGGTCGGAACAATGAATCCTGAAGAAGGTGATATTCGTCCTCAGCTGCTGGACAGATTTGCCCTTTCCGTAAAAGTAGTTGGAGAACAAAATCCTGAAAAAAGAGCAGAGATTATTAAAAGGCGGTTGGCTTATGAAACGGATCCGGATGGATTTTTGGATAAATGGAAAGATGAGCAAGAAAAAGAGGTCAGAAAAATAGAAGCAGCCATGCAGCTTTTACCGGAGGTAAAGGTTTCCGAGGATATCCTTTTATGTGCTGCCAAAATATCAATTGCATTAGGCGTAGACGGGCACCGCTCTGATATTACATTAATCAAAACGGCCAAAACGATTGCTGCACTGGAAGGGCATAAAGACGTGGCCCGTGAAGATTTAAAAGAGGCATCCCGGCTCTCTTTGCCCCATCGAATGAGACGTCGTCCCTTTGAAGAGCAGGAAGTAGATTGGACAGAAGTGGATCAGGTTATTGATGATGAAACGTAATAATTTTCCTTTTGCCGCTTTTTACGGGTTGGATAATGCAAAGAAAGCCATTTTAATTGCATTAGTAAATCCGTTGGCCGGTGGAATTCTTGTGTCCGGAGAAACAGGGGCGGGGAAATCTGTTTTGCTTCGCGGTGCCAGAGAATTGGTAGATGCCCCATGGGTTGAAGTTCCTGTAGGAGTGACGGAAGATCGGCTTTTTGGTGGTATGGACACAGAAGCAGCCATACAAGATGGTAAAAAGAAACTGCAAGCCGGATTATTGGAGGAATCCAATCATGGAATTTTATATATAGATGACGTTAATTTATTACGTGATGAGTTACTGTCATCTATTTTGAATGTAACCGAATCCGGTATTTATAAATTAGAACGTGATGGATTTTCTTTAGAAAAAAAATTTTCCGGTACAGTATTTGCCACCATGAATCCTGACAGCGGCACTTTATCTGCAGCGAGATTAGATAAATTCGGGTTATTTATTCAAATAGAAAACAACTTCGATACAGAAGAAAGAAAAGAAATTATAAAAAGAGTTTTGGAGTTTGAGAATAACGGAATTGTATTCAGAAAAAAATGGGAAGAGAAAACAGAAAAGCTTAAAAATAAAATCAAGGATGCCAAGGATATATTAAAAGATGTAACAGTTTCTCCTGCAATGGTACAATTGGCGGCGGTATATACATTAAAAGCTCATGTAGCGGGTCATAGAGCGGATATTTATTTAATAGAAGCGGCCCGTGCATTGGCTGCTCTTGATAATAGAAATTATGTACTTCCAAAAGATTTAGAAAAAGCGGCTGAATTTGTATTGCCACATCGCATGAGAGAAATGAACGCTCCTGAATCTCCTGAGCAAACACCGCCGGAAGAAGAAAAACAACAAGAGCGGGTAAATGATCAAGACTCCAAAGAAAATAATCAGGAGCAAACAAATGAATCTATGGAATCTTCTCAGGGAGATACAGATAGTTTAGGAGAAGACAATCATGAAAGTGATAAAAATAATGATTCTTTAAGCAACCAACTGCCACCTGCCGATGAAAATGGAGAAAGTAAGGAGCGAACGGATTCTGCAGATATAAGCGTACAGTTACCGCCAATCTGGATAGAACCTGCTGATAAAAGAAAAGTAAAAAAAGGAAGCGGTAAACGCACGCTGACTCGTACATCACTTATGCAAGGACGGTATGTAAGAGCGGAAAGTCCGAAGGAAAAAGCAAAAGACATTGCATTCGATGCTACAATTCGTGCGGCAGCACCCTATCAAAAATCAAGAAAGTCTAACGGATGTGCTGTTGTTATAAGTAGAGATGATATCCGTGAAAAAGTAAGAGAAAAAAGGGTTGGGAATATATTTTTATTTGTTGTAGATGCCAGCGGATCCATGGGTGCTCGAGAAAGAATGCGTACCGTTAAGGGGGTAATCTTTAAAATTTTGATTGAAGCCTATCAAAAACGAGATAAAGTGGGAATGATTGCATTCAGAAAAAATAAAGCGGAAGTTTTATTACCTGTTACGAGAAGCGTCGATTTTGCAAAAAAGAAGCTGGAAAATTTGCCTACCGGAGGAAAGACGCCATTAGCACAAGGACTTATAAAAGCATCTGATATATTGGATATGTTATACCGTCAGGATTCGACACAGGAGCCGGTTGTTATTTTAGTTACTGACGGAAGAGCAACGAAGGGAATCACAAACGGTTCCGATCCGGTAAATGATGCTGTTTCTGAAGCTAAAAAAATCGGAAACAGAAAATTGCCGGTAGCAGTTATTGATACAGAATCCGGGTTTATAAAACTGGGTTTAGCAAAGAAGATAGCAAAAGAAATGGGAGCCTCTTATTTCCACCTTGACAAAATGACAGAAAATGATTTACTGCATATTTGGCGAAGTACTGCGTATAATAGAAATAAA
>QWCQ01001095.1_pt1 | contig 11620 bp, 9 predicted proteins | sample 1972701 | NCBI WGS metagenome assembly QWCQ01 (sample SAMN09866704, study PRJNA288562) | Human gut metagenome isolate pre4_stool, whole genome shotgun sequencing...
TAAAAATAATCCATACAAATAAAAGAGATATAATATCCATCTTATTAATAGCAGGTCTAATCACAATATCCTTGCCCTTATAAAAAGTAATACCAGCAAGTATTAGAAAAATAGCAGTAATTAAATAAATCATAAGTCCCCCATATTTGTTAATTTATACAAATATTATATAATAGAAAAAAGCTTAAAGGAAGTAAAGAATAAATTATGAAAAAATTATATTTTAAAGAAAAATTCTTCAAAATAACAGATCACTATCCTATCTTAGATGAAAATGGGAGAGAAGCCTATTATCTAGACCAAGACTTTACCTTTATAGGTTACAGGTCAAAGGTAACAGATAAAGATGGCAGGCAAATTTTTAAAATCGATCGAGAATTAATAGCCTTTTTTCCAAGGTACAATGTATCATTTGAAGATGCTAATAGCATGGTCGTCCAACAAAAATTCGAACTTTTTAGACACAAAGTCCATGTTTATATGAATGATGAAACATTAGAGCTAAAAGGAGATGTTTTCCATTACGATTTTGATATTAAAAATGGAGAGGGCAAAAATATAGGAACAGTAAATAGAAAAATATTGACCCTAACAGATACCTACGAGCTAGTAATCTTTGATGAAAAATATACAGAAGAACTAATAGCTCTAGTAATCTGCCTAAATAATATGATAGATAGAGAACGTGCTAACGCATCTGCATCTAACGGTTAAAAAATAAAAAGGAGAAAATATGACAGAACAAATTTTAAAATATATAAAAGAGCTTTGCAACACTCCATCCCCAACAGGGTATACAAAAAGAGCCGAAACATATTTGATAGAGGAATTTAGAAAAATGGGATATGAACCTTACCAAACAGTAAAAGGTAATGTAATAGTACCAATCAACCCAGGAACTGAAAACGGACTTTTGATGTCAGCCCACGTTGATACCCTAGGACTTATGGTGCGTTCCATAAAAGCAAACGGCAGACTAAGAGTGACAACCCTTGGAGGATTCCCTTTATCATATGTCGAACAAGAAAATGTAACCATAATTACAAGAAGTGGTAAGGAATATACTGGAGTTATGAGAATAAATAATCCAGCAGTCCACGGATCAAATGACCCAAGAGAAGTAAAACGTGATGATATTAATATGGAAGTAGTTATAGACGAAATCACAAACTCAGCGGAAGAAACAGAAAAACTAGAAATAGCAGCAGGTGATTTTATAGCACTTGATCCTAGATACAGAGTAGACAATGGCTTTGTAAAATCTCGCCACCTAGACGATAAAGCCTCAGCTGGAGTTCTGATGGCACTAGCAAAAGAAATCAAAGAAAAAGATATAAAAATAAATCGCCCACTATACTTCGCCTTCACAATCTATGAGGAAGTAGGACATGGAGCAGCAAGCGGTCATCCACAAGCTATAAAAGATATGATAGCAGTAGATATGGGAGTAGTTTATGATGATCTAAAAACAGATGAAACAAAAGTATCCATCTGTGCAAAAGACTCATCCGGACCATATAACTATGACCTAACAAATGAGCTAATAGAAATAGCAAAAGAAAACGAAATAGACTACGCCATAGACATCTACCCACAATATGGATCAGATGCATCAGCAGCAGTAGCAAGTGCAAATGACTTTAGACACGCCCTAGTAGGAAGTGGAGTAGCAGCCAGCCATGGTTACGAAAGAACACATATAAACGGCCTAAATGGACTTTATAAACTACTATTAAACTTTATAAAAAGATAAAAAGAAAATCAGGATATATACCTGATTTTTTTGTGGTTTTAAACTTTTTGTTAATGATTTTATTTTCTTAATAACTGTGGTTTGGGATGTTTGACTCTTATGTAGATCTCTCCGCTCCGCTTCGCTACGGTCGAGATGACAATTTGTGAATTTGCTTTGTTTTAGGATTGCTTTCTTTTTTACTTTATACGAGGTTTTTGCTTGTAGGATTATGGTTTGTCGGAGTTATGTTTCCCCATATCGTCATTTCGACCGGAGGAAGCCTTTGCTTCCGCAGTGGAGAAATCTTTCTTAAAGCTATGTGTTTCTTAGAATTTGTTTTTTTAATGGTTTTATTTTTTTAATGGCTACGGTAGGGGATGTCTGACTCTTATGTAGATCTCTCCACTCCGCTTCGCTACGGTCGAGATGACAATTTGTTAATTTGCTTTGTTTTAGGATTACTTTCTTTTTTATTTTATACGAGTTTTTTGCTTTATAGGATATGTTTTATCGGAGTTATGTTTCCCCATATTGTCATTTCGACCGGAGGAAGCCTTTGCTTACGCAGTGGAGAAATCTTTCTTATAGATATGTGTTTGTCGGTTTTTTTTACATTGATTGTCTAATCCTTATTCCATTCAATCATCAAATCTTTCCATTCCGGGTTTTGTGAGTTTACCAATTTGTCTTTTTTAGTCCTGCTCCAACGCTTCAATTGTTTTTCTCTTGCTATTGCAGCATAAATATCTGGAGTACTTTCTACATATACTAGTTTATAAACGTTATAATGGGCAGTAAATCCATTGGTTTTCTTTTTCTTGTGTTCATCTAAGCGACGGTATAAATTATTTGTTACACCGATGTATAAGGTTGAGCTAGTGTAATTTGTAATCATATAAACATAGTATAGTTTTTCCATTATTGCTCCTAGTTTTCTTTTATATACTTATAGCCTTAAATAGCATATTTTACACATATATAATATATGACTCTTTGCTTTTATATTAATAAAACTTCTTTTCTTAATAGCTGCGGTTGTGGGATGTCTGGACTGTATAAAGATCTCCCGACTTCACTCGAGATGACTATGTGGGTGGTTACTTTGTTTTTTGGTGAGCTTTCTTATATACGGAATATAGATTTCTTGGTTTGGAAGACTATTTTTCTACTTTTGCGATGATTCCCCTCATTGTCATTTCGACCGGAAGAAGCTTTTGCTTCTGGAGTGGAGAAATCTTTTTTAGAGTTATGTGTTTGTTGAACTTCGGGATTTAATTTTGTTATTTATTTTATTTTTTATAAACTACGGTTAGAAATGTCTGACTCTTAGGTAGATCTCTCGACTGCGCTCGAGAGGACAATATGGGGTGTTTTTCCTTTATTAAACGTTGCTTTTTTATTTGCAGAATATAATATCAAAAGCTTTTATATAATTATTTTTAGTTCCAGAACTGTTTATTTGTAAGAATTATTTTTAATTTATTCTTGTTTCCCGTCATTGTTATTTCGACCGTAGCGAAGAAATCGTTTTCTGCTTTGTATTTTCCCAAACAAAAAAGAGGCTTTTGCCTCCTTTTTCATTTACTTATAACAAAGTTTCTAATTCCTAGTATTAGATGCCTTTATTGTTTCGTCTATTATTTTTTCTGTATCTTCTTTATTTACTCTTAATCTTTCATATGCATCATCTGTTGGCAATTTTAATTCCATGCTGTTTGCTCTTAGCATATTTACTTGCCTTATACCATGCTCTATGCCTTGGGTATCTGTTAGTTTCTCATCTTCTTTGTATGCCTCTTCTAGTTCATCAAATGTCATCACTTGCAATTTTGTTGTTTCTGTTTGTCCTAGTTCTTTTAAGATTTTTTTGTAGAAGTCTTCATAGCTGATATATCCAGTTGCCGGAGCATATGTTTTTCTGTGTTCCCCATTTTCTAAGGCACCGATTGCAGCTTCTCCCACTTGATTTGCTGTTATAGTTGCAAATCCTCCTGTGGTTACCGGCATAAATTCTTGACCTCTTAGCATATCTACATACATACTAGTTGTTGGTACTTTGCCTTGCATTGTACCAAAAATATAAGGAAGCCTTAGAACAGAAACATTCATTGACCCTTCTCCAGCATACATTGCTGCTTTTTCTTGTAGAAGTCTTGTTTCTACATAAGCTTCTTGTTGGTAATTATTTTCTCTTAGATAGTCATTTTCTTCTGCAAATTCTGATGTATAAGATCCAAATAATACAAAATTACGCACTCCCGCTTCCTTAGCTAATTTTGCTATCCTTGCAGTTGCCAATACATTTGTATCGTAGAAAAATTTCCTAGCAGGTTTTTTAGGAACTATCCTATCGTCTACTCCACCCGCATATACAAAACCATCACAACCACGGATTAAATCAACTATTTCCTTATCAGCAAGAGCAAAAAAGTTTTGGACAATAAACTCTACTTTTCCTTCATCATTAAATTTTAAATCATCGGGCAAAGCTACTATATCTACTGTTTTGACCGCATAATCACGCTTTATCGCTTCTTTAATAGTATGGTAACCCAAAAATCCAGCTCCACCCAGGATGAAAATCTTATTTATTTCGCTCATATTCTAATTTTCCTCTTTAGATAAATAATCATAGGATATGCCGTAGTAATCCTCTACACACTCTAATTGTGTGCCATGTTCTAATTTCTCGATAGCTTCAGGCCCTTTTATAATTTCTACCAAACGCATAGCAAGATATACAGTTACAGCAGCACCACGACTAGTAGTAATATTATCATCAGTTACAAGCATTTGATCATCTACATACTCTTTTACATTATCAATTTGATCTTTTAAATCTGGAAAAGAAGTTGCACGTTTATTAGCAAGTACACCAGCACGATTTAAAACAATAGGACCTGCACAAATAGCAGCTATCAATTTATTCTCATCATTAAATTTTTTAACAATATCAATAACGCGATCATCATCGCGTAAAGCCTCAGCACCCTTAGTGCCACCTGGTATATAAAGACCGTCAAAATCATCAGCATCGATGTCAGTAAGATTCGCATCAGCACTTATAACTACATTTGATTTACTAGTAATATCCTTAGTATTGTGGATAGAAACAGTCGTCACATCAATATCAGCACGGCGAAGATAATCAACAACCGTAAGTGCTTCCACATCTTCACATCCGTTAGCTAAAAAAACTAAAAATTTCATATATTTTCCTTTCTCTTATTTTTTCTAATCATAAATTTAAAAATAATGGTTCTTTTTATGTAATTATACCCATTTACCTAGGAATTGGCGGCTAATAAGATTTTTTTCTGGTTTAGTAATGATTTCTCATTTACTTTATACGTAGTCTTTGCTTTATAAGATATGTTTTATCGGAGTTATGTTTCCCTACATTGTCATTTCGACCGGAGGAAGCTTTTGCTTCCGCAGTGGAGAAATCTTTCTTAAAGCTATGTGTTTCTTAGAATTTGTTTTTTTTAATGGTTTTATTTTTTTATGGCTACGGTAGGGGATGCCTGATTCTTATGTAGATCTCTCCGCTCCGCTTCGCTACGGTCGAGATGACAATTTGTGAATTTACTTTGTTTTAGGATTGCTTTCTTTTTTACTTTATACGAAGTCTTTGCTTTATAGGATATGTTTTATCGGAGTTATGTTTCCCTACATTGTCATTTCGACCGGAGGAAGCTTTTGCTTCCGCAGTGGAGAAATCTTTCTTAAAGCTATGTGATTCTTAGAATTTGTTTTTTTAATAGTTTTATTTTTTTAATGGCTACGGTAAGGGATGTTTGACTCTTAGGTAGATCTCTCGACTGCGCTCGAGATGACAATTGGAGAATTGCTTTGTTTTTAAGGTTGGTTTCTTATTTATGAAATGTAGGTTCCTTGTTTGTAAGATTATTCTCTTACTTTTATAATGACTCCCCTTATTGTCATTTCAACCAGAGTAAGTTTTTGCTTACGGAGTGGAGAAATCTTTCTTAAAGCTATGTGATTCTTAGGATTTATTTTTTTATTAATGGTTTTATTTTTTTAATGGCTACGGTTATGGATGTCTGACTCTTAGATAGATCTCTCCGATCCGCTTCGCTACGGTCGAGATGACAATTTGTGAATTTACTTTGTTTTAGGATTGCTTTTTTTACTTTATACGAAGTTTTTGCTTTATAGGATATGTTTTATCGGAGTTATGTTTCCCCTTATTGTCATTTCGACCGGAGGGGCTTTAGACCCGGAGTGGAGAAATCTTTTTTTATTAATTTATATTATTACTACAAACCTATTAATCCACAAAAAAACACTCCCACCTAAGTGGTGGGAGCATTTTCAAGTGAGTACCGCGGTTACTATTATTTAGTTTCGAGTCTTATCGAGTGCACTCTTTTATAGGACTCTAATTATTTGTTGTAAAAATTACTAATATTTAAAATTAGTTATTTTTTTTGCTTGCTGCGTAAGCAACTGAAGCTGCTGCTAATACACCTGCAACGCCAGCTACACCAGCGATACCTGTTTTAGCGTTTGAACCAGCTGCTTTGTTAGCTGATTTTTCTACAACTGTTGTTTTTTCAACTTTTTTATCTTCTTTTTTGTCTTCTTTTTTGTCTTCTTTTTTATCTTCGTCTTTTTTATCAGCTGGTTTTTCTTCGTCTTTTTTATCTTTGTCTTTATCAGCTGGTTTTTCTTCGTCTTCGTCTTTTACTTGTTTATCAAGATTTTCCATTTCTTTGTTGATAGCATCTGTGTTGTCGTCTAATTCTTTGATTAGTGCGTCAACGTCTTCAGAAGTTACTTCTTCTTTAGAATCTTCTTTAGATTCTTCAGCTGCGAAAGCTGTAGAGATTAGAGCAACTTTTTTGTCAGCTCCTTTGATGATAGCTTCTGCTTTAGCAATTGTTGCTTTTTGTTCAGCTACTAATGCATCTAATTTAGCTGTGTTTAATTTAGCTGTGTTTGGAGCGTATTGTTTTAATAAATCAACTGCTTTTAATGTTTCGTTAGCTTTTTCAATTGATTTTTTAAGTTTAGCTAATTGTTCAGCAGAGATTTCTTTTTTATCATCTTTTTTAACAACTACGATACCTTTGTCTGTAGCTTGGATTGTTACATTGTATCCTTCAGCTGCAGCTTTTACTTCTGCAAGTGAATTTTCCCAGATGTATTTTCCGTTAGCTGCTTTTTGTTCAGCTAATTTAGCTTCAGCTTTGTCAAAGTTTGTTTGTGCAACGTCTCTTGCTGTTTCAGCAGCTCTTACTCTTTGTAATTGGTCAGCTGCGCTAGCAATTTTACCTTTGATATCTTCTAAATCTTTTTTAGCATTTTCAAGTCTTTTTTTAGCTACTTCAAATTCTGATTCATAACCTGATTTAGCTTCATCGTATACTTCGCCAGGTACTAAAATTTCTTTTTCTTCAAATTTAACTTCAAATTTTCCTTCATCATTTTTAGTAAATGTTGGAACTTTGATTTTTTCTATTTTACCATCAGCTTTTCTTTCTGCATAAAGATTATATTCTTCTGTAGCTCTTTTAACTGCATCATTGTAAGCATCAACTCTTGCAGCAATTGGGTTAATTAATTCTTCGTAAGCTTTGTATTCTTTAGCTAATGTTTCTTTAGCTGCTTTTAAGTCAGCGTCAGCTTTGTCGTAAGCTGTTTTAGCTGCTACATAATCATTTCTTTCTTTATTTGTTCTTTCAAGAAGTTCTTTGTATTGTTCTTGGAATAATTCTGATGAACTTAAATCTTTTTTAGCTTCTTTAATTTCTTTAGCATCTGTTGTTTTTGCTTCAGCAGCAAATGATGGAGCTACTGCGCTTAATCCCATAGCCAATGCTAATGCACCAGCTGCAATTCTATTTCTTTTCATTATAAGTTTTCTCCTTATTTTCTATACTACTATTTGCATAAATAAATAGTACTCACTTTACACTATCTATATTACACCAGCTCCTACACTTTTGCAACACATTTGGTAAAAATATCAATATTTCTAAAAAATATACTTACAAATATCTCCATATTTACCACAAGTTTGTAGTAAATGTGCGATTTTTGCTGATTGTAATATTGATGAGTGTTTTGATAAGCTTTATTTATGTAGTCAATATTTCTAAATTATTTGCAATTCTAGAAAATATCAACCTACATATTTGCTTATTTTGGTTTATAACTATCGATATTTTGCACTCATGTTTGTGGTTATCACCCATAAATATATTGATAGTTATATTTATTTTAGCAGATTTTGCTAGTTAGTCAAGTAAACTTTGTCTTACTTCTGTCAGCCTTGGAGCGGTTTCTCTCATAACTGTATTTCTAATCTGATCGAGGGTCTCAGCCCAGTCGTAGGAAGCTATAAGCTGCTGGCGGTAGAGCATGGTTTTGGCATTATTCTTATTAGCATTTAGGGTCTCAAAGGTATTTAGGGTGGCAATGCTCTCGCCAGTGGTTAGGATAATCTCACTATTTTCTATTTTTTCGACAAAGTTAACATTGGCAAAGCCTCTTCTTTCTCTATCGTAGCTGGCGTTTCTGTATTTGAATCCGAAAAATACGTGGCTGGTATCGATGATGTAGGGCATATTTTTGCTAATTTGTAGGGTATATTTGATGATTTGATCCATCTCTTTTTTGTTTTTTCCTCGTTTTTTATACATTTTGTTGAGGAAAAGGGTGGGCGTTTCTTCTATAAGATGGGTGGTGGTTGGTGTATATACACGCGATCCTATGCCAAATGATTTGATTTCTTCTGGAAGGATGGCTATGATTTGGATATCAGTTGTTGGCATATATTGCTCCTTTCTGTGAGGTGTGGATCTGGGTCTGATTTATTATTTTTATGTGTTTTATTGCTACGGTTTGGGATATCTGACTCTTATGTAGATCTCTCGGCTGCGCTCGAGATGACAATTGGAGAATTACTTTCTTTTTTACTTTATACGAAGTCTTTAGTTTATAAGATTTAGTCTTATTGGAGTAATGTTTCACCTCATTGTCATTTCCACTATAGCAATTCATTTTCTGCCGCTATTAATTATTTTCAGCAAGTCTTTAATAGTCTTATACGACATTAAGTGTACTACAATTGTGATTAAATGTCTATGTTTACAAAAATTTATCATAGTGGCATATCTAGACATTTATTGGGTATAAGTTTCATATATATATTAAAGTAGAGCAAGATTTTACTAATATTTTCTAAACTATTTGAGGAGGAAGTGTGATGGCTGATTTAGATAATAAGCAAAAGGGAGCTAGTTCTGTTGACCAAAGCAAAGATATTGATGAACTTGACGAGACTCCTAAGGCAAATGATAGACCTTTAAATGATACAAAGGATAAAGATCTTGAACGTGGTCAAGAGCTTTATACTGGTTTTGGTTTTGGTGGTGTAGATGATGACGTAGATGTCAAAGAAATTAGAACCAGTGTGCCTACAGCTAAGGTAAGCGAAAGTGAAAAAAGTACTGTGGTTGAAGAGCATCCTAAAAAAACTGTACCAAGTAAAAAAGCTGTTATGGAAAATCGCCGTGTTGTACCTGAGGATACAAAGGTGGTTATCAAAGCTGACAATGGAGATGTGGTTTACAAAGAATCTAGCATTGAAAGGACTATTGAAAGCCCAGAGTCAATTGTTGAAGAAAGGCAAAAGTTAGTTGATACTGATCATTCTATATTAGAAAGAGATCTAAACAAAGAAAGTAGCGGAGATATAACTACTGATTATCAATTGGATGGTGTATATTATGGAAATGATTTTAGAGATAATAAACTTTATCTAACAAGACCTTATCAAACAGATATTTATAGTATAAAAAGACATTATAAAAATCAAGCGAGAGACAGAAAAAATGCTTTGCCTATCAAAAAAATAGCCTTGGGTATAGCCGCTATCGCTGGTGCAGTGTGGTTGATAAGAGATGATGAAAAGGGATTTTGGGAATATTGAGTTTGGATAATAGATTTAAAACTAGGTTAGTAACCTAGTTTTTTTTGTGATTTTTTTATAAGGTTGTTTTCTACTTTTATAATGACTCCCCTATTGTCATTTCGACTGGAGGAAGTTTTTGCTTGCGTAGTGGAGAAATCTTTCTTATAGATATGGGATTGTTAGGATTTATTTTTTTATTAATGGTTTTATTTTTTTAATGGCTACGTTTATGGATATCTCACTCTTAGGTAGATCTCTCGGCTACACTCGAAATGACAAGCGTGGTGTTTGCTTTGTTTTTAGTTGGTTTTCTTATTAGCAGAATATAGGATGATGCGATTTTTTTATTGCTACAGTTGGGAATATCTGACTCTTAGGTATACCTCTCGACTACGGTCAAGATTACAAATGAAAAAACTTTCTTTTTCTTGTGCAGTCTTTATTGTTTATCCATTTTCTTAATTATATACCTATACAAAAAAAGGGAGGTTTTAAAGTAACCCCCTCTTTTATTACAATATTATTTATTTCTTTTTTTTGTAACAGCATATCCTGCTGATGCTAATGAAGCTGTCGCTGCTAGTACTCCTGCTGTTGCTATACCTGTTTTTGGATTTTCTCCAGCGTTTTTGTCTTCTTTTTTATCGTCTTTCTTGTCTTCTTTTTTGCCTTTTGCTGGGAAGACTTTTACTTTATCGTTTGGTTTGTTATTTTTATCGTCGTTTTTCTTGTCTTCTTTTTGTCCTGGGAATATCTTTTTACCACCATTTGCTGATTTTTTTTCTTTGGTATTTTCTTTTTCCGCTGGGAAGACTTTCTTGCCGCCGTTTGCTGGTTCATTTTTTTTGTTATCTTTATTGTCTTTGTTATCTTTGTTATTATCTGTGTTTTCTTTTGCTGGATACTCTTTTTTGCCAGTATCTGCTGGTTTTTTTTCTTTGTTGTCTTTATTATTTTCTTTATCTTGTGGAGCTTGATCTTTGTTGTCTTTTTTGTTAGTTTCTTCTTTTTCACCCTTTGATGGATTTTCTTTTGTATCGCCATCTTCTGGTGTTGCATTTGGATCAAGGGTACTTGATGTTTTTATTTTTTCATTTTCTTCTTCATTTTCTACTGATCCTGTGTTTGCCACTCCACCTGTTGTTGTGTTTACTGTTTGCTTATCTTCTGGTGCTGTTGGGATAGTTACTTCATCAGCGTGTGCATTTTGTACACCTGCACCAAGTACTAATGTAGCTGATAAAGCCGCTGTTAATAATTTTTTATTCATCGGTTTTCTCCTTTTTGTATTTTAAGATTATCTTTATATCTATTTTATTGATAATTACCCATTTTTGCAATTTATAAATCTTTGTTTATTTACTTAATAGGTAGTTATACTCGTCTAAAGCATAGTTTGCTTCTTTGAGTAATCTTTGAGACTCTTTTAGCAATTTATCAACTTTACTGCGATTTTTGGCAACTGTTCTTGGTGCTAATTCTTCTAATAATTGTATGGCTCTAACCGTTGCCTTGTTAGCATCTATTGATTTTTCTAATCTATCACGTTTAGCTTTTAGGTCAGATACTTTGTAACTACCTTTTTTTATATATCTAAAAGATTGTGCAACTATTATAGTATCTTCTTTACTTGTAGTATTTTCTTTTATAGGGTCTAAAGGTTTTGTTGCTGTCTTACTTGTCTTTTCTTCTTTATTATCTAATTTAGAACTATCTTTATTATTCTTATCAGTTTTACCTTGTCTTTTACTAGCTGCGTTGATTTGTTCTTTTATATTTTTTAAGGTTTCAAGATTTGAAGCTTGGTCAATTTTTTTAGCAAATGATTCTTTATCATCTTGGTCTAAATTATTATTGTTTAATTTATCTTTTATCTCTTTTTTAGATTTTTCTAAAGTTTTTTCTTCTTTTTCTTTTTGAGATTTCTTATCTGCTGCTCCAAC
>QWCQ01001100.1_pt1 | contig 11589 bp, 6 predicted proteins | sample 1972701 | NCBI WGS metagenome assembly QWCQ01 (sample SAMN09866704, study PRJNA288562) | Human gut metagenome isolate pre4_stool, whole genome shotgun sequencing...
TATAAAAAAGTTAAAATAAAAGTTTTGTATATAAATTAGGCGATAGAAATATCGTCTAATTTTATGTAACAATTGCTTGACATTGTAGGGTAAATCAACCCTCCTACATATCATAGGAGGAGTAGATAGTCCAAATGATGGTAAGGTTTATATAGATGGTAACGACATTTAAAAGTATTCTTCAAAGGAGCTAGCGTACTTTAGAAGAAGAAAAGTCGGACTAATTTATCAATTTTATAATTTGATTCCCAACTTAACGGTTCGTCACAATATAGAACTTCCACTAAAACTAGATAAAAGAAAAATAAATCAAGATGAATTTTCAAATATAGTAAAAAAACTGGGTATAGAAAGTAAACTTGACTCTTTTCCAAGTGAGCTTTCAGGAGGTCAGCAGCAAAGAGTTGCCATAGCTAGAAGTCTTATCTATAATCCATCTATAATATTAGCGGATGAACCAACAGGTAATTTGGACAGGAAAAATTCTAAGGAAATTATAGAAATCTTTAAATATTTTAATAAAACTTTAAAACAGACGATTATCCTAATCACCCATGACGAAAAAATCGCTTTAGAAGCAGATCGAATTGTAACCATAGTAGATGGGAGAATCATAGGAGATGAAAAAAATGAATAAGAAGAATTTTCCGATTTTTATCTCAGTATTTATTGTTTCCTTGTTTTTTACGGTTGTTTTTTATTTTGCCAAGGTGAATCTAGACGCAAACTATATGGAAACAAGAGCTACTAATTTTGCTGATGCCCACATAGATGATCGTCTAAGCGAAGAAGATCTCGAAAAAATAAGAGAAATGGATGGTGTCAAAGAAGCTGGTCGATTAAACATGGATTTCACAAATGCAAAGCTTGATGATGATTTAGTAGTCGTATACAGACAGGATAACTATATCAATAAAATGAGGGAATTTTCGTTCACTGAGGATGGCCGTTTTCCTGAAAATTCTAATGAGATAATGCTATCTAAATCTCTTGTAGAAAAGCACAAACTAAAAATAGGGGATGAAATACCCATAACTTTTGGTAAAAGATTTCTTGATAAGGAAGAGTTAGATCCTACAAATTCAAAAATAGATAAAGAGTTATTTGATAAGACAGAGGAAAAATTTTATAAATTGGTTGGAATTTATGAAGATATCTACAATAAATATGCTGGGTTGTCCTACGGATTAATATATGACACGGCGGATGATTCCCAACCTGTTGCATTAACGTTTGATAATTTCCTAGATGTGCACATGAATAAAAAAATATTTGAAGATGAAATTTCAAAACGACTTGGCAGAAAAATAGAGATTAGATTTGATGAGGGGATAGAAAAATATTATAGGGTAAATGACACTTGGCTAGAAAAAATTATGGCTAAGGCTATGATGATGTTTTGTCTTCTTTCTATGATTGTAATATTTATATTTTTTACAAGAAATATTTTCTGGGTCTGGGGACTTAGGAAAATCAAAGAACTATCTATATATAAATCAATAGGATCAACCAATTTTCAAATATATAAATTGTTATTTAAAGAAGCTAGCCTGATTTCAATCATCCCTCTGCTTTTGGGCCATGTATTTGGATTTGGTCTAATATACGGCCTATATGATTATTCGCAAAAAAACCTAGAAATATCAAAATTTGAATATGTTACCTTCAATCCTCTACTAACAGGACTTATATTAACAGTTTCATTTTTGGTAATTAGCTTATCGATAATAAAACCAGCTAGGAAGATTTCAAAAACTAATATAATAGATGGCATAAGAGGAAATGTCGACTTATCCAGGTCAAAGAAAAAGAAAAATGATGATTTATGGAAGGAATTAAGAAGTAATAATCTCTCTTCTATCAAAAGTCAAAGGTATATTTCAGCTATTGGTATTTTGATAATATCTATGTTTATATTAACAATTTCTATAGGTAAGTATTTTAGAGACTACTATGATGAAGATAGCTCTTATAATATTTTCACTACTTATTACAGTTCAGATAAAAAGGTACCAGAAGTTCTAAGGTCTATAGAAAAAGAGCTAGGAAGTCAAAAGTCTTTTATATATAAGGAGAAGTACGTAGGTGTTAAAAACAATTTTGAATTATCTGATCAAGCGAAAAAGTATAAATTAGATGAAAAAATTATGAAAATACTTAAAAAGAAATCGCAAGAATATTTGCAGGGAAACATTATTGCAATGGATATAGGAGATTTAGAAAAACTCGGAGGACACCAGGGTGAATTTATCCTATATAACAAGGTCCAGGCAGATCCATTAGAACCAATTTCAAAAGCCAAGATGGTTAAATATTTTAAAGATCCTAAAAATATAGATATTTCCATGGCTGGATTTGAAAAGAATATAAAGATATCAAATGAAATATTTGATACAGGTGAGTTTGAATTTAAACCATATCCCTTTGCAGTAAATATTTTTACTGACTATGAAACTTATTTTAACTTGATTGAAGAAGCTAAAGATGAAAAATATCTAAACTATCCGTTCACATTGAAGATGAAGATAGATGATAAAGATCTATCAAGTGCCAAAGAATTTATAGAAAATAAACTCCGAGAATCCTTAGACATTAATGAAAGATATAATATATTTGTTGGCTCTGAAATAAAAGAAAAAGAAGCGTCTTCTTTGAAGTATTTGCTATATATTTCATTATCAGTTGGCCTAATTATATTTATATTAAATGTGACAAATGGATATGCTTCTATAAATCTATCCTTGATTTCTAGGGAAAAGGAAATTGGTAGTCTGTATTCATCAGGTATGGACATAAGTGAGCTAAAAGGAAAGTATGAAAAAGAATTCTTCTTGGAACAAGTAAAATCTTTTCTCTTAGTAAGCTTCATCAGCCTTGGTGTAATGATAACAATAGCTATACTATCATCTCAATTTAGCCTATCTATACTCTTGAGATACTATGATTATAAAATATTTTTAGCTTTTTCAATCCTAGTTTATGCCATAAATATATTAATTTATCACTTATCCTTAAAGAGAATATTAGACAGACCGACTATAGATTTAATTCGAACAATATAATTTCAAAGAAAGGGGATATTATGAGGAAGAAAATTAAAAAAATGATCTGTAGTTGGAATCGCAATTTTGGTGATTTCTTACCTACTGCCAATAGACATCTTTGAAAGCTATGCCAGTATAAGACCAAATGGACTGACTTCAATGTTTGTTTGCCCAATTATTGGACAAGTAGGTTTAATATAGGGTACAAAGGGAAAGTAAAGATTGTTATAGTGTTGAATATTCTGTTAATCTTGTTACTTCCTATAGCAATGCTTGTAGGTCATCTAATATAAGTAATGCTACTTAAACAAGATGATAATCTAAACAGCTCTTTATGGGCTGTTTTTTCTTTACTTAAGAATGATATAGTATCTTATAAGATGCTTATTTATTAACATATTCCCACATAGGAAGCGTTTAAAAATATGAAATACTATCTATACCGACCACTCAAGTTATGTGGAAACTATTAGATTGAAGCTTAAAATAACCATATATTAAGTTTATTAAATTTTAATTATTAAAAAGATTTTATTAATTTATTTTTAGAAGTGATTTTGGATACGTTTGAGACGCTTATATCTGTTATTTCTATTTGATAGAATATAAAAATATAATATAATTTTAATATAAAATAATATATGTTATTTATTCGAATGATCGAAGGTGATCCTATATATTATTTGATATATATGGTGCCCGCATAAGCTGGGGTGATGTAAAAATGTTTTATATATTTATAGCTATTTAAGTCAATATTATAATTTTACATTTTAAATCATATGGAAAATATAGAATGATTGTAAATACATATTGTAAATAATTAAGGAGTAGTCATGACTAGGGAAAACCTATATTATGAGGACTATATTAATAATTTTTTAAATTCAGATAATGATTATATTTTAGGAAAAATTAGTAATAATAATTCATCAGCAGAAACTAGGATTCAGCAAAAGAATACTTGGATTGAGGAAATCCAGATACTTAAAAGAGAACTAAATGGCCTAGATGGAAGAGTGATATTTGAATATACTATCCCTCGCATGGGAAAAAGAGTTGATAATATAATTCTACACAAAAATATTGTGTTCGTACTTGAATTTAAGTGCGGTAGTGAAAAGTATAGTAGTTCAGATTACGATCAAGTATATGATTACGCATTAGATTTAAAAAACTTTCATAAAGCAAGCTTCGATAAACTAATAGTTCCTATTTTAATAGCAACAGATGCTAATTATATAAAAAACGATTTCACAGTTAAAGATGATGTAATGGTACCTTTAAAATGTAATAGATTTGGAATTAGGGATTTAATTTTGGATGTTTCAAATAAATTTAATCTACCAACTTTTTCTTATGATGATTGGATTCATAGTGAGTACTTACCAACCCCAACAATTGTTGAGGCAGCACAAGCATTGTATACAGGTCATAATGTGGATGACATTACAAGAAATGATGCAGGTATTAAAAATATTACAATAACAACAGATTCGATAAACAAAATAATTGAACACAGTAAAAGGTATAATCGCAAATCCGTATGTTTTGTAACAGGAGTTCCAGGAGCTGGTAAGACACTTGTGGGTCTTAATCTTGGGATTCAAAAAGCTGACGCAAAAAAAGGCGAACATGCTGTATTTCTATCGGGAAATTTTCCATTAGTTGAAGTTCTACAAGAAGCACTGGTTAGAGACAGAATTAAAACCATGAAAAAGTTAGGTTTAAGTGTAAGAAAATCTGATGAGAGACGAAAAACTAACTCCTTTATACAGATAATACACAAGTATAGAGATTCTTTTATAAATAATGATGATATTCCTCCAGAACATATAGTTATTTTTGATGAGGCTCAAAGGTCATGGAATCATAGTAAAATAGCTAAATTTATGAAAACAAAGAAAGGTATAGCTGATTTTTCTTATAGTGAACCAGAATTTTTAATAAGTACGATGGATCGTCATAAAAACTGGGCGGTAGTCGTCTGTTTAATAGGCGGCGGACAGGAAATAAATGATGGCGAAGGGGGCCTTCCTGAGCGGTTTGATGCATTAAGGCTAAAATTTAGAGATTGGAGCGTTTATGTTTCTAGTAATTTAAAAGATGAATATTTGATAAATAATGAATGGAAGTATATGACGAAGGGATTAAATGTTAATGAAATAGATGATTTGCATCTTTCTGTTTCTCTAAGATCGTTTAGAAGCCCTGATCTGACTGAATTCATTAAATCCATGTTAGATATTGATATTGAGAGGTCTAAAAATTTATATAATAAAATAAAAGAAAGATATCCTATTAAAATTACAAGAGATCTTGAAATAGCTAAAGATTGGGTTAAAAATATATCTTTGGGTTCTCAAAAATACGGATTATTAGCTGCAAGTGGCGCGTTAAGGTTGAAAGCTGAGGGGATTTTTGTAAAAAACGATATTAATGTTTGTAATTGGTTTTTGAATGAAAAAGAAGACGTGAGATCATGTTATGCTCTTGAAGATGTAGTAACAGAATTTGATATACAGGGACTTGAAGTTGATTATTCATTAGTTTGTTGGGATGCAGATTTCAGATTTGTAGATGGCAAATGGGAATATAAAAAGTTCCGAGGTTCTAAGTGGATAAATATATTGAAAAGTGAAGATCAGTTATATCTTAAAAACACCTATAGAGTGCTTCTAACACGTGCAAGGCAGGGGATGGTTATTTTTGTTCCAAGTGGTTGTTACGAAGATATCACTAGAAAAACTAAGTTTTATGACGGAACTTATAATTATCTGAAAACAATTGGTATAGAAGAAATATAGTCTATATCTATATTTACTTTAGTAAAATATAAGAATATGTAAGTCAACATTTAAAATTATAGTATACAAATAATTAAATTATAGATTCAAAGAAAAGAGGTGAGTATGGATTATAATTATTTATGGGCTAAGAAGAAGAGGATCGATGATTCGTTTTATTGGCTGCCGTTATATATACATTTGGATGATACCGGAAAACTTATGGGACTTTTGTGGGAACATTGGCTAAGTCAAGGAGTAAGAGACTTGGTTTTTGAATCTCTTAGTGTAGAAAACGATATATCAGAAGAATATCCTAGAAATCTTGCTGAATTTCTAGGGTACCTGCATGATTTAGGCAAGGCGAGCGCGTCTTTTCAATATAAAAGGACATTTCCTGTAGATAAAGATCTCGATCAAGTTATATATGATAAATTAAGTTGGGGATCTTTTGATTTATCTTATAATGATTCCATTAATCCTCCAAGGCATGATGAGTTAGGCGAATATATACTTAATAAATATAAAATTAACCAAACAATATCATCAATAATAGGTGCGCATCATGGTAGACCTATAGAAGAAAAATGGAATGATGATATTATTGGTAAAGAGAAGAGTATATATCAAACAAACGATTCAAATAGTTTAGAATACAAGGGTTGGGATGATATACATAGATTCCTTATTAATGATGCCTTAGGAAAATCTGAAATACAATCAATAGAAAATTTACTTATTTTACCTGAAAAAATACAGGTTATTTATTCAGGTCTCTTAATTATGGCTGATTGGATTGCTTCAAATGAAAATTACTTTCCTTTAATAGGAGTTGAGGACAAAGTCTTAGAAGAGAATAGACTCGAGAATGGTTTTAGCAAGTGGTTGAGTGAAAAGACTAGAGCTTGGGAGCCGCAAATTGCTGATACCAATAATATGTTCGATGAAAGATTTGGTTTTGAGCCAAGAAGTGAACAAAAAGTATTGGGAGATTTAGTTAAGACTATTGATCAACCGGGAATATTAATCTATGAAGCTGCAACAGGGTCGGGAAAGACAGAAGCTTCTTTATTAGCAGCAGAGATTTTAGCAAAGAAAAGCGGAAGAAACTCATTGTTTTTTGCTCTTCCAAGTCAAGCTACCTCAAATAGTATATTTTCCAGAGTTAAAAAATGGTTAGAGAATTTATACCAAGAGGATAAGGAAGGAAAATCTATTCGATTAATCCATGGCAAGGCTTCCTATAATGATGAGTTTTCATCATTAAGACCAACAAAAACTGTTTATGAAGATGATGCTGGTGGGGTTAGTGTCAATAAATACTTTGCTGGGAATAAACTTTCGATTCTTGACGATTTTACAGTAGGAACTATAGATCAACTTCTACTTATGTCCTTAAAGCAAAAGCATCTTATGCTTAGACATCTTGGATTTTCAAATAAGGTTGTTATTATCGATGAAGTGCACGCCTATGATACCTATATGAATGTATTTTTAGATGAAACAATCAAATGGCTTGCTGCTTACAATGTTCCTGTTATAATTTTATCAGCGACTCTACCGACACAGAGAAGAAATCAATTAATTAAGTCTTATGTGATTGGACAAGGTAAATCTTATAAAAGAATGCAAAAACCTGAAGAATATGAAATAGAGAAAAACTATCCTCTTCTAAGCTATACGAGCGAAGAGGGGATTCATCAATTTAAAGATTTTGTTAAAAAAGAATCTAAAAAATATGATATAATAAAATTAAGTAAAGATACGAGCGATGACATAGTTAAGTTAATAAAAAAAGAGGCCTGTGATGGAGGTATCTTTGGAATAATCGTAAATACTGTCAGAAAATGTCAAAATTTAGCAAAAAAATTGATTGAGGAATTTGGAGAGGATAAGGTAGAGGTCTTGCATTCTTCTTTTATATCTAATGAAAAAATACAAAAAGAAGAAAAATTACTAAATACTATAGGAAAAAATGCTAAAAGACCAGAGTTTAAAATAATTATAGGAACCCAGGTCATTGAGCAATCATTAGATATAGATTTTGATGTACTGTATACGGACTTAGCTCCAATGGATTTGTTAATACAAAGAATTGGAAGACTTCATAGGCATGAATCGAATAAAAGAATCGAAAGATTTAAAAATCCTATGGTGTATGTAATGAATTGTAGCGATTATGATTTTGATAAAGGATCAACCTATGTATATCAATCTTACTTTTTAATGAGGACGGAATATTTCTTGCCAAATGAAATCGATATCCCTGAAGATGTATCCAATCTAGTACAAGAAGTTTACTCTAGAGAAGATATAGATATAGACGATAAATATTTGGGTGATTATATCGGATATAAAAATGAATATGAATCTGTGATAAGAAACAAAAAGGCAAAAGCAAAAGTATTTTGTCTTCATGATCCTAAGAAAATAACACGAGAAGATAAAAATATTAAAAACTGGATTTCTAACTCCAACGATGCGTCAGAGCTTTCGGATATGAAAGCCTCCTGTCAAGTTAGGGATGGTATTGATAGCGTGGAGTTTATCTGCCTTCAAGAAAAAGAAGAAGGTTATGGTTTCTTTCAAAGTAAACATTCAATTGATAAGCTTGATTATGAAGTAGCTAAGGAAATTTCCAAGCACACTATAAAACTACCAATGGCTTTATCTTATCCAGTTTTTATTGATAAACTGATAAAAGAGCTTGAAAAATTTTATACAATTAACCTCAAGGAATGGGATAACTATACATGGCTTAAGGGAAATTTAGCTCTTATCTTTGATAAAAATGGTGAATACAAATTTGGAGATTATATACTAAAATATGAAGAGAACTTAGGCTTATCTTATGAGAAAAGGAGTGATTATGGGAAGATTTAATTTAATCGACGATAAGTGGATTGAGGTTTTAGTAAACAAAAAAGGTGACAAGAAATTTGTTGGCTTTAGAGACATATTTGAAAATGCTAATACTTATTTAGATATTTCAGGAGATATGAATATACAAGATTTTGCCATAATGAGACTTATACTTGCTATAATGCATACTGTATTTTCTAGGTTTGATGCTTCTGGTGATGTTTATGAAGAAATTGAAATTAATGATAAATTGCAGCAAGTAGAAGCTGTAGATGATGAAGACTACGAATATTACGAAGAACATTTGCTGGATACATGGAAAGACTTATGGAATATTAAAAACTTTCCTGAAATTGTCTTAGATTATCTAGATTTATGGCATGATAGATTCTATCTATATGATGATAAATATCCATTTTTTCAAGTGACAGAAGAATATATTTCTGTTGATAGAATTAAAGGGAAAAAAGTAGGTGATATTTCTGGTAAAACAATAAATAGAACTATAACTGAATCAAATAACAAAATTGCCTTATTCTCACCAAGGGAAGAGAAAAATAAAAACATATTAAAAAATGATGAAATAGCAAGATGGTTAATAACTTTTCAAGCTTACACTGGCCTAAGTGACAAGACAGTTTATGGTAAAGAGAAATACAAAACTAGAAACTCTAAAGGTTGGCTCTATGATTTGGGAGCGGTTTACTTCAAAGGAGAAAATTTATTTGAGACTTTAATGCTAAATTTCGTTATAGTAAATACTAAAAACGAGCATTATTCTTATAATATACAAAAGCCATCGTGGGAGTTCAGTGGTGCCGAACTTATAGATTCATATCTTAATTACATGCCTATAGATAATATTGCGCAATTATATACTGCCTATTCAAGAGCTATATATATTGATCCAAAATTTGATGATTCTGAGGAATTTACAATGAATTTGATAAAATTGCCTGAGGTTTCTCATGAAGATAATTTCCTAGAGCCTATGACAGTATACAGGTACAACACTAGTGGTGATTATAAGGAAAAGTACACACCAAGAAAACACCCGTCCAATCAGTCTATGTGGAGGTCTTTTGGACAGATAACTATGGAATATGAAAACCTAGAGAATCCTAAAAACAATAACAGACAAAAAAGACCTGGAATCATAGATTGGATAGCTGTAATTAATAAAGAGATTGATTATGATAGAATTACGGTGAATGCACTTTCACTCGAAGATGATGGAAATGCAACTTCTTGGGTGCCTACTAACGAGATATATGATAGTATGCCGCTTGCGATTGATTTACTAACTGAAGATATAGAAGACGGATGGACACAAAGAATATTTAAGTTAATAGAAGAAACTAAGAAGATAATTAATCAAGTTTATGGAAACTATCTAAGGTATATAAGTAAGATCCGAGGATTAGAAAAAAGCGACTTTGTAGATAAAGAAATAGAAAAAATATATTTTTTGATAGATAAACCATTTAGAGATTTGATAGAATCCATAGAGGCAGATGATGATTCTGATATCATCGAAGATGAATGGAGAAAAACTCTAAAAAATATCGTTTATAATCAAGGCAGTAAATTATTTGAAGAAGCTGGGAATAGAGATTATGCTTTAGTGAAAATTGATGGTGAGCTAATTAATGTTGTAATAGCCTTTAATAGATTTAAATCTATTTTAAATAATTTATTGGAAAGGAGAGATAGTGAAAAGAGAAAGTAATATTTATGGAGTTTGTCTAAATATCATTAATTATCTGGATAAAACTAAAGATGAGCCAGCAACTAAGGCTAAACTTGCAAACTTAAGAAATTCAATAACTAAAGATATATCTTATAATATTGAATCTTTGGCTTTTGTTTTTTCTATGATACCTGAGGATTATTTAGGCACATACAAGGAATTAAACTACTTTGAAGATACTATTTTAACTGTCTTGCAATTATACGCAATATACCAGCAGGGAAAAGATGAATCAGTAGTTTACAGAAATGATGAGTTTCCTTATATAAGTTTTGGAAAAAGCTTGTCCTCTTTAAGACAAATTCCTAAGGATAAGAATACTAATGACAATAATGCAATAGATCAGAGATTTAATGCGATGGTTACATCAGCAGATATTGAGGAATTAAAACATCACTTAAGACAAATGATCAAATTGCTTAAAAGTAAGTCTAAAGAAACAATAGATTTCGCAAGTCTTTCTAAAGATTTATATGATTTTAGATTTGGTGATAAAGAACCTGTGAGAATCAAATGGTCAAGAGATTATTATAGATATAGCGCACATAAAAAAGGAGATAAAGATGAATAAAGACAGATTGTTTATGGATATACACGTAATACAAACACTACCACCTTCAAATATAAATAGAGATGATACAGGAAGTCCTAAAACTTGCCAGTATGGAGGAGTAACTAGGGCAAGAGTTAGCTCTCAGTCATGGAAAAAAGCTGTTAGAAAATATTTTAATGATTATGGTAATTTAGATAATAAGGGTATTCGTTCGAGAGATATTGTAAGGTATATAGGAGAAAAAATAAGAGAAATTGATGAAGAAATAAGCCTGGAAGAAGCGGTAAAACTTGCAGAAACAACATTAAATAAAGCTAAAATATCAACAAAAGAATTGAAGCTAAAAGCACTTTTCTTTATTTCTGAAAAACAAGCTCATGATTTTGCAAAAGCTTGCTTAGATGGTGAAAAAGATAAAAAGAAGCTGCAAGAAATTCTTAATTCCAATCCATCCATTGATATTGCTCTATTTGGTAGGATGGTAGCTGATAATCCTGTATTAAATGAAGATGCATCTTGTCAGTTTGCTCATGCAATATCAACTCACAAGATAGAAAGGGAATTTGATTATTTTACAGCTGTAGATGATTTACA
>QWCQ01001101.1_pt1 | contig 11587 bp, 10 predicted proteins | sample 1972701 | NCBI WGS metagenome assembly QWCQ01 (sample SAMN09866704, study PRJNA288562) | Human gut metagenome isolate pre4_stool, whole genome shotgun sequencing...
ACTTCCATAATTTATTATATGAAAATCCCATATCATTCTCCAATTCTATATTTTACCTTTCTAAATGTATAGATTAACTACCTAATTATAGCATATAACACAGATTCCTTTCAATTATATGATTTACTGCGTTAAACTGAGCAAAAAAAGGTAGTCCGAAGACTGCCAATGTTTACCTCTCTGTACCTTTGCTATGTTCTTTCTTTTTTGATTTAGTTTTATCGTCTGTCTTAAAGCTTTTTATTTGCCCTAATATGGACTTTTTATCCTTATCTTGACTCTTTACTTGTTCTTTTGCTTTTAAGAGCTTAGAAGACAAAATACGAACATTTGTATGTTCTTTCCCGTTGTTATCAATACTTGTTTTTACTTGTCCAAATATTTTAACCATATCTCCTTGTTTAAGATTCTCTAAATCTTTTGTCTTATCTCCATAGGCTGAACAATGCCATATAATATACTTAGACTTAAATCCTCTAAGAAAAACGTAAAAAAGAAGTAGATTTGAAGTGACATTAATTTGAAAACTTGATAAACAAGCTTAAAAGATATTATATTAAAACAATATTTCTCTGGTACTGGGACTGGGACGGGACTAAAAATCTGAAAACATCCTATAATTATACGGATTTAGTGATACTCGAAAAAATAGACCCTAGTATTTTGAATGGTTTGGGATAAATCGGACGTTTGGAAAAGAAGAATGGGAATAGTTACAAAACCTGTTAACCAAATTTGGACCGCTAAATTTCATCGGCGGTCTTTTTTGCCTTAATTAAATTTATAAGGATAATAAAATGAAAACGATAAGATTACTATATCCAGATTATATAAGCGGAGGGTTGGATACCTATTATTTTGGAGCAAAACTTCTTCAATATATTCTTCCTAAAAATAAAAATCAGCCACTTGTAGAGGTGGATATCATGCCTCCTAATGGAGAAAAAAAGTCAATTACAAATGGAATTTTGGGTGAGGATGAGGTGTTGTATGGTATCAAAAATGCTCAAAATAAGATTAAAGAAGAATCTCCCGATAAAATCATTACAATTGGTGGCAACTGTATTGTTTCGCTAGCTCCATTTGATTATTTGCATGGTCGTTATGAAAGCTTAGGAATTATTTGGATTGATGCTCATGCTGATGTATCTAAGGTGGAAGATGGATATCCAAATGCCCATGCTATGGTGCTTGGAAGTTTAATGGGACATGGTGCAAAACAACTTAGTGCTCAAATGAAAAATAAGGCGTTTAAGCCAAACGAAATATTTTATATTGGACTTCAGCCTCTCCACGGTTATCAGGAAAAATTTTTAAATGATATGGGGGTGGATTATAAAATCCAGGAAAAAGAATTTGTTTCTAATGATGCTATTTTATCATTTATGAACAAATTTGATCATATCTTAGTCCATTTTGATATAGATGTTCTTGATGAGCGTTTCTTTCATTCAACATATTTTGCCAATCCTAACGCAGGAGGAGATGGGGCAGGTGGTGGAAAAATGACAATAGAAAAATTAACAAAAATTCTAGAGCTAATTACAGAAAATACAGATGTCGTTGGCTTTACCGTTGCAGAATATTTGCTATTTGATGAGCATAGACTACATAAAATGTTTTCAAAAATAAAGCTTTTTACTGATTAATGTGTGTCTATTGGTGCATTTAATAAAAGAGTTTTTTTAAAAAGCTACACTAAAAAAGAAAGTATTTTTATGTTTGCATTAAAAAATAAATAAGAAATTTATCATATAATTATAATTTTATTATATGCCTTTAATGTAAAAAGGTTTTAATATTTTAAAATAAACTATAGATATGGAAGTTTAAAAAAGGCAAAATAAATGGATGAAATTTATCTCATATCTCATACACAAAATCAAGCAGTTAAAAATTTAAAAGTTTGTGAAATAGAGTTTTTAAAATTTAGTGTTGATTTAAGTAAATTTGAAGCTTTAGTCATTACTTCAAAAAACTCTATTAAAGCCTTAAAATTTAACAATATAAAAAAAGTAAATTTGAAAGTTTTTAGTATAGGTGATGGCTCGACAAAAGAAGCTTTAAAATATGGATTTAGTGATATTTATACAGCGAAAAATTCTCACGGAAATGAATTCGCAAATGAAATAGCTTCTTTTTTAGAAGGTAAAAAAACTCTATTTTTAAAAGCTGAAAAAACAGTTTCAGATGTTGGTGGAATCCTTATTAAAAATGGAGCAATTCTTACAAAAATAACTGCATATAAAAATAATTTTTTAAATTTAGATGAAAGCTTAAAGCCACCACTTGGAAGTATTTTGATATTTAGCTCTCCTTCAAATGTAGAAGGTTTTATAAAAAACTTTGGAAAAATAGATGAAAGCTATAAAGTAGTTGTGATTGGAAATGCTACTGCAAAGCTTTTATCATCTCATAAAAATTTAATCATTTCAGAAAAACAAAGTATAGATGAGTGCCTAAAATTAGCTAAAAATTTAATAAATCAGTAAACGCAACTATTTTTTAAGTATTTTTTTGTTATAATTTCTTTGCCTGAGTGGATCGACAGCGTTAAAAATGAGGGTCCAACACTAATAGTATGGCGAAGATGTGAGCTTTTGGTGCGATGTGATTTTGTTTGAGCTTAAAAAAGTGAGAATTTGCAACCTAAAAAAAGCTCCTATTTGCAAGATTGGCTTTTATAGGGCCGAATCTAAAACTATGCATCGACCACTTGGGTTTTACTAAATTTATGGAGCTTGGTTTGAATATTTTAATTATTGGAAATGGTGGGCGTGAGTATTCGATAGGTTTAAAACTTAAAAAAGAAAAAATTGTAAATAAGATATATTTTGCCCCAGGAAATGGTGCCACTATAAATTTAGGTGAAAATGTTGAAATAGACGATTATGAAAAATTAGCAAAATTTGCTGTAGATAACAACGTTGATCTTACAATCGTAGGACCTGAAATACCTCTTGGCAAAGGCGTTGTTGATATTTTTAAAAAACACAACTTAATTATTTTTGGACCTAGCAAGGCTGCTGCTAGACTTGAGACAAGTAAATCTTACATGAAAGATTTTTTACAAAAATACGACATAAAAACTGCAAAGTATTTAAGTAGCAGTAATTATGATGAAATTTCAAAATTTATAGATAAAATGGATAGTAAGATTGTTGTAAAGGCAGATGGACTGTGTGCTGGAAAAGGCGTGATAATAGCTAACAGCAAAGATGAAGCAAAAAACGCAGCCAAAGAGATGCTTGATGGTAAAAGTTTTGGTGATGCTGGAGAAAAAGTTGTAGTTGAAGAGTTTTTAGATGGCTTTGAGTTAAGTTTTTTCGCAATTTGTGATGGTAAAAATTTTGTAAGTTTGCCAGTAGCTCAAGATCATAAAAAACTTCTAGATAAAGACGAGGGGCCAAATACTGGTGGAATGGGTGCTTATGCTCCAACTCCTCTTGCAACAAAAGAATTAATAAACAAGATAGAAAATGAAGTTGTAAAACCTACTTTAAGTGGTATGCAAAAAGAAGGTTCTCCATTTTGTGGAGTGCTTTTTGTGGGGATTATGGTTGTTGATAATAAGCCTTATGTTTTGGAATTTAATGTTAGATTTGGTGATCCTGAGTGTGAGGTTATAATGCCTTTGATAGATGGAAATTTAAGTGAAATTTTATATGAAGCAGCAGTTGGGAGATTAAAACCGATAAGTTTAAAAGATCAATTTGCAGTTGGTGTTGTTGTGGCAAGCCAGAATTATCCTTATAAAAGTTCACCTGAAAAACTTATAAAAATAGAAGAGATACCTGAAAATTCTCATATTTGCTACGCAGGGGTAAGCTCTAAAAATAGAGAGCTTTATGCAGATGGTGGTAGGATTTTGGTTTGTGTTGGAAAAGGCGATACTATAAAGCAAGCCACTAAAAATGCATATGAGCTTTGCAAAAAAGTAAAATTTGATGGCATGCAGTATAGAAGTGACATAGCTTATCAGGTGAATAAATGAATGATGGAGTAAGTCTTGCTTCATTTGGCAAAAGATCATTTGCTTTTTTAATAGATGAGGTTATAGTATCTTTTTTGATAATAATTATATTTTATAATCAAATTTTAAATGCATCAACACCTGAAGATATTGCAAATCTTGCACCTCTTTTTTTGATGCCTCAAACTGTGATAAGACTTATTTATCATACTTTTTTTATCTATTATTATGGTGCTACTCTTGGCAAAAAAGCTTTAAAGATAAAGTGTATAAACCAAGATAAAGAAAATCCTAGCTTTTGGGCATCGCTTTCAAGAGCCTTAGTTAGATTTTTTAGCGAGGCGATTTTTTATTTAGGTTTTGCTTGGGCTTTTTTTGATCCCTTAAGACAAACTTGGCACGATAAAGTAGCTAAGACTTTGGTGGTAAATGTTGAATAAAAAAATACTTTTTTTAATCTTTTTTATAATTTCATCTATTTGTGCCAATGTTCAGGATGTAGAGTTTTTAGCAGATAATGTAAAAAAAATTGATACAAAAATCCATGCAAATGGAAATGTTATAATGTATTCAAAAGATTATTTAGTAACTTCTGATATGGCTATTTATGATGAAAAAAATGAAGTTGCTGAGTTTTTTGGAAATGTAAATTTACTTAAAGGCAAAAACGAAACCTCAAAAACAACTTATCTAAAGTTAGATTTTAAAAATAAAGAAAATTTTGCCGAAGAAAATTTTATGATGGATAAAGAAGCTGAGATTTGGATGCAAAACAAAACAAGTTGTACCGATCAAAAATACTACCGAACAAAAAACTCAGTTGTTTCAAGTTGTGATATAGATAATCCTGACTGGAAGATAAAATATACTAGTGGAAAATTAAATAAAGAAACTAAATTTTTGCATCTTTTTAATCCTGTTTTTTATGTAGGAAATGTTCCAGTTTTGTATCTTCCATACTTTGGTTTTCCAACTGATAAAACAAGAAGAACAGGTCTTTTAATACCAGAAATTGGCTATATCTCAAAAGAAGGGTTTTACTATAAACAACCAATTTATTTTGCTCCTTATGAAAGTTGGGATTTACAACTTGACCCACAGGTTAGAACAACTCGTGGATTTGGAATTTATGCTACTTTTAGATTTGCTGATTCGCCCTATTCTTATGGAGAAATTAGAGGTGGGGTTTTTGATAATTTTAAAAGAGCACAAGAAAGATTAGAGTATAAAAACGAAAAACATCATGGATATGAGTTTGACTACGATAGAAGCAAGCTCTTAGGGTATTTAGTAAATGGAGAGTTTAAAGAAAATTTATGGATTAGATTTACTAATATAAACGATGTGGAATATTATGATTTAAAAGAAAAAAGTGGAAGCAATGAAGATGGAGATTCACTTGCTACTTCAAAGCTTAATTATTATCTAACAACTGATGAGCATTATTTCGGAACTTATGCAAGATATTATATTGATACTGATAAGTTAAATAGCAAAAATCATTTTAAAAATGATGATACCTTGCAAGAGCTTCCAACTTTACATTATCATAAATTTGCAAATTCTGTTTTTTTAGATAACTTGCTTTATTCAGCTGATTTTAAAGCTCATAATTACACTAGAAAAGTTGGTGTTACGACCAAACAATATGAGTTTAATTTACCACTTGTTTTTACAACTCCAATACTTAATGATTGGTTAAATTTCAAATTTACAGAAGCGTTTTATGCGACTCATATTGACTATAGTAAAAACTACATATATCAAAATGGTGAATTTTACAAAGACAAAAGTAGTGATTATGTAAATAACTACCATAAATTTTCTCTTGGTACAGATATTGCAAAATCGTATGAAAGCTATTTTCATACGATGAATTTAGACCTTTCATACTTGATTCCAGGATATCAAAGTGGCGATATAAATCAAAGATTGTTTAAAGAATTTAAATATAACTATGATAAAGATAAAAATATTGTAAATAGCAATGCCTTAAAAGATATGGCTAATAGACTTTATTATGAAGATAATTTTTTGGGTGAGCTAGGCAAAGACTATACCCAAAGAAATTTAATGGCAAATTTTACAGAGTATCTTTATAATAAAAACGGTCGAAAATTTCTTCGTCACTCAGTAAAACAAAAATATGATTTTGAAGATAAAGAATTTGGAAATTTAATTCATAGACTTGATTTGTACTTTTCAAATGGTTTAAATTTGGGCAATAAATTTGAGTACTCAAATGAAAATAAACGCTTTGAAAAAGTTCAAAGCCATGTTGGATACTCAGACAAGACTTTTAGTGCCAGACTTTCTCACTCGTATGAAAATATAAAAAGATTTGAAAAATACGATAAAGATAATTATTTGATTTTAGATACATCTTTAAATTTGCCATATTTTTACAAGCTTTTTGCTAAATATGAGTATGATTTAGAGCGTTCATATAGTAAAATGTGGCGTTTGGGTCTGACTCGCAATAGAAAATGTTGGAATTATACATTTGTTTACCAAGAGGATTTAGAACCAAAAACTTCAAGTAATTTTGACTATAAAAAAGCAAACAGAAAAAGAGCATTTTACTTTTTTATAAATTTCTATCCTTTTGGTGGTGTTGGATATGATGTATCTAAAAATATAGATTATGATAAAGATATATCAAAATGATAATTCCAAGAAAAAATCTAATTTTTAAAGATCAGATTGAGGCAGCAAAGGCACTGTATGATATCTTGCCAGTTGATGATATACTAAGAACAAAACCATTGATAATTGTGCCATCTTTAGCTTCAGTTTTATTAGTTGATGAGCTTGCAAAAATGCTAAAGCTTAACTATGAATTTTTATTTACTGAAAAAATTTACTCTCCATTAAATAAAGACTGCGTTATAGGTATGGTTAGTGAAACAGAAGAAATTGTTTACCTAGAAGAGCTTGTTAATTCATTTAATATTAGCATGGATTATGTTTATGGAGAAGCAAACAGAAAATATGAAGAAAGTATTTTAAAAAATATTTATAAATATAGAAAAGGAAAATTAATACAAAGTTTTCAAAATAGAGATATTTTACTTTTGGATGAAGGTTGTGAATCGGGCGTTACAGCTTTGGTTTGCTTAAAGTCAATTATTGGTTTAAATCCAAAATCTTTGAGTTACGCAACACCACTTATAGCAAGTGATATGGTAGCAAATTTAAACTCAATGGTAGATCAAATTTACACAGTTAGAAACATTACAAATTTTGTAAATGTTGATTTTTATTACGAAGAAAAGATTGAGTTATCACCACAAAAAATTATTTCTATTTTAGAGACAAGTCCGTATTATTTACCGTTACAAAAAGAAGGAGAAGAAACATGCGTTATAGAGTAGATATAAATAACAATTTAGAAATTTATGATGTTGATAAGGTTGCAAAACAAGCCGCGGGGGCTGTTTTATTACAAATTAAAAATGCAGTTGTTTTAGCAACTGTTGCAAGAGAAGATGAAAAAGTAGAAGGAGATTTTTTACCTTTAACTGTTTCATATATAGAAAAACAATACGCAGCAGGAAAAATTCCTGGTGGTTATATTAAAAGAGAGACTAAACCAGGGGATTTTGAAACACTTACTTCAAGGATAATTGATAGAAGTTTAAGACCGCTTTTTCCAAAAGGATATGCTTATCCTACCCAAATAGTTGTTTTTGTTTTATCAGCTGATAGCGAAGTTGATTTACAAGTTATGGCACTAAATGCAGCAAGTATGGCGCTGTATCTAAGTGATATTCCTGTAGATGCACCAGTTTGTGGTGTTAGAGTTGCCATGATAGATAATGAGTTTGTTTTAAACCCTACAAATAAAGAACTTGATAAGAGTGTCTTGGATCTTTATGTTGCAGGTGTTAAAGATGAGCTTTTAATGATAGAAATGCGCTCAATCCCGCAAAAAAATGATAAAAAAGAAATTTCCAACGATCCACTTGATGCTTTAAATTTTACTCCAAATCAGAATATGAATGAATTTGATGAAGAATTGATGGTAAAGGCTATAGATTTTGCTGGAAAAGCTATATTAAATGGAAGTCAAATTTATGAAGATACCTTTAAAGATGCTAGAAAAACTAAATTGGATTTAGAGTTAAATCCAGAAATGGAAGATGAGGAGATAGCTAAATTTATTGATGAAAATTATAAAGATGAGGTTAGATTCGCTATAAACCAAATGGCAAAAAGCGAAAGAGCAACCGAGCTTAACAAAATAATCAAAAAAATATCAAATGGTGAAATGGCACTAAATTTGGACTGGAAAGAAGAAGTTATTTCAACTGTTTTAAACAAATACAAAAGAAAAATCGTAAGAAGTCAAATTATAAATGAAAATGTTAGGGCTGATGGAAGAGGCCTAAAAGAAATTAGACCAATAAGCATTGAAACAAATATTCTTCCAAGCGCTCATGGAAGTTGTCTTTTTACAAGAGGTCAAACACAAGCTTTGGTAGTTGCGACACTTGGCAGTGAAAATGATGCTCAAATAAGTGATGTTTTAACTCAAAGTGAACCGCTAAGCGAGAGATTTATGGTAAATTATAATTTCCCAGGATTTAGTGTCGGCGAAGCAAGTCCTTTAAAAAGTCCTGGAAGAAGAGAACTTGGCCATGGAAATTTAGCTAAAAGAGCTTTAGCTCCAAGTGTTGATTTAGAAAATGCAGAAGTCATAAGGCTGGTTAGTGAAATTCTTGAAAGTAATGGATCTAGCTCTATGGCAACAGTTTGTGGGGGATCTTTAGCCCTAAGAGCGGCTGGAGTAAATACCTATAAGTTAGTTGCAGGAATTGCAATGGGACTTATATTCGAAGATGGAAAACATGCTATTTTAAGCGATATTATGGGACTTGAAGATCATGATGGAGATATGGATTTTAAAGTTGCTGGCTCACTTGATGGTATAACTGCTCTTCAAATGGATATAAAACTTGGCGGAATTAGCCTTGATGTTTTAAAAGAAGCTCTTTATCAGGCAAAAGAAGGAAGAGAACATATATTAAATTTAATGAATGAAGCTGATCTTAAAATAAAGGTAAATGATGAAATTTTGCCTAAAACTGAAATTTTTAATATCGATCCAAGCAAAATGGTAGATGTCATCGGACAAGGCGGAAAAACAATAAAAAGCTTAGTTGATGATTATTTAGTTACAATTGATCTTGATAGAGATAGCGGCGAAGTGAAAATTCTTGGTAAAAATAAAAATTTAGTTTATGAAGCAAAGGAAAAGATTCTTGAAATTGCAAAAAAAGATAATAAATTTAAAGGCTCAAAAAAAGATCATAAAAAAAATATCAAATTTGAAATAGGTGAAGAATTTGAAGGTGAAGTTAAAAGCGTTATGCCTTTTGGAGTATTTATTAGTTTAAGAGATGGGGTTGATGGATTGCTTCACATATCAAATATAAAAGATGAACTAAAAGAGGGCGATATAGTAAAAGTTGCAGTAGATGGGCAAAAAGGTAACAAAATATCTTTAAAGCTTGTTTAAAAAATAAGCAAATTTAAAAGTTAAGGGCATTGTTAGTAAATAAAAAGTAGAATAAGTAAAATACATTAGAAAGGATTTAATATGGATTTTAAAAAGTTATTTTTTCCAATCGGTGGCGGAGAAGAGCTAAGAGAGAGAATTCATGCAGCTTTACTTATAAATAAGTATTTTGGATCTCATCTTAGCATTATTGCTTGCCAGCTTGATCCTGAGACTGTTTATAATACTAGAATGACTCTTAGGGGCGGAATAATGCTTGATGAGTTTTTAAGAACTGCAAAAGAGGAACTCGCTGAAGAGCAAAGTTTAAATGAAAAAATTGTAAAAGAGGAATGCAAAAAGCTTGGGATAACATATAGTGAGGATCAGCACACTAAAAATAGTGCATTTTTAAGAAATATGCTTGGAACAAGGTCTGAACTTGTTGAAAAACACTCTAAATATTGTGATTTAGTAGTGGCCGCAGTTCCTCCGCATGGCGTTATAACAGGCACTTTTGAAGCTTCTGTTGTAAAAAGTGGTAAGCCAGCTATTGCATTTCCAAGAAAAATGACCGAGTTTAAAGCAGATAGAATTTTACTCAGCTTAACAGGTAGCACATCAAGTGCAAGAGCATTGCATAATGCACTTCCAATCATTAAAAATGCAAAAGAGGTATTTTGTATAACTTCTCAACATTATTTACAAGATGGAATGGATGAAACAAAAGGAAGAATTTTAAACTATCTTGATATTCATGGTATTAATCCTAATTTTGAAGTCGTAAAGACAGAAGGCAAAGTTCCAGGTCAAGCACTTTTAAAAGCAGCTGATAAATACGAAGTTGATATGATTGTAGCGGGTATTGATACAAATACTGGAATTAGAGAAATCTTCTTAGGTGGAGCTTCAAAATACTTCCTTGAAAATACAAAATATCCTGTAATGATGTAAATTCAATAGCCCTTTTTGGGCTATTTTATCATCTAAAATTTATTATATAAATACTTGGCGGTACTATAAAATTTTATAAAAAATTTAAAAGATAAAATAGATAAAAATATTTTATAACTTTCAAAGTTGTAAAATTGTAGTGCAATGGAACTAAAATGACAAATGAAAAATCTCAAATATCACTAACCAAAAAAAGAATTTTTTTAGTTAAAATTCAAGCTATTATTTTTTTAGTTGGTATGGCTTTTGCTATGTATTTTGGTGGTTTGGATTGTGTTGATAGCTATAACGATAACAAAATAGGTGTTTTCGACTTTTTAATAGGATCTTTTTTTGAAGCTATTTTTTATAAAATATATATTATATTTTTATCTTTGATTTTATTTTGCAAATTATTTTATTTTAAAAATTTGAAACAAATAAAAAAATATTTATTGATTTTATTTTTAAATATTTTTCCATTTTGTTTATTTATATCAACCAATAAAACGCCATATGATTCACTTTATTTAGTAAGTACATTGTATTTAATTTGTATTTTTATATACGCTATCTCAGTATGCTTAATGTATAAATTTTATAAATCAATCGATGAAATATTTTTATTTAAGTCATTTATATTCATAAATATCTTAGAAATTTATATGTTGATATTGTATGGTGTAGAGATATTAAATAGTTTATCAAAACTCGGGATAATTTTTATAGAACAAACATTTGTATTTGTATTAGTCATGCTTATTTTTTGGTTTACTTTACCACTATCAATTTGGCTATCTATCCCAATAAATTTAATAAAAGAATATAGATATTTTAAAAAAGAGTTAAATATAAGTAAATAAAATTTTTAATTGTAATGTTTTTTACAACCAAATAATAACTAAAAAGATTTATAATTTTAAAAGTTATAAATTTGTAACATAAAAAGGAAAAAGATGCCAAATGAAAAATCTCAAATATCACTAACTAAAAAAAGAATTTTTTTAGTTAAAATACAGGTTATGATATATTTCTTGTGTATTGTTGCTGTTATATTTGGCGCATATTATTTTGGTAATGATTTTGTAATAAAATTTCAATTTTTTAAGATATATTTTTTATTTTTTATATTAATTTCTTTTTGCAAGACTTTTTATTTTGACAACATTATACAATCTAAA
>QWCQ01001103.1_pt1 | contig 11559 bp, 11 predicted proteins | sample 1972701 | NCBI WGS metagenome assembly QWCQ01 (sample SAMN09866704, study PRJNA288562) | Human gut metagenome isolate pre4_stool, whole genome shotgun sequencing...
TTCCTCCTTCCTCTTAATTTCTTAAATAAAAAAGAATTAAGAAGTACATGTTTCACTAAAACAGTGATTAAGTGTTCTCCTTAATTCTATTACTCCAGCTGCTAGCTTATATTTCTTATATTGCTTAACTGCAAAGTGGTTGGGCTTCTCTTTTTCCAAGGCTTCAAACATATAGTCTACAGCATTTTTAAAATTTTCATCCTCTTCCCTAACTTCACTGGCATCAATCATGGCAAGAAGGGTAGTAAAGTTTTGTTCTTCCTTAGGCGCTTCGTAATAAATATAGCCAATAAGGGCTGTATAATAGAGTTTCTCGGCTTTCACCCAAAAATCCTCAGTAGACTTTTCCCCTTCTCCCTTAGTATTTGCAATGATTGTCTGAACTAATTTTAATATATCTTTTTCAGACCTTAGATAGGCAAAGGGATTATATTTCATGGACTTTTTGAAGTTTATGGTGTTAAGAACTTTTATTGAATAGTTATTTCGCTCTAGCATCTTACCACATTCTATGATTAAGGTTCCCTTTGGATCAGTAACAACATAGCTACTATGCATCTGCATTAAGTTTGGTTTGATAAAAAACCTCGTCTTACCAGAACCTGACCCTCCTATAACAAGGACGTTTTTATTTCTAGCATATTTTGGATTTTTTGGTCTGCTATTCATAGTCAAAGTTTCTGTCTGTGTCAATATTATATTATTTTTAAAGTCTTTATCTATATAGGGTTCTATGTCCTTTGCCGTTCCCCATCTTGCAGATCCATATTCTTTTCCTTCTCTAAACTTTTTGACATTCTTTTTCTTTTGCCATAGGATAAGCTTAATAGTCAAACTTAACCCTAAACCGACTGTTAAGTCCCTTAATTTAAGTGAAGGCAATAAGCTTATCGTATCTATTTCAGAAATAGCCATCATTATTCTATCTAGAACGTCTCCTCCAATGTAGGAGTTAATATGATGTGAAAAAATATTGCCAAAATAGAAGAATACGAGATAAGGTAGGTTTTCTAATACAAACTTCTTCTTGTCTCGTATTTTAAAAATATTTTTCAAATCTTTTATTATATTTTCCAGTATTTTCGTAAGATTACCTGCCTTTCTTTTTTCTCTCAAGCTATAAGGAGTGTTCTTGGTGTTTATGTTTTACCTTATCCTTATCAAGACTAGCTTTGACTTTTTCTTTGAAGTTATTAAGCTTTTCTATGACTGATTCCCTTCCCTTATCCTTATTCATAAATTTGTTTACCGTACTTTTAAAGGCTTGCTCCATGACTTTTTCGTCCTTGGCTTGAAAAAAGATGATGTTGTTGCCTGAGAATAAATCTTTCTTTATGCTAAATTTTACGCCATAATGATTTAATTCTTTTTTTAAATTCTTTAAGTCAATATCATTTAATTCTAAGGTTTCAACCTTTCCTTTTTTCACTAAGTCTTTAACTTTGACTTTTTTAAATTTACTTAATAAACCTTCTTTTTCTTGTGTGGATTTTGATTTACCCTTTCTTCCTTCTAACAGTTTTTTCATTAGTTTGATTAATTGTTCGGCTGTAATTTTGCCGCCTTGCTTTACTATGGCTATCACTCTTGAATTTACTTCTTCATTTTGCATATCTCACCTTCCTTTAAAAGTTCATAGATGAGGTTTGATTTGTCTTTCATCTTTTTGATTCGTCTGTTTTTTCCTGTAAAGATAATGGGACTTGCCATTTCCAATATTCTTGAATAAATTCTTTTTTCTCTTACTCCTATAGGATTAGTTAATTGAGAGATATTTAAGTTTGTCGTTATAATTAGAGGTTTCCCTACCCTATACCTCGCGTCAATAATATTGAAGATATGTTCATAAGCAAAGTCTGTGGTCCTCTCCATGCCAAAATCATCAATGATGAGGAGTTTTTTCTCATTTAAGCTATTGATATATTTGCCCTTATTTATATCGAAATTGGTCATATCGTTTAGAATACTTGTGAAATTTGTCATTTTAACAGATATACACTGGTCTATAAGTCCGTTGGCTATGGTTGCCGCTAAATGCGTCTTTCCACAGCCTACATCCCCTGTTAATATTAGACCTAAATTATTTTTATAGACTTCCTCAAATTTATCCACATAGTTTTCTGCTATATCTCTGTGTTCAGAATCCCTATCCATGTTTTCAAATCTCGCTTTAAGGAAAATACTGTCTTCGAAGCAAGATCGCCTTAGTTCATTAATTCTCAACATCTGCTGATATTTTCTTCTAGCTTCTTTTTCTTCTCTTTCTTTTTCTTGCATACACTTGCAGGATATATGAACTTTTTTCTTGTCTCCCATAAAGTCAATAAGTTTTTCTTTTGCAGTATGACAATGACCACAGGTTAAAAGATTGGTTTTCTCATCTACATAGTCTAAGGATTCTTCCATATCTTTTTCTTTGCTTATATTGTCTTTGCCTCTTTTAGTTATTACTTCGCCTAATAAAGCGCTTATATTTTCCATAAAAACCTCCTTCCTAGCTTTTTTTAATCGTTTTTAAGACTTATTTAAAAACTCCTTCCAAATTCTTGCGTCTTGGTCATATGTGATGTCATCTTGGCTGTCTGGTCTTTTTGAAACCCCCTCTAATTTTAGATTTTCATCTGCATTAAAGAGAATGGTTAACAGGTAGGCCTTTAGGCTCTTAATCTGCTTTTTAGGGACTTTATTGAGGTAATCTAGAACATAGACTATATGCTTAAATTCTAAGTCTAAAAACTTTTCCTTTACTGTTTCATGGTTCACATAGATCCCATTTATTTTTAAAGGATTTTTATTTATCAATAAATCTGTTACAAGAGAGAGAATTAAATCAATTCTTCCTTCTTCATTGGGATAGGTGGTTATTAATTTCTCATAAGAAATATTATCTTTGATTTTTTCTTTTAAATCCTCCTCCCTATTTCTTTTTAACTCTTCTATAGGTTTATCTTTCGAGAAGATGGAGGTGGTATTATTAAAATCAGTATTACTATAATCAGTCTTATTAATATTAGTATTATTACCTTGTGATTTTAACAATTCTTGTTTTGTGTTATTCATCATTCCTGAATTGTGATTTTCACTATTCTTGAATTGTGATTTTAATAAGTCTGGTTTTGTGATTTTTTCTGGTGAACTTTCAGTTGTTTTTTCTATTCCATTAATTATGAAGTTTTTTACATAGAGAATATTAGGCTTACCCAATCCTAGTCTTTTCTTTTCCACTAGACCAATTCCTTTTTTCTCATCTAACTCTTGAAGTATTTTTGTGGCTTTTTGCGTTCCACAGCCAAAAGTTTCTGCAATTTCCTCAATAGGATAAACGATATATACTCTATTTTTTTCATCAAGCCATTTATTTTTCATAGATAGATTCATTCGGTCTAAAAGTATGCCATAAAGAACTTTTGCATCTACAGATAATTTTTTAAATACCTTGTCAGTAAATAGAATTTTGGGAATCCTAAAAAAAGTAAATTGGTCAGCTTCTTTGCCATAGTAGTAATCAAAGCTTATCTTTTCCACCACTTCCCTCCCTTCTTTTTGTAAATGAAAAAGAGATAGCTATTACACTATCTCTTTCGTCCCTTTCTCGAAATATGCAGTTTTTTATTCATGCATGAAATCTTCAAATATTCTCTTTTAAAGTATTATTGACTATTATCAAGTACTGTTGATGTCAATTTTGTTGTCTTTTTGTTGTCTTTTTATTCTTCATCATCCAAAGATGGTTGAATTTTCTGGTTTTCAGCACCTATGGGCTTCATTGTTGGGAATAATATTATATCTCTTATGCTTGGTTGATCAGTTAATAACATTATCATTCTATCGACACCAATTCCCAAACCACCTGTTGGAGGAAGACCAACCTCTATTGCATTAATAAAGTCGCTATCCATTGGGTGAGCTTCTTCATCTCCCTTTTCATGTTCACGAACTTGGGCTTCAAATCTTTCTCTTTGGTCTATTGGGTCATTAAGTTCTGAAAAAGCATTAGCAAATTCCCATGTATTAATAAAGGCTTCAAATCTTCTTGTAAGTCTTTTATCTTTTGGATCCTTTTTAGCAAGTGGTGAAATATCTACTGGATGACCAGTTATAAATGTTGGTTGAACTAATTTTTCTTCACAGAATGTTTCAAAAAATTCTGATAAGATTTTACCCCAGCTTGATCCTTCTTCGACTTCTACACCTTTTTCTTTTGCAAGTTGTTGAGCTTGTTCATCCGTTTGTACCTTGTCAAAATCTACTCCTGCATATTCTTTAACAGCTTCAATCATTGACATTCTTCTCCATGGTGCTTTTAAAGAAATTTCTGTGCCTTGGTAAGTTATTTTATCTGTTCCTAAGACTTTTTGAGCTGCGTATTCAAAAATATTTTCTGTTATAGCCATCATTTCATCCATGTCAACATAAGCTTGATAAAGTTCTATGTTAGTAAATTCAGGATTATGTCTAGTGTCCATTCCTTCGTTTCTAAACATTTTTCCCATTTCATAAACCTTATCAAAACCACCAACAATTAATCTTTTTAAAAATAGTTCATTGGCTATTCTAAGTTGCATATCAATATCAAGAGTATTGTGATGAGTTAAGAATGGTCTAGCATTAGCTCCACCAGCTACTGTACCTAGGATTGGTGTTTCAACTTCAATAAATCCTTTATCATCAAGGTATTGCCTTATCGCTTTTATAATCTTAGTTCTCTTTAAAAATACTTCTTTAATTTCCGGATTAACTATTAAATCTACATATCTTTGTCTGTATCTTAAGTCTGGGTCCTTAAGTCCGTGGAATTTTTCCGGTAAAATTTGAAGAGATTTAGACAGAAGATCAAGTTTTTCTGCATTAACTGTAACTTCTCCAGCTTCAGTTTTGAAAACTTTACCCTTAACTCCAATTATATCTCCCATATCAAGACCCTTAACGTCTTCATAATTTTCAAGAAGGACATCTTTTCTAGCAAAAACTTGAATACGTCCCTTGTAATCTTGTAAGTCCAAAAAACAAATTTTGCCGTGTCTTCTTTTACTCATCACACGACCAGCGATACAAACATCTTTCCCATCAAATTCTTCAAAATTATCTTGAATATCTTTTGAATAGGAGTCTACATCATATTTTTCAAAAATAAAGGGATCTTTATTTTCTTTTCTCAATTCTTCAAGTTTTTGTCTTCTCATAACAAGAATTTCATTTAGATTATCTTTATTTGTATTTTTCATAGTTCCTCCTAAAAACTAATGGCACAAACTTTATACTTTATAATTCCGTCAGGGATTTCTATTTCAGTTATATCTCCAACTTTTAATCCTATAAGTCCAGCACCAACTGGAGATTCATTAGAAATCTTTCCTGATAATGGGTCTGCTTCGGCAGATCCAACTATGGTATATTCATCTTCATCTCCTGAATCTAAATCTTTAACCACAACAGTTGAACCAACATTAACCATATCGTGGTTTAAATCTTTTTCATCAATAACTTTGGCATTTCTTGCCATCATTTCAAGTTTTGCTATTCTTTCTTCAACGTAAGCTTGTTCATTTTTAGCTTCATCGTATTCGGAATTTTCGGACAAGTCACCATATCCTAAAGCAACCTTAATTCTTTCAGCAACTTCTTTTCTTCTGACAGTTTTTAAGTATTCGATTTCATTTTCGATTTTTTCCAAACCTTCAGGAGTAAAAAATATATCTTTATCCACTAATATCTCTCCTCTATTGTATAAAAAATAAGGCGCTAAACGCCTAATAGTCAATTTAATGTAATTAATTATAGTAAATGTAGCCCTAAAAGTCAAGAATCTTTTAAATTATCGCATTTGTTCCCTATATTCTTCCAAAATTTTTACGACTTTTGTATAATCATTTTCAACGTTTAATTTATTCCTAATTTCTTTAGAATTTTTTAAATTTTTTAAATAATAAGCATAAGTTTTTCTCATATTTAGGATTGCCTGTCTTTGTCCCTTATAATTAACTTCCAAATATAAATGCCTTAATAATATATCAATCCTCTGATTAAAATTTAATTCTTCATATTTTTCACCCTTTAAAGCTTTTTTAATTTGTGAAAAAATTAAAGGATTTTCAATTGCACCCCTACCTATTGCTATACCATCAACATCATATTTTTTTATTTTATATAAAGCATCTTCAACAGTTAAAATATCCCCATTACCTATAAGAGGTATAGTTAAGAATTTTTTGATCTTAATTAAATATTGCCAATCACTTTTATTTTTATAATATTCTTCTCTTGAGCGTGGATGAACAGTAACTGCAAAAGCTCCTGCATCTTGGGCTGCCCTAATTATATCAAGAGATAGGGTGTTATCGAAAGATTTTCTAGTCTTTATACTAATTTTCTTATTTGAATTTTTAACTGCACCCTTAACCAATTCATAAACTAGGTTTGGATTTTTTATCAAGGCTGATCCGCAACCATTTTTTACAATTTTAGGAGCTGGACAGCCCATATTAATATCTATATAAGAAAAATCAAAATCATTTAATAAATATGAAGCTTTAGAAATAGATTCTACATCAGAGGCAAAAATCTGAACACCCGTATTTTTTTCTCCAGGAAATTTTTTCAGAAGTTCAAGAGTTTTTCTGTCATTAAAACACAAGGCCTTTGCAGAAACCATTTCTGTAACTGCATGGTCAAGTCCATTTTCATAGATTAATTGTCTAAAGGCTCTATCAGTATATCCTGCCATTGGAGCCATAAAAAATTTAATCAAAATATCACCTAATTATTCATATCGTATATAATTTTTAAACCTTCCAAAGTTAAATCTCTATTTATAATTATATTATACTTAGAATCTGAACATAAAAGATTAGAAAAACCACCAGTAGCAACTATTGAAACTTCATCATTTCTCCAATTTTTATTTTCTAATATTTTTTCTATAATTCCATCAAGCATAGTTGTATAACCATAATAAAGACCTGACTGTATTGCACCGACTGTATTTGGTGATATTAAAACCTCAGGCTTAATAATTTCTATCTTGGGTAGTTTGGAAGTTCTTTGGAAAAGAGCTTCTGATGATATTCCTATACCTGGAAGAATCATTCCACCAAGATAATTTTTATCTTCATCTATTATACAAAAAGTCATTGCAGTTCCAATATCAATAATAATTGCCGGTATTTTATAGAGTTTAATAACCGCAACAGCATTTACTATCCTATCTGCTCCTACTTCCTTAGGGTTATCATAATTAATATTAAGTCCTAATTTAAGCTCTGAGCTGACGAAAGTCGGCTTTTTGTTGAAGAACTTAATAGACATTGAGGATAAGGTATGGGTTAAGTTTGGCACTACTGATGAAATTATTACATCATATATGACAGATGGGTCTATATTTGAATGAGTTAATGAATTCATGAAAATCAATCCATATTCATCGCTAGTTCTTATCTTATCAGTTGAAATTCTGAAATCATGAACTAACTCATTATCTTTATAAACTCCATATACAATTGTCGTATTTCCTACATCAATTACTAATAACATTTTTATCACCTTCAAAATTTTATATTAATTAATACCCCAAAAAGTAAAATCAAATTATTTAAGTTAACTCTATTGACATTTAGGTAAACATTAAATACAATAATTCAGGGAGGTATTTATGAGAATTAAAACAAAAGACTTAACTAAAACAGCACTTTTGGCAGCACTTATTGCCATAGGAGCCTTTATCAGTATTCCTATTGGACCCATACCATTCACTTTACAAAACTTTTTTGTTTTTATGGCAGGCTTATTACTTTTACCTGAATATGCAGCCTTAAGTGTATTATCCTATGTCCTGCTAGGACTTGTTGGATTGCCAATATTTTCCGGATTTAAAGGGGGTATAAATTACATATTCTCACCTACTTTTGGATTTTTAATAGCCTTTATAATAGGTGCCTTTGTAATTTCTAAACTAGCTCACGGAAAAACAAAATTTACAGAAATTTTAATAGCTCTTATTATTGGAGAAGTTATTTTTTATGCAATTGGTCTTCCTTACATGTATGTCATTCTTACAAAAGTGGTAGGAACTCCAATGACTGCATCTAAAGTATTTACAGTTGGGATGATTCCTTTCTTAATTCCCGACTTAGGAAAAGCTGTTATTGCAGCTTTAATTGCTCCAAAGATTAGAAGAGCTTTATAAAATACTTATACTTTATACTTCATTGACTGCTTATGCAGTCTTTTTTATTCTTATTTATTATATCAAAACTTTTAATAACTACAATTTTTAATTATATATTTTTTACAAATCATGTTATAATATTTGACAAGGAGGTTATCTATGAATAAAAACCGTAATAATAAACCTCACGGAATAATAAAATTATCAAGTATTTTTAAAATTTTACTGCTATTAATTCTCGCAGTTATTATCTTTGTAGGAACAATAGTTACAACCCTTGTTTTAGGTATTTTTAAAAAATCACCAGAAATTGACCCTACAAATTACAGGACTATAATGGCTGAAACATCGAGAATTTATTCTGATGATGACCAGCTAATACAAACTTTGGTCGACGATGAATTCAGTGAGTTCGTACCTATGGATAAATTCCCCAAATATTTATCCAATGCCTTTGTGGCAATTGAAGATGAAAGATTTTACGAGCATAATGCTGTTGATTTTAGAAGAGTTTTAGGGGCTTTAGTTCATGATATAAAAACAAGGTCCATGGAGCAAGGTGCCTCAACAATAACAATGCAGCTTGCTAAGAATCTATACACATCTTCTTCTAAAAGTATTCCAAGAAAATTAACAGATATTTATTACGCTTATCAAATTGAAGCTAATCTTACAAAACCACAAATCTTGGAAGCCTACCTAAATTGTGCATCTTTTTCTAAAGGTACTATTGGAGTTGGAGCTGCTGCTCATTCTTTTTTCGATAAGGATGTTTCGGACTTATCTTTGGCAGAAAGTGCCCTGCTAGCTGGAGTTACTAATAGACCAGAAGAATTCACTCCTTATAATTATGCTGAAATTCAAGCAGAGGATGACCCTGAAAATGTTCAGGTAGTTTTAAGACCTAATGTTAATTCCAACTATGAAAATCCAGAAAATTTAATTAATTTTTCTGAAAAGTTAATGGAACTTGGAAAAATTGATAGTTTTGATTTGATTCAAATTAAAAACAATACCTATATTCCATATAAGGCAGTATTTAATCCTAATGCCAAAACAAGGCAAGCTCGTGTTTTGAAAAAAATGTTTGAGCAAAAGCTCATTACTGAAGATGATTATAACAAAGCTTTAAATGAAGATATAACAATAAAAATTGGAAAAAGGCGTGAATATGGAATTTCTTCCTTTTACACTGATTTAGTTCAAAAAGAAGTTAAGGGAATACTTTTAAAACTTGGTTATAGTGACGAGGAAGCGCACAACAAGCTATTCAATGGAGGTCTTAAAATTTATACCCCCATGAATATGGAAATTCAAAAAATATTAGAAGAAACCGTTGCTGACCCACAATATTATAGAGGTTCATTCACAGATAAATCTGGTGTGGTCCAACCTCAAGTAGCCTGTGTTATTATTGACCAAAAAACTCATGAAGTTAAAGCTCTAGTTGGCGGTCGTGGAGTCGGTGGTGGCCAACTATTAAATAGAGCGACAGTGAAAAGACAGCCTGGTTCTTCTATCAAGCCAATTTCAGTTTACCTTACAGCTTTTAATAATGGTACTACTGCTGGTGATGTATTTTTAGATTCACCAATACCTAAAAGTGCTGGCTTCAATAACCCACCGAGAAATAATGCAAATTCTTATCGTGGATGGACAACAGTTAGAAACTTAGTAATAAGATCCTCTAACGTTGGTGCTTTCCAAGTATTAAGAGATATTTCTGTAGATAAGAATTCAAAAAGTAATAAGTTTTCAACTTATCCTAAAGTATATAATGATGAAGAATCAATAAATAAAGTAGTAGATACTCTTGAAAGTATTGGAATAACATCTATAGTTAAACCAGACCCATCTAAACCAAACACTATACTGACAAATGATATGAGTTTCTCTCCACTTGCACTTGGTGGTATGACTCATGGAATAAGCCCCTTACAAATGGCTGGAGCATATACAACTCTTGCTGATGAGGGTAAATATTCGAAACCTATTTTAATTAGCAAGATTCTTTCTAATAATGGCGACACTATTTACAAGGCTGACGTTGATGAAAAGGAAATTACTTCAAAGCAAAATGCTTATATTTTAACTGATATTTTAAAAGATGTTGTAAAAAGAGGTACTGGTAGAAATGCAAGTTTCAGAGGAATGCCAGTAGCCGGAAAAACAGGTACAACTACTGATAAAAGAGATGTTTGGTTCTGTGGTTATACTCCTTACTACACAGCTTCTGTTTGGATTGGATGTGACAAAAATCAAACCTTGCATTTTGGTTCTGATAGAGCTGCTTACCTATGGAAGGAAATAATGAAAAAAGTTCATGAAGGTCTTGATGATAAAGATTTTGAGGAACCTGACGGAATTTATACAAAATATGTAAATGGCAGAAGAGAACTTTTCGCAGATGGAACAGAACCTCACTACACAAGCAAGTTGTATTGGGATGATAATGATGATGACGAAGAATCACAAAAGCCTAAAAAGAAAAAATCAGACAACAATAATAACAACATTGATAAAAAGAATGAAAATTCAAACGATGAAAATTCTCATAAGAAAAGAAAGAGAAGAAAATCTGATAACAATAATAATGTAAATTCAAACTCTAATAATAAAGATAAGAAGAATTAATACTTTTTAAAGACTCATGAAAATCTAAACTTTCATGAGTCTTTATTTACAATAATTTATGTATACTTGAGCTTAATAGTGTTATTATAATCCCAGCAAAAAAATTACCTAAGATTATAACTAATAAAGACTTTTTTGTGTTTAAGTTAAATAGACCTGCTAACAAAGACCCAGACCAAACTCCTGTTCCCGGTAAAGGTATCATAACAAAAATAAATAATCCTAATATACCTGAATTCTTTATTTTACTCCCCTTTATCCTAATCCTAGTTTCTAATTTTTTTATATAGATACTAAATTTATCCTTCTTTTTAATTTTTTTGATGATTTTGTTTACAAAAAAAATAATAAAAGGTGAAGGTATTATTGATCCTAAGAATGCAAAGGTAAAACTTGTTATATATTTCAAATTTAATGATATACCAAAAGGTATTGCCCCTTTCAATTCCAAATATGGAAGCATTGCCAAAACCATTACGGCAAGTTCTCTTGGTAAATACATCTCAATTATTTGGGCTAATGAATCAAACATTAATATTTTCTCACTTTCATTAGAGTTCTTTAAATTATATCACATAAAAATTAATTTTCTATAAAGAAAACCCCAACTAATGTTGAGGCGTTCAAAAATTTAGGCTCTATAATATCTGTTGGGGGAGTAGATCTCTAACAGATATTTAGTACCATAAATAGTGTAAGAAAAGAAGTAATTCCTATCTTGCACTATTTTTGTATAATGAAGAAGTAGTATGACGAAACAG
>QWCQ01001104.1_pt1 | contig 11544 bp, 8 predicted proteins | sample 1972701 | NCBI WGS metagenome assembly QWCQ01 (sample SAMN09866704, study PRJNA288562) | Human gut metagenome isolate pre4_stool, whole genome shotgun sequencing...
CACCACCACCGGCTGGGTCGGGGAGTTGTCGAACTTTATCGTCGGCGCCCTCTTCGTCGGTCTCTCGGCGAAATTTTACAGCCGCCATAGAACCTATCGCGGCGCCGTCGTCGGTTTGTTGATGGGCGTCATCGGCATGACCCTCGTGGCCACCTTGAGCAATTACTTCGTGGTCTTTCCCCTCTACGGCAAGATCATGCCCATGGAAGCCATCATCAACATGGGCCGGGCCGTAACGCCTCGGGTGAAATCCCTTTGGGACCTCATGGTCTATTGCATCGTGCCCTTTAATTTGGTGAAGGGGCTCATCGTTTCGGCGGCGACCTTGGCCTTGTACAAGCGCGTCTCCCATTTCCTGCACGACTGATCGAAACACCCGCTTTTCGAAGCGGGTTTTTTCTTGCCCGGAAGGGTAGTCAAGCTTTCTTTACAAATGCGGGCGCAAACACTATAATAATTTAAAGGAAAAACGATTGCTCATCAAAAAACAGGGGAGCATTCCGCACTATTTTTTAACGTTCGTAAGGAGGAAGTCATGGAAGACGGCAAATTGAAAGTAAAAGCCAACGGGGCGGCGCTCTTGCCCTTTATTCTCTTTGTATTGGTTTACCTTGCCACGGGCTTGATCTTAAATGCAAGAGGCGTGGAAATGGCCTTTTACCAAGTGGCGGCACCGGTGTGTATCTTACCGGCCATCGTGCTCGCTTTTATTATGTTTGAAGGCACGATCGACGACAAATTCAATTCCTTTGTGCGGGGTTGCGGCGACGAAAACATCATCATCATGTGTTTGATTTACATATTGGCCGGCGCCTTCGCCACCGTGTCGAAAACATCCGGCGGCGTGGACTCCGTGGTTAACTTCGCCCTGTCCATGATCCCCGTTCAATACATTACCGCCGGGATTTTTCTCATCAGTTGCTTCATTTCCCTCTCCACCGGCACATCCGTGGGCACCATTTCGGCGGTGGGCCCCATTGCCGTGGGCGTGGCCCAAAAGGGAAATCTGTCCCTGGCCCTGGTTATCGGCGCTTTGGTGGGCGGCGCCATGTTCGGCGACAATCTCTCCGTCATTTCCGATACCACCATCGCCGCCACCAGGACGCAAAATGTGGAAATGAAAGACAAGTTCCGGGCGAATATTAAAATCGCCCTTCCCGCTGCGATTATCACCTTCGTGATCTTTCTCTTTGTAGGCAAGCCTACGGGGGAAGTGGTGCTCGACGACTTAAGCTACAGCTTCGTCTTGATCATCCCCTACTTGTTCGTGCTGATTTCGGCGCTGGCCGGCATGAATGTCTTTTTGGTTCTCGCCAGCGGCATCGTGCTTTCAGGTGTTATCGGCATCGCCACCGGCGGGCTCACCATGATGACCTTCGCCCAAAACATTTTCGACGGCTTTAGCGGCATGTTCGAGATCTTCCTCCTGTCCATGTTAACCGGCGGCCTGTCCTACATGGTTTCGCAAAACGGCGGCATCGAATGGTTGGTCCAAAAGATCCGCAGCTTTGCCAAGGACGTGAAGTCGGCGGAAGTTTCCATCGCCCTCTTGACCCTTGTAACGGACGCCGCCACGGCCAACAATACGGTGGCCATTATTATCGACGGCCCCGTGGCCAAGGAAATCTCCAAAGACTTTAAGGTGGATCCCAGGCGCTCGGCGTCTTTGCTCGACGCCTTTTCCTGCGTCATGCAAGGGATCATTCCCTACGGCGCACAAATTTTAATCGCCGCCGGGCTCACCAAGGAACTGGGCGCGGCAGCTGTCTCTCCCGTGGAAATCATTCCCTTCCTCTGGTACCAAGGCCTGCTGGCTCTCTTCGCCCTGGCTTCGATTTTCATCCGTTTCGCCGATCCCAAAGACAAATGGGATTTCGAAAAGGATATGCCGCAAGTTCAATAATCGTGATTTAACAGAGCGTCGACGAAACCGTCGGCGCTTTTTCCGTGCCCGCAAAAGGAAAAGCGCCCAAAAAAATAAGACCGGCGATCCGATCTTATTCTTTCGCAAACCGCAGGGGCGGTCCGATTATTCTTCTTCAGCTTCTTCTTCGCTCGCTTCGGTTTCACCGACGGTGGGTACGTCAGCTGCATCGGCGCTTGCTTCTTCTTCGTCTTCAACGGATTCTTCGCGGGGTTCTTGCAGTGCGCAGACGGCTTCGTCCAAGTCGGTTAAGACTTCGATGTCGGCAATGGATGCCACGTCTAAGTCGGCGACGGTTAAGGTATCGCCGATTTGCATGTCAGCGACATTGACAACACCTTCGGAGGGAAGGCTGGTCGGCAAGCATTCGACTTCGACTTCTTCGAGAAGTTGCAACAAGACGGACGGTTGGACGCGAATGTCGTCGCGGCCTTCCAAGACGACGGGAATGGAGAGCTTGATTTTTTCTTTCAAGTTTACGCCATAGGCATCGAAGTGGAGCAATTGGTTCTTGAAGGGGTGTTCTTGGATTTCCTTAAAGAGAATCTTGTGATCTTCCCCGTTTACATTGACATCGACCAAAGCGGACGTACCGGCTTCGTCGACGACTTTTTGCAATTCATTGGCCTTTGCCGCAACGGCAACGGGTTCGGAATCCTTGGCATAGAAGATGCCGGGGACCATACCTTCGGCGCGGGTCTTTTTAGCGCCGGAAGTACCTAAGTCTTCGCGCTTTACTAAATTTAATTTAATCGTGTTCATTGTGTCCTCCTTTGTTTACTCAACAATATATTATACCTGAAACGGGCCGCCATTTCCACGTTTTGACGAAGTTAGTGGGCAATTTTCTGTATAAAACTCATACCCAAGGCACCTTGACCGATGTGGGCGCTTACCACAGGGGTTAATACGTCCACGTAAACGTCCGTAGCGGGGGTTTTTTCCAAAATGGTTTCTTTTACCGTAAGGGCCAATTTTTCGTCGTCGCCGTGGGACAAAAGCACCGTGGTTTCATCGGGGTCCATGCTTCCCTGAAGAGTTTGTACCAAGCGCTTCGCCGCCTGCTTTGTGCCCCGCGCCTTGTCGGAGACGATAAGATCCCCGTCGTCGTTCATAAGTAGAATGGGTTTAATGTTCAGGGCGCTTCCCAAAAGGGCCATTCCGCCCGATGCGCGGCCGCTTCGCCTCAGGTGATCCAAATTGGTAATCAGTCCTGTAAAGACCACACGCTCCAAATAATTCAAAAGGTCTTGTTCGTTTTCTTGAAGGGAAAGGCCCCGCGCCCGATTGGACACGGCGCGCTTGACGAGAAAAGCGCCGGCGGGCCCGCAGTTTTTTGTGTCGATGCAAGCGACGGACCGGCCCGGGTATTGATTGAGCAGACTTTTTTTCGCCAAAAGAGCCTGGGTATAGGTGGCTGAGATGCCGCCGGAAAGGCTTAAATACAAGACATCCCTGCCTTCGTTCAAAAATTTTTGAAAGTAGGCTTCATAGATGGACAGGGAGATCTGCGAGGTCGTGGCCACGGAATCCCGAATGTCCCGGTAAAAGGCCGAAATAACATCCGAAGGGGTGTTTTCTCCGATGAGAAACTCTTCATCGTCCATGGAGACGACCATGGGAATCATCCGGAAGTCCGAGGGATCCACAAAGGACGGGTTGACGTTTAAGGCGCCGTCCGTGATAATTTCATAGTTCGTCATGTTACAGTCCTTTCTCACTGCACGTGATAAAGTAAGCAGACTTATTATAACATAAGCCCATTTTTCTGACACGCCTCAAACGCACCGAAGGCTTCGACGCTACGACCGCCAGCGTTTCATGCGCTCTTTTTGCCACTGGCGACTGCGAATGTCTTCCATGCGATCGCCGAGGGCGGTGAAAAACGCCGGCATATGGTCCACGCCGTGGGTGCCGTAGCGGTGGTAACGCACGCTTAAGCAGAGGCCGATCATGGCCAGGTTTACCATTTGAAAGGTGCCGCCGTAGCTGATAAAGGGGAGGGGAATGCCGGTGACGGGCATGAGCCCCAAGGTCATCCCCATATTTTCCCATATGTGAATGAACAGAACGCTTAAAAAACCGAAGATCATGAGTTGGCCGCCCTTGTCCTTGGCGAGTTTTGCGAGAGACAGAAGGCGGTAAAATAACAGGGCGTAAAGAACGAGCAAAAGGGCGCCGCCGAGAAAGCCCAGTTCCTCCACGAGGACGGGGAAAATAAAGTCCGTTTCCTTCGTGGGGATGAAATTATACTGGGTCTGGGGTCCCCGGTAGAGGCCGCGGCCGAAGAGGCGGCCGTCGCCGATGGCCACACGGCCTTCGTAGGCTTGGTAGCCGCTGCCGGAGGTGTTGGCGTCGGGTTTTAAAAAGTTTAAAATGCGATCTTTCTGGTAATCGTCCAGTCGGGCGTAGAAGATGGGTAAAGACAGAAAGCCCGCCCCCATGGCGCCGAAAATGTATTTCCAATCCAAATCGCAAAAAAACAGCATGACGGCGATAAAAAATAAAAAGACCATGGCCGTGCCGAAGTCGGGCTGGAGCATGATCAGGCCCACGGGGAAGCCCGCGAAGGCCAAAGCCTTAAGAAGTTCCTTGGGTTCGTTGATTCGATCGCCGTGCTTTTCCAGGTAAAAGGCAAAGGAAATGACGAGAAAAATCTTTACAAATTCCGCCGGCTGAAAATTCACCGGGCCGATGGCCAGCCAACTTTTCGATCCCCAGGTCGTATCCCCGTGGCCGAAGAGGAGGGTGGCCGCAAGCAAGAGGACGCTGAGGCCGTAGAGAAAGGGATAGTAGGTGCGCCAAATGCGGTAATCCAGAAGCATGAGCCCTGCGGCGATGGCGACGCCCAAGAGGGTGGCGATGCCCTGTTTCATTAAAAAAGGGCGATTGCCGTAAGAGAGGGTGGCCGATGAAAGGGCCACAAAGCCCATGATGGTAATAGCCGCGACGATGATAATTAAGCTGCGGTCCACATCCCGCTTTCCGGGACTGATGCGTATAAAAAAAGGCTTGACTTTTTCAAAAAGCTTTCGGTGAAACATAGTATCTCCTTTGTCAGAGTGTGATACTATTATTATACATCAATAGAAAGGACTTGGGATGGAAGTAGAGAGAATCAAAGAGCAGCTCGGGTTTCACGACTTGGCCCTGGTGCCGGCTAAGCGATTAGACGCCATGGCCTCCGTCTTCATGAAGCGAAAAGAGGCCGGGGAGATGCTTTCCATCGAGCCCGAGGACATAAACGCGCGGCTGGATCCTGCGGGAAGCCTTCCTTCGGCGAAGTCGATTTTCGTGGCCTTCGAACAAGTGCCTTTCACAGACGTGGAGCCGGAGTCGAAGAAGGGCTACGGACGACTGGCGAGTTTTTCAAGAGACACGGATTACCACCTGCTTTTAAATGAAAAAATGGCCCGTCTCGAGGAGTATTTAAAGAACGCGTACCCAGATGTGGAGTATTACCGCCAAGTGGACACCGGGCCCCTGTACGAGCGGGGCTTTGCCGCCATGACCGGAAAAGGCTACATCGGTCGAAACGGAAGCTTCATCCACAGCCGACTGGGAAGCTACGTGGCCATCGGACTCTTGCTTACAAATTTAGAAGGCGGAGAGGCCTGTGAAATGTCGGGCGATTGCGGCGACTGCCGCGCCTGTGTGGATGCTTGCCCGGGAGGCGCCATCGAGTTTACGGGCATCCTGCACCCCGGCCGTTGCCGCTCCTGGATTACCCAAAAGCGGGGCGAACTTACGGAAGGGGAGCGGGCGGTCATGGCCGATTGGATCTACGGCTGCGACGTGTGCCAAATGGTCTGTCCGAAAAACAAGGGGATCGAGGCGGTTTACGAAAGCCGGGATCCCGTGCACCACATTTGTCTCGATGGACTGGAAGAGGAGTCGAACCGTTCGTTTAAACAGCGCTACGGCCGGCTCAGCGGATCCTGGCGGGGAAAGAAGCAGTGGGTGAAAAACGCCGCCTACATTCGCCGTTATTTTAATGAGAGGAAGAAGTAGAATGCCTTTAACAAAAAAAGAAGCCATGGAAGTGTACGAGCGCTTGGAAAAAATGTTTCCGGATGCCCGGGCGGAACTGGATTACACCACGCCCTACGAGCTTTTAATTGCCACCATTCTTTCGGCCCAGTGCACGGACGTGCGGGTCAACAAAGTCACCAAAGTGCTCTTTCAAGAACACGACACGCCGGAGAAAATGGTGAGATTGTCGCAAGAGGAGCTGGAAGGCTACATAAAAAGCTGCGGCGTCTATCGAAACAAGGCGAAGAATATTTTGGCCGCTTCCCGCATCATTATCGAAAGCTGGGGCGGCGAGATTCCTCCCACCATCGAGGATTTAATGACTCTTCCCGGCGTCGGGCGAAAGACCGCCAATGTGGTGGCCTCCAACGTGCTGGGCATTCCCGCCATTGCCGTGGACACCCACGTCTTCCGCGTGTCCAATCGACTGGGCCTCGCCGAAAGCAAAAATGTGGACGGTACGGAGAAACAGCTCATGGCCATTTGGCCCGAAGACTGTTGGACGAAGGGCCACCATCTCTTGATCTTTTTAGGCCGCCGCATCTGTAAGGCTCAACGCCCCCTTTGCGAGGAATGCGACTTAAACGATCTTTGCCGGTATTATCAAGGAGCGTCCGAATAAATGGAACAAAAGTATTTGCATTTTCGCCGACAGAAACGGCACCACTTAAAGCGCATGAAGCGAAGACGCATGGCCACCGTGGCCGGCGCCGTCGTCCTGATCTGTTTTATCATTCTCGGCTTTTTACCCACCTTCGGCATCATCAGCCCCGGTACGAACTACTGCGGAAAGTCACTGGGCTTTTTAACGGTGAAGGGAGCGGAAAAAAAGCTGAATAAGTACGAAAAAGAGTTTCAAACCGCCGAGGTCGTCTTGACCCACAAGAAGAAATCCACCACCCTCACCCCACCGCAGCTGGGTCTGTCCGTGGACGAGGAACAAGTGGCCATGGACGCCCTGGCGGAAAGTCGAGGCCGCCGGTTTTTCGGCCGCATGGGCCAGGTTTTCAAAAAGGAAGCGGTGCAGACGCCCCTCGCGGTGGACGAAGCCACATTAAACCGCAGGCTTCGGGATTTAAACGGCGTTCTGTACGAAACGGCGAAGCCCGCCACCGTGGCCATGAAGGGCGAAAGGGCCGTGATCCTGCCGGGAAACAAGGGAGAAGTGCCGGACACGGCCAAGGCGCGGGCGGATTTGTCCCGCGGTATTCAAAGCCCTGTGGAGATTCATACGAGAATCGTGGAGCCCGCCATTGAAGCACAGGAATTGGCGGGAATCGACGGGAAATTAGCCGAAGCCGTCACCACCTACGATCCGGCGGATGAAAATCGCACCACCAATGTGGAAAACGGCGCCCGGTACTTTCGCCGCATCGTCTTGGCGCCGGGGGAAAAGCTCTCGTTTCTCTCCACCATCGGCGGCATTACCGAAGCCCACGGTTTTGTCAAGGGCAAGACCGTGTCAAACGGCGTAGAAACGGAAGGCATCGGCGGCGGCGTCTGCCAGGTCTCCACCACCATGTACAATGCTGTGGCCCGATCTGGACTCAATGTCATGACGAAGTTTAACCACTCCAAGGCCGTGCCCTACGCCAAAGAGGGGCTGGACTGCGCCGTAAGCGACGGCTACAAAGATTTTATCTTCGCCAATCCCTTTACGAAACCCGTCTACATTGAAACCACGGCGAAGGAAGGTACGCTTACCTGCACAATCTACGGGCCCGCGGAGGAAAAGCCCTACACCATCGACCTGGTGCCTGAGAAGGTGCGGGATCTGCCGGCATCCAAGGAAGTCGCTTATTCCACGGACCTGGCTCCGGGAGAAATCAAAATCCTGAGACAACAAGTGGACGGATCCATTTACATCACCTACGCCGTCTATTCGGTGCAGGGAAGGGAATTAAGGCGCATCCCCGTGGCAAAAAGCCGCTACGTCCCCGTGGACGGAAAAGTTTTGGTGGGAAAAGGGAAATAAACTCTTGCTATTTAAAACGCCTCGTGTTAATATAATAAATTGCATAATAATCTAAAACTATATGGAAAAGACGGTCGCAGCTACGAAAGATGATGTATATGTAAGTTATTGACGATTCATGTTGAAGAGACTCTTACACATACATTTTTTGTTTTTCGAAGGAACTGTAAGGGGTGAGGAATTTAATGGTACATCCTGTTCAATATGGCAAACGGGAGAGAATGAGTTATTCCAGAATCGACGATGTGTTGGAGATACCGAATCTTTTGGGGGTCCAAACGGAATCGTTTAAGTGGCTCATCGACGAAGGTCTCAGGGAAGTGTTTCGGGATATTTCGCCGATTGAAGACTTTGCGGGAAATCTAATACTGGAATTCGTCGATTACTACGTATCCGATGAGAAAAAGTACGATTTCGAGGAAGCAAAGGAAAAGGACACCAATTATTCGGCACCTTTAAAAGTAAAGGTTCGTCTGATCAATACGGAAACCGGGGAAGTTAAGGAACAGGAAGTCTTTATGGGCGATTTGCCCCTCATGAGCTCCACCGGTACCTTCGTCATTAACGGGGCGGAACGTGTCGTGGTCAGCCAATTGGTCCGTTCTCCCGGCGCCTACTACAAAGTCGAGTTCGACAAGACGGGCAAACAATTATTCTCTTCCACCTTGATTCCCAACCGCGGCGCCTGGCTGGAATTTGAAACCGACGCCCAAGGCGTGGTCAATGTGCGCATCGACCGCACGCGGAAGATTCCCATTACGATCTTACTGAGAGCCATCGGCGTGGAAAGCAATTTGGAAATCACGAACCTTATGGGCGAAACGGAAGAGCTCTTAAAGGTCTTTGAAAAAGATCAAACCAGCAACAAACAGGAAGCCCTTTTGGAAATTTACAAAAAGCTGCGTCCCGGCGAGCCGCCCACCGTGGAAAGTGCTCAGTCTCTGTTTGAAAACATGTTTTTCGACGCCCGTCGCTACGACATGGCGAAAGTGGGCCGCTACAAGTTCAACAAGAAGCTGGCTCTCAGAGAGCGTCTGCAAAACCAAATCCTGGCGGAAGATGTCATCGACGGCGAAACCGGCGAAGTCATGGGTACCGCCGGGGAGCGTGTGAGCCGCGAAGCCGCCATCGCCATCGAAAATGCCGGGATCAACCGCGTGGAAATCCTCGTCGACGATCCCAACGCTCTGGACGAAAAAATGAAGATCGTCCTCTTGGGGAACAATTTCGTGGATCCCGCGGCCCTGGATACGGACATCGACTTTGAAGCCCTGGGCTTTAAGGAAAAAATCTATCTGCCCCGCCTCAGGGAACTCTTCGAAGAATACGAAGGGGAAGAGCTCAGTACGCGGATTAAATTACATTATAAAGAGCTGTCGCCGAAACACATTTTGGTGGATGATATTTTGGCGGCGGTTAACTACGAATTCAACTTGTTCTACGGCATCGGCAAAACCGACGACATCGACCACTTGGGCAATCGCCGGATTCGCTCCGTGGGCGAGCTTTTGCAAAACCAATTTAGAATCGGCTTAACCCGCATGGAACGGGTGATTCGCGAACGCATGGCCGTACAGGATCCCGACGCGGCCACGCCCCAATCTTTAATCAATATCCGTCCGGTGACGGCGGCCATTAAAGAATTCTTCGGTTCCTCTCAATTGTCGCAATTTATGGACCAAAACAACCCCCTTTCGGAGCTGACCCACAAGCGTCGTCTCTCCGCTTTGGGGCCCGGCGGTCTGTCCAGAGACCGTGCCGGCATGGAAGTCCGCGACGTACACAACTCCCACTACGGAAGAATGTGTCCCATCGAGACGCCGGAAGGTCCGAACATCGGCTTGATCACCTCCCTCACCACCTTTGCCCGTATTAACGAATACGGCTTCATTGAAGCGCCTTACAGAAAGGTCGTCAAAGGAGAGGGCCTGGTCACTGACGAGATCGAATACATTACCGCCGATGTGGAAGATGAAAACATCATCGCCCAAGCCGACGAAAAAGTAGACGAAAACGGCCACTTCATTAACGACCGGGTTATCGCCCGAGGCATCGACGGCCTCGTCGACGTTTACAAGAGCGAAGACATCAGCTACATGGACGTGTCCCCGCAACAAATCGTCGCCGTCGGGACCAGCATGATTCCCTTCCTTGAAAACGACGACGCCAACCGTGCCCTCATGGGTTCAAACATGCAGCGTCAAGCCGTGCCTCTGTTAAAGACGGAAGCGCCCATCGTCGCCACGGGAATCGAATACAAAGCCGCTCGGGACTCCGGCGTCTGCGTCATCGCCACGGACGACGGCACCATTAAAAAGGTATCGAGCAATCTAATCGTCCTTTCGCCGGAAGGCGGCAAGGAAGACATCGCCTTCCGTCTCCACAAATTTGAAAAGGCCAACCAAGGGACCACGATTAATCAACGGCCCATTGTCGTGGAAGGCCAAAAGGTAAAACGCGGCGAAGTCATCGCCGATGGCCCCTCCACGGATTTAGGGGAAATGGCCCTGGGCAAAAACATCCTTATCGCCTTTATGAACTGGGAAGGCTACAACTACGAAGACGCCATGCTTATCAACGAAGAGCTGGTTATCGACGATGTCTTAACCTCCCTGCACATTGAAGAATACGAAGCCGAAGCCCGGGACACGAAATTAGGGCCGGAAGAAATTACCCGCGACATTTCCAATGTGAGCGACGACATGCTCAAGGATCTGGACGAACGGGGCATTATCCGCGTCGGTGCGGAAGTCAACCCCGGCGACATTCTCGTCGGCAAGGTAACGCCCAAGGGCGAGACGGAGCTTTCCGCGGAAGAGCGGCTATTGCGCGCCATCTTCGGCGAAAAGGCCCAGGAAGTGCGTGACACCTCCCTGCGCCTGCCCCACGGGGAAGCGGGCATCGTCGTGGACGTGAAAGTGTTTAGCCGCGCCGACGGCGACGAGCTGCAGCCCGGTGTCAACGAAATGGTCCGCGTCTTTATCGCCACGAAGCGGAAGATTCAAGTCGGCGATAAAATGTGCGGTCGCCACGGAAACAAAGGGGTTATCTCCCGCGTTCTTCCCAAGGAAGACATGCCCTACATGCCCGACGGACGGCCCATTCAAATCGTATTGAATCCCCTGGGCGTTCCCTCGCGGATGAACTTGGGCCAAGTATTGGAGGTCCACTTGGGCCTCGCCGCCAAGAAACTGGGCTGGCACGTGGCCACCCCCGTCTTTGACGGCGCCAACGAGCAGGATATTTTCGACACCTTGGAAAAGGCCGGCTACTCCGCCGACGGCAAGGTGCAATTAAGAGACGGCCGCACCGGGGAAGATTTCGACCACCCGGTGACCGTGGGCTACATGTACATGCTCAAGCTTCACCACTTGGTCGATGAAAAGATTCACTCCCGCTCCACGGGACCCTACTCCCTGGTAACGCAACAACCCTTGGGCGGCCGCGCCCAATTCGGCGGCCACGTGACCCGTGCCTGAAGCGGGGCGGCCGCGGAATGCCACGAGAATGATGCGATAGTCTGGGAGGTGACGATGCGCGGGTTGCAATCCGCGCATCCGGGCGCGGACACGAGCCTGCGCCCGCGAATCCTCTAACCATAGGAGGCGTCATG
>QWCQ01001107.1_pt1 | contig 11489 bp, 9 predicted proteins | sample 1972701 | NCBI WGS metagenome assembly QWCQ01 (sample SAMN09866704, study PRJNA288562) | Human gut metagenome isolate pre4_stool, whole genome shotgun sequencing...
ACGTGGTTTGAAGGGTATCACTATTGACTTTAATATCCCTGAAAACCATTATCAAGTATTGGCCGGCACAAGCCGCTGGTGGACTAAGGATGAACATATTCCGGCAAATCAAGGCTCTGCCTCTGATCCGATTATGGATGTAAAGAACAGAGTGAAAGAGATTCGCCGCAAATATCATTATTTGGGCAAGATCAGGATGGAGCTGGCGCAGGACTTATGGGATGATTTAATGACTCATACCACGGTTCTTAAACGTATCGGCCATTCCCTCTATCCGACTGTGACGGATGATAGTACGGTTATTGCCAATGCACAGAATGAAGATGAAGACCGCCTGAAAGCCATTTTCAAGAAACTGGTTAAGGTGGATGAAATCGTGCCACGTGACAGCTATGCTTTTGTTGACAAGCCCGGTAAGGATGCGGACGGACAACCTGATCTTATCACTGAACAAGTGGAGAACTTCAAGGCCACCAATATTGCCTTTATACCAGTAGGTCAGATCGGTACTATTCAAGGTGTGGAGCCTTTGACTTTGGGATATGAGGCAAACAAGGTTGCTTCTTATGACGGTGGACGCTTGAAACTGACACAGAGAGCCAATCCTGAAACACATTCAATCTATATTGAAAGTGAAGCCGCCCAAATGTGTGTGCCGAGAATGCCACAGTATATGTTCATCTCTACTGTAACTGTGTAATTCTTAAATTCATGCAAGAATGAATGAGGAACTTTCTCATACGGAAGATATGACCATTGAGGACTTTTTGAGTGGCGCAACTGCTTATGAAATAGCGGACAACGCCCTCAAAAGGGTTCTTGTCAAGCGGAAAATCACTTTTGGAACAATGGTAAGTGAACTGACCGAAAGGCAGCTTGATCTTGCCACTGCCGATATTTACATGTGGTGTGCAAGCACTCCAAGCAGTAAGAATGATACCGAAGACAGTGACGGGGGATGGAAGCATAAGGAAGGTGGTTGGCAGACCAGTGCATACGACAAGCGGCAACTCCGTGAAATGGCGAAAGAACTGTATGAGAAATGGGATGAAGAAGTTGTAAAGGGCACTAAAATCAGAATAGTCAATTTTTGAGTATGAAAGTAAATAATCCACGGCATCCGCACAAATGTACTGTTTACCGAATTATAGGTGAGGATTCTTTCAGTGATGGTGAGAAGGTGATCTTGTATGAAGGTATATGCCGAAAGGAAGGTAGTACAAATTTGCGGACATTCAAAACCGATAATGTGATAAAGAGCGATTATCTGTTGAGCCTTCCCGGAATTGTTGAAGGAATATTGGCCGGTGATCTGATAGATGTCACGGACAGACAAGGCACTTTCACTCAATGTATGGTTACTGATAGCTATGCCGGAAATTTGGGAACAACTGTGTATTTCAATCTTGCAAAAAATTAACGCATGGATAACCGGAGCAATGAAGTATTGTTTGATGAAGGAATAAGGAAGGCAAAGGAGCTTGTTTCAGGATATATCTTTGATGTCTTGACTAAATGCTGTGAAGAACTTATCCAAGATGCACTTGATAACAAGTCAGGCTTTCGGAATCTTACGGGTAATACAATAACCAGTTATGCGTGCGGATTATTCATGGACGGTAGATTTTCCTATTTCGTTTGTAGTGGAGATTCAATGAAACAACCGGTGAGAGTAAAGCTGACTAAAGGTGAAACATTTGTAGGTGTCAGTTATGATAATCAGAACAGACGTTTTACTGGAACAATAGAAACTGATAAAGGTTATGGCGAAGCATTCTCCTTTGATTTCTTGAAAAGATATAAGTCGGAATCACGTAAAGGATTTGAGATAGTTATGTGCACGGGTACTGAATATTCAACCTATTTGGAGAATGTGTTGAATGCAGATGTTCTGACCGGAACATTTCAAAGGGCACAAAATACATTATTCAAGAACTTTAAACCAATGAAATGATGGGACGGACAGTTTATAGACGTATGGATATATTAAAACAAATCGCTGATGCAGTAACCGGCATTGGTGAAAAGGTTTTCATAACAGATCGTCCGGCTGCTGAACAAAAGGCGATGAAGGACTTTGTTGTTATCCGGTTGCCACAAACTATCCAAGATAAAGGAAGTACCTACCAAGACACTTACTGTCAGATAAACGTTTTTGCGCATGATCGCTCAAACGGTATTGAGAATACAGTCCGTTTGGATGAAATGCAAATGGAAGTGGTTTCAAAATTTCCAATAGTGACGGAATTGTTTTCAGCTGTAAGTCCACGATTGCTTCCCGGAGGAAATGACGGACTCGGTTTTCATTCCTTAATAATACAAGCGAAGCTAATAATAAACAAATGACACAAACTTAAAAAGATACGATTATGGCAGAGATTTCTATTACTACCAAACTGGAAGAGTTAAAGGTGCTCTTTAATCAGATGAAGGAGGTTTATTATGTGTCCAAAGTCAATAGTGACCTCGCAACTTTAGCGGCTTTTGATATGGAGCTGCCGGTACTCTCTGACGGAGTTACATTTGATACCGGAGCTGCCGATGTTTCCAAGATCAAGTTGACAACCGGAGCAACTTGGACTTCTATTGCTAATGCTGGAGATTCCGATATTCAGTTTCAAGTACCTTCCGTGGCAGGAAAGATCAATGACTTGTTACTGAACAAGAAAGCGGAAACGGTGACTATGACTGCTACCATTGATGGTGAGACTTATGAAGGTGAAGGTTACAATATCGAACCGAAGAAAGTAATCGGAGGACTCTTCATGCGTAGTGAAGACCGTCAAACAGCCTTGTTCTTACCGAATGTTGAGGGGTATAGCAACTTCGTCAGCGAGCAGGATAAGCCGGGGTACTTTAATGTATCTGTTTCTCCGTTGAATGATGCTAAGGGTGCCTCTATTTACATTTTACGTAAAAAAGTGTCCGAATAAAAAACTTAGGATATAACACTTTGCAAAATTCATATCAGCGAAAAGGTGGTGAGCTACTTGATACCGGCCACCACCTTTTTTCGTATAAAACACGATAAAATATGACAAAGAAGAATGACATAACACTTCCTACACCGGAGGATGAAAGGCTATTGAATGATGTGTTGGAAGACAGTGTGGACTATGTGGAAGTCCGAGGAAAGAAATATGGTATTTCATGGCTGAAAAGAGGGACTATACGCAAATTCACCAGTACCATGCAGAAATCGGGAAATGATGATAAGATCAGTTGCCAATGTGCAGCCGCTATCATTTTGAACGGATATTGGAAGATCAAGTTCTTCTATCCTTTCTTGTGGCGATGGTTCTTTTATATCAAACAATATGGAGATCATGAGCTGATGAAGGTTATAGCCGTCGGCAAAAAAAAAATTCCAGTGGAAGACTACTTGACTGCTACCATATATCTGACCGCGATGAAGGACACGATGATGACAATGACAAAAGAGGAAGCAGAGCATATCCTTCACGAACCAGCTACGGACAAACGTGGGAAATAGGCAAGTCCTATCCGTGGCTGACAGAGCCTTTGAGAGTATTTGGGATTCCAATAAGCAAGCCCTTGTTTGGTATTTATTGGGTACTTACAAATGCACAAATTGAACTATTGGCAATGGATGTGTCTATTGTGGTTACAGATTGTGACAAGGACAACAAGGAAAAGAAGCACGATACGAAGAACTTCAAATCCCCTTCCGTAAGCGAAATAGAGGATGCTGCCAAACGCTGGAAAGATAAGTATGGCAATGGAGAAACAGCAATTAACATTAATGATTATAAGTAACACAAACACAATAATATATGGCTGATCTCGGTAATTTATATTTTGATATACTGTTCCGTGATAAGACAGCGGAACAACGTAAAAAATTGAAAGCGGAAATCACCAAAGACTTGCAGGCAAAACTTGATGTGGGTTTTGACAAGAAGAAGTTGGTTGGCGATATGAAGACTTTGCTTCAAAGTGAGAAGTTTAAGATCAATGTGGTAGTGGATAAGGCCAGTACCACACAAGCTGTCCGTGCCGCCTTGCAAGCCGCCGGGTTGAATACAAACTTTACAGCAAGTGATTTACGCGCCGCCAAAGCCGCAGCCATTCAAACCAAAGCGGAGGCTTCTGCCGCAGCTGCACGTGAGCTTGCGCGACAAAGAGCCGCCCGTGCCGCCAAAGCGGAACTGGATTTGGCTAATGCCCGTGAGAGATCAGCCAATGCAGCAAGGCGGCACATGACAGCCACTCTCAATATGAATGGAGCAATGAACAGCCAGTTGAGTATTGTCGGACAATTAAGAAATGAATTTTTGGGGCTATACTCCATTTATGCGGCACAAAATTTCTTACGTGCAGTGGTTGATATTGGTGGTGAGTTGGAGAATCAGAAAATTGCAATGGCCTCTATCTTGCAAGATGAAGGCAAAGCTACAACCATATTCAATCAGATTAAGAAACTGGCTGTTGCTTCTCCGTTCGGGGTTATGGACTTGAATCAGTATGCCAAGCAACTTTCTGCATATTCTATACCATACAATGAATTGTATGATACCATGAAAAGGCTGGCTGATATATCAGCCGGTGTAGGTGTTGATATGGGGCGTATCATATTGGCCTTCGGTCAGATAAAGGCTGCTAAATTCTTGAAAGGAACAGAATTGCGGCAATTGACGGAAGCGAACATTCCTATGGTGGATAAACTGGCCGAGCGATTCAGTAAGTTGGAAGGCCGCATTGTCAGTGCCGGTGAAGTGCTTGATATGATCTCGAAAAAGAAGGTTACGTTTGAGGACGTAAAAGATGTTCTTTGGGAACTTACGGATGATGGTGGCATGTTTCATAACATGCAGGAAGTTCTTTCAGAATCAGTTAAGTCCAAATGGAAGAACTTGGCTGATGCGATTGACATTATGCTTGGTGATATTGCGGAGTCAATGGGTAGTACATTGAAATGGACTGCCGAAAGCCTTACCACCCTTGCTCAAAATTGGAAAGAAGTTGTACCTTTTATAACAGCGGCCACAGCTGCGTTTGGAACATATCGGGTTGCGGTTTATGCAGGATCACGTGCCATGGGAGTGGCAAATGCTACATTAATAAAAGGAACACTCGCAGCTAAACAGAAAACAGCAGCGGATTTAGTGATGGCTTCCAATTACCGCACTTTAACTGCCGCTGAAAAAGGATTGATTGCTTCAAGAAATGCTATGACTACCGCAGAATGGAGGGCATTGGCTGTTAGTGGCGCATTGAACAAAGAACAAGCGTTGAGGTTGATAACACTTGGGAAAATTAAATCAGGTCAGGCAGGACATATTACCCAATTACTTAATATATCAAAAGCTGAACTTCAAGTGGCTATGTCAGCTGGAAAAGCTCGTGTGGCAATGACAATGCTTAGTTATGGAGCCAAACAAGTTTGGACTGCTTTTAAGGGTTTGTTCAATCCATACATGTATTTGTTCGCTGGACTTTTTGCCATTACTGAATTATGGTATAAGTCCGGGCAAAAGGCTGACGAAATGAACGAGCGTATTTCCGAGTTGACAACAAGAGCACAAGACGGTTTCAAGAACCTAACGAAAGAAGCTCAAAAATTTGCTGATGTTGATCCTTTTAAGGCGAATGATGCCTCACTGATTGCTTCCATTGAAGAAATGAAAACAGCATTAAAGGATTATTCCCCGGTTTGGGCAGATACTTTTAATGAAACGTTTAAGACTGATGATGAAGGAAATACAGTTAAAAGCCTTGCGGAACAATATATATTGCTTCGGAATGCTTTGGATGATACAAAAGAGGCTTATAGATTGTTGAATGCCATAAGAGGTACATCTGAATATGCGAATGATGCTACTGATGGTTATTTTGACGAAAGCTTTAGTGAAAATATTGAAGACTACATCAAGACAGAGAAGCAGATAGACAAGATTATAGACCGTATGGCTGGTAGCTATATAGAGTATTATACTGCCATGCAGAAAGTTATAGCCAAGTATGATGATTTTGCTAAAGTCGCTTCGGGCAAATCATTGAAAGAGCAGTTGGATATAATCAAAGAATATCCCAAGGCATTAGCCAGTTTGAATAATGAGTTACCTTTCACGGGAGGATATAGGGATGATATTTTTCAGCTGCGGAAGGCATGGAAAAACTCTAAACGTGTTTTTGAGGAAGAAGTATCACCGGATATGCAGAGTTTCATATCTGAATATAAGTCACGATTACAAGCTGCCGGATGGAATTTAGACAATTTGAGTGACGCTCAAAAAATAGCTATCGGTTTGGATATAAGTTCTTTCTTGGATCAATTTAAAGAGATGCCGGTAGATATACGGAATTTTCTTAATGGTGAGATTCTTGAAAAACAATTCAATATTAAGATTAATGCTGAATATACGGAAACTATTCAGAGCTTGTCAGATTTGCAGAAAAAGTTCAATGAAGCCACAGATGGGCAATTTGAAGCTCCAATAAAGGTTTCTACGGATTCAGAGAAAATTATTGAAGGAATACAAAAAGCGTATAAGGAAGCTAAAGAGATAACAAATCAATTGAAGCCGGTATTGATTAAAGCCGGAATAGATTTGTCAGGTATTGGAGCTATTGACTTGTCAAAACTTCCCGACTGGCAGAAGCAAATTGTATCAGATTATAAAAAGGCTTTCGACACAATGCAAGCCGGTGAGAAAGGAGCTAAAGAAATCGGTTTTTCTCTCACTGATCCAAGTAAGGATAAGAGCAAAAAGGATGCCTTCGCTGAAAGATTGAAAGAACGGGTAAACTTACTAAAGGAGGCATATTCTGAATATAAGAAGTGGACTGACATTGTTGGAAAGGGAGAAGCTGCCAATAAGGTTAAAGGATCGGGTATTTTTGACTCCTTATTCAAAGGTAAAGAACCTGTGGATATTGAAAATTATCGGGATGAATTGAATAAGATTCTTAACCAGCTTGACGATAAAACCAAAGAACGTAGGGAATTGAAAGTCTCTATACGGAAAGTGCTTCTGGATATTGATGCCAACGCTATGAAAGAAGCTTCGGATAAGGCCGCAAAGGAACTTGAAAGGTACGTGTCTGATGTTTCAAAGAAATGGGATATATACAAGCAGCTTGTCAATGCCGGTGCAAGTAAGAAGGATGCTTCTTTATACGCTTTCGGAGCATTGTCTGAATATGAGAAGAAATCCGAGGAATTAGCTGAAAAGGTAACTAAGAAAATGAAGGATAAAGGGGTATATATACCTTTGACTTTCACCGAACAAGAGGCCACAGAATCACTTGGAGGTAAAGACAGTGTTTTGTATAAACAGTTTTTCAGTGCATGGAAGGAAGCTAAAGAAGCTATTGAAAAAGATAGTTTGGAAGTAAAGCTGAAAGAAGTTACTGCCCTCAACAAATACAAATCTATCGCTGAAAAGATACGGGACTTAAGCGAGAAATATGCTCCCTTAACCGGCACCTTCATTGGTGAAAATAATGAACTTGTTGGGAATGTTGAAGGCATGACTCCCGGACAGAAAGCTCTTTTTACCGAATATAAGGAGGAACTGGCAAAACTAAGGGGACAACTGCTTGAACTTCTTCCGGTATGGGAACAGATATTTGGAGATCAGACCTATAAATCATACGGACAGATACAGCAAGCATCCGATTATGCGCAACAGATTATTGATAATGCTTCTGTAACTAAAAACAAGAATGGAAAGCCAACAGCTTTTACTTCTTGGTATTTGGATGAGAATGGTAAACGGATTGATGTTTCAGGAGAATATTCTCAAATTGAGAAGTTAAAGAAAGCCATACAAGACTTATATAAGGCCGGATTACAGAAGAATCCGTTTGCCACTCTCATAAAAAATATTCGTTCTTTATTCTCCAGTGGAGATAAAGATGAAAAGGGTACCATAGAAAAGATTGCAGCCATAGGAGAAAGTGCCGCTGAAAGTGCTGATCTTGTCGGCAATTTTGCAGGGCAGATGTCTTCCATGTTCGATGCTTTGGGCAATGAGGGTATGGCCGACACGATGGGTAATGTGCAGGATGCCATGTCTTCTATAAGCAATATCGGGCAGGGATTCGCCAAAGGTGGAATAGTTGGTGGTATTGCTGCCGCTGCCGGTGAAGCTGTAAACTGGATTGGGAAGATAGCACAAGCACATGACAAAAAGCTTGATAAGGCTATTGAAAAAAGTAAACTTCGTGCTCAACAGTTGCAGTATATATACGAACAGATTGACGGTATTCTTGAACGTTTCTTGGGCAGTGGCACGGAACTAAAACTTGTAGATGCAGAAAATGACCGTACCCGGTTGAATCAATTAAATAATCAGATTGAGGCAATACGCAATAAGGGGAAGATCAACATCTTCGATTTGATGTCTTTGCAGAAATATAAGCAGGAAGCGGAAAAACTTCAAAAACGTGTTTCGGCATACGATGAAGGCGGTGCATACGGGTATCAACGTGCCTTGATGCAAGAACAACTTTCAGAATTGGAGAAACAGCGGCAAGCCGAAATTGACAAGAAGAAGACGGATGATAGCAAAGTGGCTGATTATGAGAATCAGATTGCGGAGATGAAACAGCAAATAAAGGATTTTGCCGAAGAAACGGCTGAATCTCTTTATGGCATTAATTTGAAAGACTGGGCTTCGCAGTTGGGAGATGCCTTGTATGAGGCATGGCAGAAAGGCGAGGATGGTGCCGAAGCTTTCAAAAATAAGGTTGCCGACATTATGGGTGATGTTATGAACTCCATTCTCAAAATAAGTATTTTGGAACCGGCCATGCAACAGCTTCAAAAGATGCTTTTTGGTGAGGATGGAATGAGTGGTTATTTCGGCAAGGATTTCTCTCTTGACGAAAAGGAGTTGGAAAGTATTGCGGACTATCTAATGGGGGTAAGTGAGAAAACCGATGATTACTATTCCATGCTTGACAAACTGAATAACTATATGGAAAAGAAATATGGTATCAGTATGAAGGAAGAGGAAGAAGACAGTGGAAGTGGTTTATCTAAAGGCATACAGAATGTTACTGAAAATACCGCTAACCTTTTGGCTTCTTATATAAATGCAATCCGGGCTGACGTGAGTGTTAAACGGGAGTATGTGCGCAGATTGGTTGAAGAATTGTTCCCGGCCTATAATGTAATAGCACAAGCACAATTACAACAACTGACAATGATACAGATAAATACAGCAAAGAATGTGGAATTTGTGGAAGAAATCAGGGATATACTACATAGGAATATAAACGGTGTAAACAAGTTTAATATATGATTATGAACAGATTGAATAGTGAATTGAGAGGTCATGCCGTATCGTATGGCCTCTGCACACAATGGCAAGGTGACTGGCAAAACAATAAAAGCCAGCAAGAATTGATCGGAATGTATATACGGGGCATTGATTTTTGTATTGAACACGATTATCCGACGGTGGAATATATAAAAGGCAATTTTGACCGGAGTCTGCTTCATCAAAACCATATTTTTGTTGATGAACCAGTGATCGGAGGCGACAATGGTGTATATGTACTGAACGGTAAATGTTCAGGCAAACTTTCTTTCGGTAAATTTACAGTTGTTACTCTCCATTTGCGGCATGATAGTGAATTGACTCTTGAAGTGGAGGATTGTGCCAAAGTTTTTGTAAGTGTATATGATCGGGCTAAACTACATGTAAGGCAAAGCGATGTGGCTAAAGTTTATGTATATGTTCATGGTGGAAACTGTAAAGTTGAAACCGATGGCAATGTCATGGTAAGATATAAAATGAATGGGGATTAACATGCGTTTTGCAACATCCTTATTTATAGCCTTTTATATTCCTATATTATTTGAATGGTATCATAAATGACAATCAACATCTCGCCACAATACGGTAGATACGCGCATTATTTATATTATGTCTAAATTTTAGAGTAAATATAACTGTTTTTATTTACCGATTCTTACCGTTTGTTACTGATGTTTACCGAATTTATTTTATTGATTTTTAGGTTGTTGTATGGTGAAAATATCGTCTTTATATTTGCGCTGGAAACAATGCTGTAAGGTTCATTACGTGGTTGTCATGAACTGGAGTAAAATATTATAGGGCATTCTCTTTGAGGCAGACAACCACATTAGGCTTCATCGGGATTTGCCCTTTCTCTTTACTATTATGTCAAGCGTGACTATTATATTAAGGAGGGTTCAGTAGGTACGAGTAATGGCGTATTGGGGTTCGATTCCCTGCCTACTACAAGATCGGACAAAATAATTCCCCAAAAGCGGAGATGTCCGAGCCGCTGATGGGGAAAACATTAACTTTATAGTGCAAAGATATGGAAAATTTTAATCAGTTAATACCTATTGATGAGGGAAAAGGTAAAAAAAGAACAATGACCTCCTTGCAGATTGCAGAAATTACGGGCAAAACTCATTCAAATGTAATGCGAGATATTCGCAATATCCTTGAACAACTGGAAGATAGACGACAATTCAGTTTTGAATTATCATCAAGACCTCAACCTATGCCAAACGGTGGAAGCAAAGAAGTGTCTTGTTACATTCTCACCAAAAAGGATTGCCTTCTTCTCGCAAGTGGTTATGATGCAAACTTACGAGCCAAAATTATTAATCGTTGGGAAGAACTTGAAGAAAACAAGCGTGAGCTTTCCCGTAAAAGGGAGAAATCTTTGTTAAGTAAAATCTAAATTTATAATATGAAAACAAATCAAATTTTTCAATATAATGGAAGCCCTATCACTTTTTATAAAGATGATAATGTAATGGTAAATGCAACAGAAATGGCAAAGCCGTTTGGTAAATTAGTAGGGGATTGGCTTAGATTGAAAGCTACTACCGAGTTCACAGAAGCACTTTCAGCCGATATGCATATTCCCATATCGGCACTAATTCAAGTAGTTAAAGGTGGTAATAGCGAACAAGGCACATGGCTTCACGAAGATGTAGCATTGGAATTTGCCCGTTGGTTATCTCCATCATTTGCTATATGGTGTAATAAGCGTATCAAAGAGTTACTTCAATATGGCATGACCGCCATGCAGCCAACTTTGGAGCAAATGATAAACAATCCCGACCTTGTTATCAGTCTTGCAACACAATTAAAGAACGAGCGAGAAGAGAAGCAACGTCTTGAACAACAGAACGCATTGCAAGAAGAGCAGTTGCTTCAAGCCGCTCCGAAGGTCAGCTATTATGATAACCACTTGCAGAGTGTAAACACCCAGACGAGCACACAAGTCGCCAAGCAGATAGGAATGGATGCCGAAAAGCTGCATAAGAAGCTGAAAGAAATCGGAGTCATCTACCGACAAAGCGGACAATGGTTATTGCATACTCCTTATTCTACTTGGGGACTACACTCTACACGTACACAGACGTACACACGTTCGGATGGCTCGATAGGAACAAATGTTTATACTGTATGGACTACGAAAGGTGTACGTTTTATCATCGCATTATGCGAAAGCGGTTGGGACGTAAAGAA
>QWCQ01001110.1_pt1 | contig 11470 bp, 12 predicted proteins | sample 1972701 | NCBI WGS metagenome assembly QWCQ01 (sample SAMN09866704, study PRJNA288562) | Human gut metagenome isolate pre4_stool, whole genome shotgun sequencing...
CTTCTTCACTCCACTTTTTCTGCCAATACATGAAAGTGGATTTTGGAAAGTTGATGGCGGCGAGGATCTCTCTTAGTTGGAATTGTTCTCGGAGTTTGGCGACGATCCTCGCCTTTTGTTCATTTTTTCTTCCCTCACCAAACTCCTTAGCTCTTCCAAGTACATCTTTTGAATGGTGAGCATTACATTCTCCGCTTCCAATTCTTTGATGCGGTTTTCCAATGCCTCCCGTGTGGAGGCCTCGATGGGTTCGCTCTCGTTTGAAGGTTTTTGTGTTTGCTTACGATCTTTTATATTTGACATAGGTCTTCCTCGCTTATGCGGGAGCAGCCCCTCAACGTCCTCCTCTAGGTATTTCCTGCGCCAGTTAACGATCATGGATGGATTTGTTAAACCGAGTTCAAGGGCAAGTTGTTGGTAGCTGCATTCGCTCGTTTCGTAGCGTTTAATGGCTTCTAACTTAAACTCTACACTGTACGAGCGTTTATTTCTAGAGCGCATTAAACCTTCATCGCCAAAATGTTTGTAATTATTCACCCAGCGTCTGATCTGTGAATAAGCAATTTGATATTTATCCTCTAAAACGAGATAGCTTGACTTCCCGGACAAGTATTCTTCAACGATTTTCTTCTTCAATTCATAACTATATTTTGCCATTAAAAGACCCCCAAAGGTTGGATTTCTTGGTCCAACTTTTGGGGGTCAGTGCAATTCTCTGCCAAGTTTTATTAATTTTTGGGATTCTCCCAAACCCTATTTAAACACTTTCTAGACATTTAATTTTTTGTGTTCTATTGCTTTTTTACTAGCTAAAGTTAAAACAATACCTAAAATTGTTAATCCTATTGCTAAGCTTTTCTTTTTCATTATCTTCTCCTCTCACGTTTTCATGCTTGATAAAAATTTCGAATCGTCTTTTTATATTTCCAAAGTCCAATCAAAAATACAATGAAATCTGGTATTGGTTCTGCTAACCATACACCTGTAAGTCCAAGTAATTTTGGAAGTATAAATACAGCAGGCACAAATAAGATGATTTGCCTTAGCATAACTAACAACCCTGCTGATTTTCCATTTCCTACTGCTTGGAAGAATGTGATACACATAATCATAATGCCATAAGTTATAAAAGCACTATAAAATATTCTAAAACCTGGTATTCCTTGAATCAATACTTGACCTTCTAATCCAAATAAGCCTAAAAGTTTTCCAGTAAAGATTAATGACGGAATCCAGAATGTAGCTGCCAAAATAGTTGCATTAATAGTGAAAACTTTGAATATTTCTTTTACCCTATCATAGTTTTTAGCTCCAAAGTTTGCTCCTATAGCTGGTTGTAAACCTTGACTCATACCCCATAATGGGATAAATGAGAAAGAGAACACTCTAAGAGATGCGGCAATAATTGAGCCAGCACTTTCTCCACCATTTGCAAAAGCGGAATTATACAAAAGAGTTTGTTGCAATATGGATAATACTTGAAACAGCATAGCAGAAACTCCAACTCCGAACATCTCATTATAGATAGCCTTGTTTGCTTTTATGCCTTTTATTTTTACTGTCTTGTTTTTCTTTTTGAAATAATAAATTGTCATGAGAGTTTGGATAACCTGTGCTATAACGGTAGCGATCGCTGCTCCTTCTATTCCACTATCACCCATTGCTCTCATAAAAATAGGGTCTAGCACAATATTTATCAAAGCACCTGTTCCCATTATTATCATGGCATCTTTCATCAGGCCCTCACCACGAAGTACCATGTTGGAAGCCTGCGTAAAGTTTACAAACAATGAGCCTATGAAAATAATTTTCATATATCTAACTGCAAGAGTCTGTATATCTGGTGTTGCTCCCATAATAGAAAGCAATTGGTTGGTAAATACAAGCCCCAGTACAGTAACAATGGCTGATAACAAGACAACCCAAAACAGGAGATTGCTCATTATCTTATCTATTGTTTGCTGATCTTTACGCCCCATAGCTCTGGACAATATTGATGCTGAACCTACTCCTATTAGAGTGGATATCCCTGAGTTGATATAGGTCATTGGCATAGCTATGCCTACAGCTGTCATAGCCTGTTGACCTAATATCTGTCCAGCAAATATTCCATCCATTAGAGGGTATAAGCCAATAACCACCATACCGATAATAGCGGGAACAGAAAGTTCTAACATAAGTTTAAAAGGTTTTTCTTTTAATAATTTATCTTCTTTTTCCATTAGATTTCTCCTTAAATTTGAAAGTAATTATTGATTTTGTGTTTTAAAGAAATCATTTAATTTGTGGATATTTTCTTCAGTATAGTTTCCTGACCATTCCACTTGTCCGTTTTCCAAAAAAATAAAATAATCACAACACTCCTTTAGTAATTCAGGATCATGAGTGATGAGGAAAACAGTTTTATCTTTCATCTGCTTTATACTTTGAGCCACATCTAACATATTATGATAATCCAGACCAGAGGTAGGTTCATCTAATATTAGTATGCGACTATTTGAAGCAAGGGCACTAGCTAAAGCTACTCTTTGCTTTTGTCCTCCGGATAGCGACATGGGATGGAACTCTTTTAATTCCAACAAATTAAATTGAGCTAAAATCTCATCTACTTGTCCACTTATTTCATCTGAACTAAGGCTAAGTGAAATTTCCTCTTTGACACTTTCTGTAAAGAGTTGGTGATTCACATCTTGCATGACCATATAAGAAATCTCAAGCCTTTCTTTGCTATCGTAGCTTTTTCCTTCTAATTTCATTATCCCTGTTGATTCATCTGCAATACCACACAGACAATTGGCAAAGGTAGATTTTCCAGCACCATTTTTCCCAAGAATTCCTATTATATGTTTTCTAGGAAGATCTAGATGATTAATTTCTAATCCAACCACTTTATTGTAATATACACAAAAATTCTCAAGTGCTATTTCATTGGTATACTCAATGTCTTTACTCTCAAACTTAGGAATATTAGAAGATCTTAATCCCATCTCGTGCAACTTCTTGTCTGAAATATCTTTAAATTCCTCAATGCTATAATTCTTGCTAATTCGACCATCTTTCATATAAATAACTCGGTCGACCAAATCCATTAAATAAAATAACCTATGTTCAGCTATGATAATCGTTTTGCCTTGTTGTTTCCAATATTTAAGTATATTTTTTAAATCATCAATGCTTTCAATGTCTAAATTTGATGAAGGTTCATCTAAAACTAAAATAGGGGCTTCCATCACAGCTGTAGATGCACAAGCAATTTTTTGCTTTTCACCACCTGATAAATTAAATAGATTCCTATCTAACAGTTCATGAATGTTTAATGCATAAGCTACCTTTCCTATCCTGTCACGCATCTCCATTCTATCAACACCCATATTCTCAAGTCCAAAAGCTATTTCACTTGTAGAATCCACATTAAAAAATTGTGATTTTGGGTTTTGAAATACAGAGCCGACAATCTTTGAAAGTGATTGAATACTAGTTTGTCCTACTTTTTCTCCATTGATCTCCACTTCACCTTGTAAATCTCCCGTATAATATTCAGGGGAAAGGCCGTTAATTAGTCTCGTTAGAGTAGTTTTTCCACATCCAGACTCACCTGTTAGTAGTATAAATTCTCCTTCTTCAATGGATAAACTTATATTAAAAACGCCAACTTGTCTTTCTTTGCTCTTATAGGTAAAGCTAGCATTGTTAAATTTTATCATCTCTTTCCCCCTCATACTAAAGCCCAAACTAGCAATCCTATCATCAATAGAAAAATCAAAAAATCATATTTTCTAAATTTAACCTCAACAAGGCTCGTTCTGCCTTGAACATTATCTAATCCTCTTGTTAATGCTGATGCGGAAAGTTCATCACCTATTTTGACAACAGAAAACAGTAGTGGGATAATTCTGTACTCTAAAAATAGTGATGGATTGGCTTTTGTTTTTTTACTATTAAATCGTATCCCCCTCATTCGCATAGCATTTGATATTGCCTGAGTTTCTTCATTTAGAGTAGGTATGAAACGAAATACTACAGAAACAGGAATAATAAACGCCTCTGGTATCTTCCATTTTTCGAGAGCTGATATAAATTCATTTGGTTTGGTGGAACTAATCGTATAGTATCCCATCATGAAAATAGGAAAAAGCCTTATGACTAATGAGTTGAGCAATACATTAATCATGTTTAATATGGATGGTAATTCATACATATTTTTAGTTTTGCTTGAAATAACAGCCAAAACAAATAAAATTCCATATATGGTTGCAGTTTTGTAATTTTTATTAGATACAAGCAAGAATATAGCGATAGAAACTATCGCTATATCTATACCTATATTGTCATAGACAAAAAACATTATAGTGCTAATGAATACCATGAATAATATTTTTGTTCTCGGATCTAAATAAAAGCCTCTCTTTACTGGGGGAATATAAGTTTTGTAAGCCTCCATTAAGCAATTCCAGCTCTTTCAAAGTGTTTTTTCAACATTTTCTTTCCTATATTAGCACCTATCACCGCTCCAACAAACATGATGCCAATTGCAGCAATTCCCATCCATGGTGGCATATATTTCGCTAAATCGGTCGCAAATTGCTCTCCCATTTGTTGTTTTACTCCTTCCATATAGGTATCTGCCATAACCCACATTGGCATCTGACAGCCTAACTCGGCACATGAAAACAACCAGAATCCTATTGTATTAACTTTAAAACTTTTATACTTTTTAGTATTCATAACTACATCAGCAATAATTGCCATTGGAATATACACGACTGGTGCTAGCCAAGTGTAACCCATAAAATACCAAAATACTCCTAAAATGATTCCCATTAGAGATACCATTCCAAACTTTTCTACCTTGGTTAGAAATAGCATAAATGGAATACCTGTTAATATTGGGGTCAATATAAATATGGTGGGATAAAGTATTGGCACCGCCCCTATCATTCCTGTTACGAAAAATATGACTAAGTAAATAGCCGTATAAATTCCTACGTTAATTAAATCCTTTGCTGTTAATCGATTCTTCATTGAAATCCTCCTTATTATGTTTAATCTTCCAGCTTTCTGTTCCTTCTCTTGCTTCTATAAATTTTTTATAAGTGCCTTCTTTTCTAATTAAATCTTCATGCTTTCCATTCTCCTCAATTATCCCGTCTCGCAAAACAATAATTTGATCTGCATTTCGAATCGTTTTTAATCGATGGGCGATCATAATCACGGTTTTGTCCTTCGTTAAACTTTCCATGGCGTTCTGAAGCTTATCCTCATTTTCAGGGTCTACATTGGCCGTTGCTTCATCAAAAATAATGATGGGTGCATCTTTTATCATGGCTCTGGCAATAGATATTCTTTGTTTTTCTCCGCCTGAAAGAGAGGTGCCACCTTCGCCTATGATGGTTTGATAGCCTTCCGGCAAATTCATAATAAAGTCATGGCATTGAGCCTTTTTTGCTACTTCTATGACTTCTTCCTTCTTAGCTTGTGGTTTGCCAAATTTTATATTATTTTCGATGGTATCTTGGAAAAGATAAACATTTTGGAATACGGTGCTAATTAAATCCATTAAGGATTCAAGCGTGTAGTTTTTAATATTGACATCTCCAATCGATATGCTGCCTTGATCCACGTCCCAAAATCTAGAAATAAGCGAACACATGGTGCTCTTACCAGATCCACTTGGTCCAATAATGGCTGTCATAGCCTTTTCCGGAATATGAACGGAAACCTCCCTTAAAATAGGTATTTTATCATAAGAAAAGCTAACATTATTGAATTCAATATCTGTATGATGAGGCGTAATCTTCTGGCCCTCAATATCCATCTGAGGCATATTTTCTGTTGTTTCTACTTGTTCTATAGAACTTGTTGCAACTCTTAATGTCGCCATGGCGGATCCTGCGGATTGAATACTTGCAAACACCAGGAATGACATGATGATACACATAATTGCTTTCAATAAATCCATGGTGCCATTGATATAAAAATAAAGTGAAAGGACAATCATGGCAACACTGGAAATTCTTAAAACGAGCTCTTGCCCGATGGTATAGGGTGTAAATAATTTCTCCAAGGCTAGATTGGCTGAGCGACTTTCTTCTAGTGCCGAGCGTACGGTTTGGTCTCCTTTTCCTGTTAAATTAAAGGATTTAATGATCGGCATTCCCTGGATATATTCCAAGATCGTTTCTACTAAAAGAGATTGTGCCTCTTGCCTTTTTGGAGCAAGTGTCCTCGACTTTTTTTCCATGACAGAAGTAATATATAGATATAAAACCGTTCCTGCTATAACAATCAGCCCATTTCTCCACTCGAAAAATAAAATCATCAGGGTGAACACAAATGAGTTAATGAAGCCACTCATCATAACAACTAAAACCATAGGAGCTGTATTCTCAACGTCATCTAGAACAGTTGTTAAAACACCAGTCACTTTTCCAATATTATTTTCATTAAAGAATCCCATTGGAACCGTCTTCAGCATTTTTCCTATACTTATTCTTCGATTAGCTACCATAAAATACCCAGCATGCGTTTGATCTAATTGAGCAAAATAGTTGGCAGAAGACCTTCCGACAATACTTACCAACAGCATAAGAAAAACCTTCAGTGCTATAAAGTAATTAAAATCTTTTGTCACCAAGGCTTGAAGCACAAAGTAAATGGCTCCTATTTGCAACATATTGAAGATGGCATACACAAATTCAAAAATAACAGACTTGTTTAAATTTATTCGTTCCTTATCTGCAAATGCCCATATCTTTCGAAGTCCACTTAACATCTAAGCCACCTCCTTTCCACCGATATGTGCTTCCCACATGGCTTGATAAAGTTTATTTTCTTTAAGAAGTTCTTCATGATTGCCACTTGCTACAAGTTTGCCATGATCAATGAGATAAATCTGGTCTGCATTGGTTATTGTTGATAACCTATGAGCAATCATAATGATAGTTTTTCCCTGAATAAGCTTATTAATTGCATTTTGTAAAACTTGCTCATTTTCAGGATCAATATAAGCCGTCGCTTCATCTAATATGATAATTGGAGCATCTTTTATCATGGCTCTAGCAATGGTGATCCTCTGTTTTTCACCGCCTGATAAATGGTTTCCTCCACTCCCTACTTTGGTCTGATATCCATGCTCTAAAGACATAATAAAATCATGACAACCAGAAGCTTTGGCAATTTCAATCACTTCTTCATCGCTAGCCGAAGGCTTGCCCATTCGAATATTTTCCATGATTGTATCGTTAAAAAGGAAAATATCCTGCGAAACAAAAGAAACTAAGTTATAGAGTTGTTCAAGTGGAATATTGAGTAAATTAACTCCACCAATCGATATTTCTCCCTGTTCTACGTCCCAGAAACCAGCAATTAACTTGGCAATGGTTGACTTTCCTGAGCCACTTGCCCCAACAAAGGCATTTAAACTTCGCTCTTGAATTTCCATATCGATTCCTTTAATAACTTCTTCTCCCGATTCATAGGAGAAATGGAGATTCCTGATAGCAATGTCATGATTTTTAAAATGAACTCTTTTTCTACGATGAACTTGTTCTGTCCCATTTAAGACTTCATCAATTCGTCCGACGGTTGTTCCTGTTTGAGCTAAGGCATCGACAAAGTTAATAGCCGCTAGTAAAGGACCGGCTATACCAAAGGAAAGGATGATGGTCGTAATAAAGGTTGACATCTCTAAACTTCCATTAATAAACATAAGCCAACCAACAGGTAATACCGTAATCAAAGTGGTTGGTGAAATGTTCTTGGATAAGGACACCGGTATTTGACATTTTTTCATCCAATGATAATAAAATGAAGCATTAGCTATCACTTTATCGGTGAATTTCCCATAGGATTTTTCGCCTTGATTAAAAGTTTTAATCACTTCAATTCCGCCAACATACTCAACAATGGCTTTATTCATTTCGGTATTGCTCGCAACCGATTTACTATAATCTTCTGCATAATCTTTCATAATTAATGACATAAAAAACATACCTGCCGGAATTGAAACGAGTGACAATAAAGCCATTCTCCAATCTAAAATTAATAGATAGATGAAGATGGATACAGGCCCTAAAATATTCGCCGTCATCTCAGGCAATAAGTGAGCCAAAGGTCGTTCCATTTTTTCTACTTGATCAACAATGGTTGTCTTTAAATCACCACTATGGGTATCAATAATCGTACCAAGAGGCATTCTAGGCAGCTTTTCCAAGAGCATGATTCGTACATTCCTTAGAACAGAGAAAGTTGCTTTATGGGACTCTGCCAAGGCCTTGGCATAAAAAATTGGTTTTAAGCAATAACCAATCAAGATTAGAAAACACCAAGGTAGGTAGAAGGAAAAATCTTTATTTCCAGCAAACAAACCATAAACAATTTTGCTCACGCCAAAATAAGGCAACATACCTAAAAGAACCCCAGTAACCGCCAAGAAAATGGAAAGCTTGAGACCTTTATGTTCTTCTTCTGCCAGCTGCCATAGACGTTTCATATAATTATTTTTCAATGGAAGCCTCCTTTCCTTTTTTCTCAATTTTTGCAAAATAACTTTCTAACATAAGAAGCAAATACTCTCTATTTTTTAGATAATTCTCTCTTGCATTTAAAATTTCACATCCCAATAAACTTGAATTAATAATGTTCGTCAGAAAATCAAATTCTTCCTCCGTTGGTGGTATATAGTTTAACTTCCTTAAAAGTTGACTAAATTCTTGTATCGTCATTGCTTTTAATTTTTTATATAGCTTATTAAGTTTTACATCATTTTTTATTTCGCACAAAAACATGACATATACAGGAATATATTTATTATCTGCTATCATTTTATCTACCCATATCTCTGCCATAATCTGTGGATTGATTGTATTTCCAAAGCTTTCAACAGTCTTTTGAATACTTTTCCCTCTTAAGACACTTCCATCTTTCATAATGTCATATAGAATTTCATAGGTGGAAGAATAATGATGATATAATCCTCCTGCCGATAAACCACTTGCTTCTCTAATTTCATCCATCGTCGTGTTCTTAAAACCTTGCGATAAGAACAAATCTAGGGCATAATTCTGAATTTGCTTTTTTCTTTCTTCCTTGTTCATCCTAACCCTAGACATGGAACATCTCTCCTTCTTCACTTTTATATACCGAGAGCTCTCTCTGTATGCATGTTACTCTTCTCTAACTATTTTGTCAAGAACTATTATCAGTATCAGTTGCTGTTATATACGCTCCCAAGAGATTGCAACATCTCACTTAAGTCGACTCTTATATGAAATTCATTCGCTATTAAAGTCTTTTAGTACCATAACCTTTTATGAAGTTCCAATAAGCTAATAATAAAAAATTGTTTTATACCAAAGGCATCTTTGGTAATTTATCAAGCATTCTTAAACGAATATCTTTCAGTACGCTAAAAGTAGCTTTTTGAGATACAGATAATGCCAGAAAATATAAGATTGATTTCAAAATATACGATAACAAACCTATTCCAAGCCAAAGCAAATAAACCTTACTCTCTTCAATTCCATTTAATAAATTAACTAAAATACGACTTACGCCAATATACGGAACAATTCCCGCTATAACACCCATACTTGATATAAATACAGATGATTTCAATTTTGAATGTTCCTTATACGCAAGCTCCCACAATATTACAGCAGGATTTTTTCTTTCATTTCAGCACCTCCATATATAAATAACTTTGTTCGCTAACTTAGTTATCATCAAGTTGAAAAAATAAAGGCTTAAAAAGCCTTTGCCCTTATATTTAAAAACCTCGTAGTTTTTCCCATCCATCATAAAAAACTTTGAAATAATTCAAGTGTTTGTTTTAACTTCTTCTTCAGTATTAGAATGTATCACAATTTCACATAAAGCATTAATATAAGCATGGTTTAACAAATGCATTGCTTCTTTAGGGATTTCTGCTTTTATATTCTTTTTCTTTGATATAAGTTGAAATGCTTTATGCCTGTTTATATCTTCCTTTTCTACAAGAAGTTCTATAAAATTGTCATATTTCATTCCATATGCTTTGTATATCAAAAGATTAAATAATTCTTCCTTACTAAACGTATAGAGTGTAGATTCAATTGAACCCTCAAAATTGATTTCTGCTAAATCTCGTCCATAATTTTTTTCTATATCTCGAAAAGATTCATCTTCGATCTTATCATAAAAACCTGAAAGTTCTTTTGGCAATGGTGCAACCAAACTGATAAATAAATCTTCTTTATCATTAAAATGTCTATAAAAAGCTCCCGTAGTAACTGGAGTGACCCCCATAAAGTTGAACCTAATCGAGTAAGCATTTCGCTTGTTCGATTTTGTTTTACATACTATTACTTCTATGCGGATTTCATGCGTTCACGGTACTCTTTCGGACTTAAACCTCCTAACTTTTCTTTGATTCGGTCGTTGTTGTAGTAGCGGATAAAGTGTTCGATGGCTTGGACCAGTTCTTGCCGGCTTCGGTAGACGTGGTCTGCATAGATTTCTCTTTTCAGGACGCTGAAGAAGTTTTCCATGGGTGCGTTGTCGCAGCAATTGCCTTTTCTCGACATGCTTTGGAAGATGTGGTGTTCTTTCAGCATGGCTTGATAGGCGGTCATTTGGTAGCTCCAGCCACGATCGGAGTGAAAGGTGCGGCGGTAGGGGCAGGCGTTGGTAGCTGCATTCGCTCGTTCCGTAGCGTGTAATGTCTTTTATCTTAAACTCTACACTGTACGCACGTTTATTTCTAGAGCGCATTAAGCCTTCATCGCCAAAATGTTTGTAATTGTTGACCCATTTCAAAATTTGCGAATTACCAACATGGTACTTTGATTCTAAGACACGGTAACTTGTCTTCCCGGACAAGTATTCTTCGACGATTTTCTTCTTCAATTCATAACTGTATTTTGCCATTAAAAGACCCCCAAAGGTTGGGTTTCTTGGTCCAACTTTTGGGGGTCAGTGCATGCCGTATGAGCTGCTTTTTTTACCGACATGATGGGAATGTTTCGATTCATGTCATTGATCCATGGTTGACAGCCTTCACCATTGTTTTCTATGAGCCGTGGCAACTCCTATGGATTTAGAATCCTCCATTCTCCCTGTTCTCTTTTATCGATTCCTCTTGCGTGTAGGCACCGGTCTTTCTCCCTACCTGATATTATTATAATAACATTTTTCAATTCCATTCTATCTTTATAGGCTTCGCTTGTCAAAATTTTGTTTGATATGATTCCACCATCTTTCTCTTATTAAGTTCAAACTGTTTTATTCTTTTTATGCTATGCTGTTGCTTCACGTTTACGAACTGACGTGGCACATGATAGAAGAACATGCATTTAATCAATTGTCAAACCCGATTTTTGCCCATCAAAAAAGGGGCTCTATAATATCCATTGGGGAGTAATTCCTCAATGGATATTTTTGTGCAAAAAGATAGCACTTGTTTTCCCTATCACCTAAAATTAAATCACCACAA
>QWCQ01001111.1_pt1 | contig 11444 bp, 8 predicted proteins | sample 1972701 | NCBI WGS metagenome assembly QWCQ01 (sample SAMN09866704, study PRJNA288562) | Human gut metagenome isolate pre4_stool, whole genome shotgun sequencing...
ATTCCCAAGCTTTATTAAACCAGAACTTGCAGAACAAGTTCAAAAAGCAACTGCAAATGAAATTGCACCTTTCTTTGAAATTCCACTAGGAGCTTTCATTGATGTAACTGCAGCACTTGTACTTGCATTTATGCTAGGACTTACAGTTTCAGCACTAAGAGCAAAGGGAAGCGGAGAAGTTTTTTATAAGGGAATTAACGAATTCAATGAAATCATAAATTTAGTATTAGCTAAATTCGTAATCCCTCTACTTCCATTCTTTATCTTTGGTAACTTCTGTAACCTATCATATTCAGGTTCAGTATTTGCAATTCTTGGAATATTCTGGAAAATATTCCTATGCATTATTATTTTGCACTTACTTTATATGGTTATTTTATTTGTTGCAGCAGGATCATACACAGGAAGAAACCCATTCAAATGCTTAAGAGCAGCAGTTCCAGCTTACTTAACAGCTGTAGGAACTCAATCTTCAGCAGCAACTATTCCTGTTAACGTTGCTTGTAACAGAAAAATGGGCGTAACAAGACAAATTAGAGAATTCTGTATCCCACTATGTGCAACAGTTCACTTAGCTGGATCAATGATTACTCTAACAGCTTGTGTATTTACATTACTTACAATGTTCGATATGCCTCACTCTTTCCCACTAATTCTTAAATTTATTTGTATCCTAGGAGTTGCTATGGTAGCAGCACCAGGAGCACCAGGTGGAGCAGTAATGAGTGCACTTCCATTCTTACCAGTAGTAGGAATTGATTCATCAGGAACACTTGCTACAATTTTAATTTCACTATATCTAACTCAAGACTCTTTTGGTACAGCAGCTAACGTAACTGGCGATAACGCTATTTCTATGGCAGTTGAAAAAATCTATTACAAGCACATTGTAAAAAGACCTATTCCAGAAGAAAACTTCGAAGAAGAAGCAAGATTAGATATTTAATAAAAATGCATATTTACCTAGAAAAAGCTATGTCATTGACATAGCTTTTTTGCTTATAAAACATATTTTTTAAATAATTAAAGAATTAAAATAAATTTGTTATAATAAAATTAAAGGTTGGTGTTATATGAAAACTGTACTTATAACAGGTGCCTCAAGAGGAATTGGAAGAGATATTGCAAAGAGGCTTGCAAAAGAAGATTACAGAATAATAATTAATTATAATAAATCAGAAAAAGAAGCAAAAAAATTAGAAGAAGAAATTAGAAGTATGGGAAAAGATGCCCTTGCAATAAAGGCAGATGTTACAAAATTTTCTGAAGTGGAAGAGATGTTTCATGAAGTTTCAAAAAGATTTAAGGGCGTTGATATACTCATAAACAATGCAGGAATTTCTAGCTATGCACTTTTCCAAGACATTGATGAAAAAACTTGGGATAATATTTTTGATGTAAATGTTAAGGGAGTTTATAATTCCATTCACGCAGCGCTTCCCTATATGTTAGAAAAACATTCAGGGAAAATTTTAAATATGTCATCTATTTGGGGTATAGTTGGTGGTTCTATGGAAAGCCATTACTCGGCAAGTAAGGGTGCCATAAATGCCCTTACAAAAGCTTTGGCACAAGAACTTGGCTACTCTGGTATAACAGTTAATGCAATTGCACCAGGGGCAGTTGATACACCAATGACAAAGGAAATAGGAGAAGAAAATTTGTGTATTCTTTCAGAAGAAATTCCCATGGGTAGGCTTGCTACAACTGAAGAAATTGCAGAGCTAGTTGCCTTTATGGTTTCAGAGAAAAATTCTTATATGACGGGACAAATCATTTCTCCAAATGGTGGAATGATAGTCTATTAATTTATAAAAAAGAGGTATTCATAATGAAAATTTTATTTATTTACAATCCAAATTCTGGTGACGAAAGTGGAGAAGAGTTTATTGGAGAAGTTCAAAAGTATTTAGAAGGATTTTTTGAGGAGATAATTTTAAAGGAAACAAAAAAAGAAGGCGATGGCACAAGGTTTGTCCAAGAGACAAAAGATGTAGATGCCATTGGAGTTTATGGTGGAGATGGAACTGTAAATGAAGTTTTACTTGGCATGAATAAAGTTTCTTCAAAGGCTAAGCTTTTAGTCTTGCCAGGGGGAACTGGAAACTTATTTGCCAAAAAACTTGGAATTGATGATGACAAAGAAGCTGCTTTAAGATCCTTTGATTTTACTAAGTCAAAAAAGGTTGACCTTGGAAAAGTTAATGAAAATATTTTTAGCCTTTTTGCATCAATAGGTGCAGTGCCAGAAGCAATTCACGAAGTCACTTCAGAAGAAAAATCAAAATTTGGTGGCCTTGCCTATATAAAGAAGTCCATAGAAAAATTAGCTTCATCAGAAGAATATAAGCTACAAGTAAAATCTGATGCTGGAAATTATTCTGGACAAGTAGATCACTTAATAGTTGGTCTTACAAATAAAATTGGAAATATAGAATTTACAAGTGAAAATGAAGAAATGGATAATGGTAAGGCAAATTTATTTATACTTACAAGGGACAGCATTAAAGACAGACTAGAAGCTTTAAAGGATTCTCTCATTGGAGAAGTTGAAGAAGGCGAAAATGTAGTTCACTATTCTGTAAAAGATGTGGAAATAAATTCAATAGATGGAGAAGATGTTACCCTCGATATTGATGGAGATAAGGGTCCAAATTTGCCAGTAAAAATAGAAATTCTAAAGGAAGCAGTGGAAGTTTATCTTCCAAGAGAGGTGCAGAATGACTAAGATTTTATATGCAAAAGATTATGTTGAAAAAAAGAGCAAGGAATTAATTGAAAAAGTAAAAAGTTTAAAAGAAGAAGCCATTATTTCTACAATAAGAATTGGCGATGACTACGGCAGTCTTGCCTATGAAAAGGGAATAAAAAAGACGGCTGAAAAAATTGGAGTTCAAGTCTTTTCAAATGAATTTCCGAAAGATGCCAGCGAAGAAGAAGTTATTGAGAGAATAAAAAAGTTAAATGAAGATAAAAAAATTGGTGGTATTTTAATTTTTAGACCTCTTCCAGAAAATTTTAATGAGGAAAAAATTTCTCTTGCCCTTGATCCAAAAAAAGATATAGATTGTATGCACCCAGTAAATATGGCAAAAGTTTTTAGCGGCGATGTAAGTGGATTTACTCCCCTTGCTCCAAAGGCTTCCTACGAACTTTTAAAATTTTATGGTTATGACTTAAAGGGCAAGGACACTGTTATAATTAACCACTCCAATGTTGTGGGTAAGCCTCTTGCCATGTTTTTATTAAAGGATCTTGCCACAGTTACAATTTGTCATGTTGGCACAAGGGACTTAAAAAAGCACACAAAATCAGCAGATATAATTTTTACAGCCATGGGACGTGCCGAAAGTTTAGATGATACTTATTTTAATGAAGATGCTATCGTAATTGACATAGGCACTTCAAACAATAAGGAAGGAAAATATAAGGGCGACTTAGACGAAAAGTCTGTAGATGGAAAAATAAGTGCCTATTCACCAGTTCCTGGCGGAATTGGAAGTATTACAAATCTTCTTTTAATTGAAAATGTAATAAATTATTATTAAAAATTTCAGCTCTCCAAATTTTCTGGAGAGTTTTTTATTTTACAATTTGTTATAATAAAAAAAAGGAGAGAGAAATGATAACAAATAAAGTAATATTAGTTAGACCCTATGCCTTTAATTTTAATAAAGAGACAGCTTTAGATAATGTCTACCAAGAATGTCCAAAGAAAATATCAGAAGATGAAATAAAAAAGAGAGCTTTAGAGGAATTTGAGGAGGCCCTTAGGCTTCTTCGTGAAAATAATATTCATGTAGATGTAATAGAAGATTTTGACGACACTACGCCAGATTCAATTTTTCCCAACAATGTCTTTGTGACTTTCCCTGGAAAAGTTTTTATTTCACAAATGTATGCCAATAATAGAAGTAGAGAATACAAGAAAATTTTGCCTCAGCTTAAAAAAATTATTGACTACAATAAAGCCCAGGTAATTGATTTTAGAAATGATGAGGGAAAAGTTTTGGAAGGGACAGGCGCCCTTGTTATAGATAGGTGGAAGGGTATTTGTTACGGAAGCCTTTCAAAGCGTTGTAATAAGGAAGAATTTTTAAAATTTGCTAAAGTTTTTAATTTAAAGCCAATTTATTTTAGGTCAGAAGACAAGGGCAAGGACATCTATCACACCAATGTACTTATGATGGTTGGAGAAAAATTTGCAATTATTGCAGATAATTTAATAGTAGAAAATAAAGAGGAAGTTCTAAAGTCCCTTAGAGATTCTGGCAAGGAAATTATTTCTTTAAAAGAAGATGAATTCAAAAATTACGCAGCAAATGCTATTGAATTAAGAGGCAATGACAAAAATATTCTTGTGATTTCCAAATCCGCTTATGACTCTCTTACAAGTGAACACAAAAAAATAATTGAAAAATACGATAAAATTTTGTCTATTGATGTTAAAACTATAGAAAAATATGGCGGTGGTTCAATAAGATGTATGATTGCAGAAAATTTTTTTGACGTAAGGGATTCTTGATATGAAAATATTTAAGTGCCTGGCATATATAATTTTTTCAATTTTTTGGGCAAGGGAAATCCCAAAAAATTTTAAGGACTATAAAAAAGAAAAAAATCGCGAAAACTTTTTGCTCTTATTTGGAAGAAGCTTAATGTTTCTTGCATCTCTAATATTGGCAATAGGAGTTTATATTTAAGTAGGTCTTTGTGCCTACTTTTTTATTCTCTTTTGATTTATTAAAGATTAAATTATACTATTATGAAAGGAGGAAGTATGAAAAATAAAATTTTAAATATAATAGAAATAGTTTTAATAGTAATTTTAGTGACAAACCTTTATAAGATATATAGTTATAATAAGGCAGATGATGAATTTAAAACTGCCACAAAAGAAGTTCAGGAAAAATTTGAAAAAGTTGAAGTGGCAAAAAGTAATTCTAAAATCGAGAAAAAAAAGGAAAAGGACAGAGAAGCTAGAGAAAAAATTGAAGAAGTGAAAAAGTCCTATCCTTCTATTATTGGCTGGTTAAAAGTGGGTGGAACAGAAATTGATTATCCTATAGTCAAGGGAAGTGACAATGAATTTTATTTAAATCACAATTACAAAAATGACTACAATGTTTTTGGCGCAATCTTTATGGATTATAGAAATAAGGAAGATTTTTCAGATGAAAATACAATAATTTACGGTCACAATAATGTTAGGGCTGGAAATTTTAAGGACCTTCACAAGTATGAAGCTGAGGGATTTTTTAAGGAAGATAGATTTATAGAAGTATATTCTCTTTCTGGTTACAAAAAATATAAGGTCTTTGCAGTTTATAATGCCGGTGCTTATGATAAATTTAGAAACCCATCTTATTCAGAAGAAGATGGGAAAAAACTTATTTCTTACATCAAAGAGCGAAATATTTTAAAAACAGAAGTGCCAAGGGAAATAAAGGATATTTTAACTCTTCAAACTTGTTCTCCAAAGGACACAAGATTTGTTGTGCAGGGAAAATTAGTAGAAGATTAAAATTTATATTTTTAATATGCCTTATTTTACAAAAATCACAAAGATTGTTATAATATAAACAATTGGGAGGTGTTGATTTGTCCAAGAATGCAAGGGGCATTTCTGAAACTGTTATAAGAAGAATGCCAGTTTATCATAGATATTTAAAAGAATTAATTGACACAGGAATCGAGAGAGTTTCTTCTAAAGAACTTAGTCAGATTACTGGATTTAGTGCTTCGCAAATTAGACAGGACTTAAATAATTTTGGTGGTTTTGGTCAACAAGGTTATGGATATAATACAAAGGCTCTAAAGGAACAAGTTGATAAAATTCTTGGAATAGATAGATCTTATAAAAGTATTGTAATTGGTGCAGGTAGATTGGGACAGGCAATAGCGAGATACAATGGTTTTAGAGATTCTGGTTTTAATGTAACTTCTCTCTTTGATATAAAAGACGACATCGAAGATATAAGTGGTATTAAAGTTAGAAATATGAAAGATTTAGAAAAATACATAAAAGATGAGAAAGTTGATGTTGCAATTATAACTGTGCCAAAGGAATCCTTGGAAGATGTAGCAAATAGAGTTATTAGTGCAGGTGTTAAGGGAATTTGGAATTTTGCACCCTATGATTTAAAGGGACCTCAAGGTGTAATAGTTGAAAATATTAGACTTAATGACTCTCTTCTTACACTTTCTTATTTTATGAAAGAAATTGGCTGACCTATTATTTATTAATAGGTTTTTTATTTATGGGAGAATTTAATGAAGATAAAATTTGATGGAGATTTTTGCGTTATAAGTGAATTAGAAGAGTTTGACCCAAGGGATATTTTCACTTGTGGTCAAGCCTTTAGGTGGTATGAAGAAAGTGACGGCTCTTTTACCTTTATAACACATGGAAAAGTTGTCAATGCAAAAAAAGTAGCTGGCGAAATATTTTTAAAGGGAGTTGATAAAAATTCCTTTGATGAAATTTTTTATAATTACTTTGATCTTTCTCGTGACTATAAACTTGTAATGAAAGAACTAGCAAAAGATCCTGTCATGAAAAATGCAACGGACTATGGCAAGGGCATAAGAATTTTAAATCAGGACAAATTCGAGACAATTATTTCCTTTATAATTTCTGCAAACAATCAAATACCAAGAATAAAAAAAGCCATAGAAAAAATTTCTGAAATGTATGGCGATTATTTGGGTCAAGATGAAAATAGAAAATATTATTCCTTTCCAAGTCCTGAAAAATTATCCCTGGCAAGACCAGAGGACCTAAGAGAATTTGCAAGAGTAGGCTTTAGGGACAAAAGAATTGTTGAAACTGCAAATTTAATAAAAGATAGAATCGTAAATATAGATGAAATAGAAAAAATGGAGCTTGAAGATGCAAGACGTGCTCTTCAGCTTTTACCTGGAGTTGGACCAAAGGTTGCCGATTGCATTCTTCTCTTTGCCTTTGATAGAAAAGAATCCTTCCCTGTAGATGTTTGGATAAAAAGAGTTATGGAAGAACTTTATTTAAAAGAAGTAACACCAAAATCAAAGATTGCAAGTAGAGGGCGTGAAGTCTTTGGAAAAAATGCAGGCTTTGCCAACCAATATTTATTTTATTATGGCAGAGAAAACAAGTTGGGAAAGTAGCTTGTTATGTTAGGAGTTTTTGTTAATGCCATAGCTGTTTTAATTCTGGGACTTTTGGGTGCCTTTATCGGATAAAAATTTCCAGTGAGAATCCAGGAGTCAATTATGAAATTTTTGCCCCTCTGCGTCTTGGTAATGGGAGTGGAGTCTGCCATGAAGGGCAACATTATTGTTTATATAATTTCTCTTGTCCTTGGAGTAATTATCGGCGAGCTATTAGATCTTGATGGAAAATTAAATAATTTTGCCAATTCCATAAAAGAAAAATTCATCAGTGGAGAAGAAGATAAGTTTGCAGAAGGTTTTATCTCTGCCAGCTTAATTTTCTGCGTGGGGTCTATGACAATACTTGGATCAATTGACGCAGGACTAAAGGGCGACAATGAAATTTTATTTGCCAAGGCAACTATGGACGGCTTCACTGCCTTTTTCCTCGCCACGACTTTTGGCAGGGGCGTGTCTTTATCAGCCCTTCCAATTTTTATCTATCAGGGGATTTTAGTTTTCCTCTCAGGCTTTTTGGAGCCAATACTCTCGCCAGAAATAGCTGCAAATTTGTCGGGCACAGGTGGCATTATGATCATTGCCATTTGCCTTTCCATGTTAAAACTTGTTGACTACAAACTTGCAAATTCACTTCCAGCATTTTTTGTCCAATAATTTATGGAATTATTCTTAAAAATTTTTAAATAAAAGGACTGAGTTTATTTACTTGACTCAGTCCTTTCTCTTGGATTTTTTTATTTTTTTATTCAGTAAAATTTATCGAGTCTTAAAAACTAATAGATTTTAAAATATAAACATTTTAATAATTAAATAATTTAGTGATTTACATACTTTTAAGTGAATGAGATAAATGGTATTATAAGTATAAGGATTATCTTAATAAAAAAGGAGGATTTTATGAAGTTAAAAAATGTAAAGTTTGGATTTATATTTTTATTTATGTTTGTATTAAGCCTTGCAATCCCAAAAGTTGCAAGTGCAAAAGAGTATAAACCAGAGAATATGAATGATGCAAGATATCAAATTGAAAATGCAGTTGACGGAGATGTTATAGATCTTGTAAAGCTTTATAACAGGTTTGGATTTAGAAATGGCGGCAATGATTTTTCAAGTTTAGGAACGATAAATGTAAATAACAATATAACAATTATGTCATCAGATCCTAAGCAAGCTACAATTGGGTTCTCATATCCTGAAAAGTCCAGAGCGGTTTGCATATCAAATGTAAGCTTTAATGTAGCAGAGGATAAGACTCTTACTATGAAGGGACATCTCTACTTAAAAGGTCCTAAAAATAAAGCGTTAATTACAGGAGATGGAAATCTTTATTTGACAGAGAGGATGAACCTCGCAGGTCAAAACGGTAATCCTGCAATTTATCTGCCACAGGGTTTGGTAAAGATAGAAAATCTTATGTCCTATAGTGGCGAAGAAAAAACTGGTGAAATTAATAAATATGGGGTTTATGAAACAGTTTCTCTAAAATATTTAAGTAGAATAGTAGGAGGGGATTCTGCCGCTCATGGAGCAGATGCCATTTATGCAAAAACTGTTGAAGTTAATCAAACAAACTTAGAGTTCATTGACGCTCCCTATCGGAGAGTTGACAGAGGTCTATTCATAAGAGGAGGACTTGGACTAAGTGATAATGCCCAAGGCGGCCATGGAATTAATGCTGAAAATATAGTCATTGACCTTTCAGGAGAAAGAAATGGCATTCATGATAGGTCTACAGTTATTTCCGGTGGAGCAGGCGGTTATGGTCAAGGAGCTTTATTAGGCAAAAATATTGAAATTATATGTGCCGGAAATGAAAAAATTATTTCCGGTCCAGGTGTCGACTTAAAAATAGATGATATAAAGAGGGAAAGTTTCTATTATGGAACTATTGAAATTGAAGATAATGGGCATTTGAACTTTGCTACAAAAGAATTTCCAAATCTTGACGATGATCAGAAGTTAAGAATGAACTCAGTTTCCGGTGGCAATGCTGTAAATGTTGACTATAACGGAAATAAAGCGGCAGGAGATTTCTTCGAAGAGAAGAGGTGGACTAATTTCTATGGCCCTGTAATATTAGCCAAAGGAAATGCAAGTGTAAATATCTACAGAGGTAAATTTACAGATTCAGCCTCAAACCATACGATGCCCCGAGGATCTCAAGATCCTAACTTCATGGATAAGCTTCCCCATTCATCTGTAGTTGAAATGGGAAGCGGTCTTTTAAATATCGGTGCGCCAAATCAAAAAGAGGCTATAAATTTAGGAGCAGGATTTCACTTCTTTAATACTTCTGAAGCAATTGTTTCATCTAAAGCAGATATAAATGTTTATGGAGCTAAAACTTTTGTTGAAGGATCAGTATTCGGGTCAACATCACCTAATACCGGTTATAGTGACAATCCCAAAGCTCCAAAGGTTGGTGCTGCGGGCATTAAAACTACAGGAAAAGTTTTGATTGACGGAGCAAATATTTGCGGCGGCGGTATCCATAATATACTAAGCGATGAAGGCGCAAAAAAGGATGAGTACAGATTCGGTTCAGGAATAGTTGATGCAGAAGAGGTTAGACTAATAAATGGAGCCGTTGTTCAAGGGTATGGTCACATAAAATATTTAAGGGACAAAAAGATAGACAGTTTTCAGAGAGGTGTAGAAAGTAATGTCTCTGCAGGTTATGGCCTTGAAAATGTGGGCAAAGTTTATATCGAGGGCTCTGAAGTTCACGGTGGAGATATCTCAACTATCCCACCTAATTGTAGTACTCCAATTCCCGGTATTTGTAAAGGAAACGGAATTGCAGGAGCAGGTATAAAGGGAGCAAAGACAATAGAAATTATAGGTGACTCTCTAATTACAGGAGGTTCATCTACTAATATACTTAACGTAAGTGGCGAAGTGAAATATTTATTTGCCGACAGACTTACTGCAGGAAGCGCCATTGACGGAGCTAAAAGTATACTTGTGAAGGGCGGAGCTCAAATTTACGGAGGCGGAAGCTCAACAAAATCAGGACACGGTATTGCAAATGTTGACAATGTAGTAGTAGAAGGTGAAGGCGGAAAAGAACCTGTAATCATCGGTGGCGGTTGCAGACCGACACAGCCGGGCAATGATAAACAAGCAGGTTCAGGACTTTACATGGTAGGAGATGCCACTATAAAAGCAGGTAGAATTGAAGCAGGCGATAAACTTTATCAAACTTATATTGAGGAATATAAAGCAAAAATGCATCCCCGTACAAGAGGCGGAGGATTTTCAGGATTGTCTCCTGAAGCCTATGCAATATCGGCTAAGGGTAAAGTAATAATTGACGGAGATGGACAATTTACTCCGCAAATAATGTCTTACAGTCCCTTTGACGCCCGAGTTAAAGGAGATCCTATAAGTACTGTATTCTTAGATAGTAACGGCGCTCTATATGTGGGCAAGGCAAAAGTATTTTCCGGCGGAGATGAAGGTTACAGAGATAAAAATATTTTAGTCAAGGGCGGAAAGTATCACGTTGATATCTTTAAAGAAAATACTATAAATTCTTTTGAAAAGGCTGATAATAACCAAGGTATAAAGTATAAATCAGACGGTTCAGTGGCTCTATATAGAATACTCAATAAAAACAATGACGGAACTTATTCAGACTTTGTAAAAGATGAATTAAAAGCAAGCGACGCCTACGACGGAGTGTTTGAAAGAGAATTGGGACTACTCTTATATAAAGAAAATTTGGCATTAGGTGAAACTGTAAAAGAAAAGTCTCTTGTTAGAAAATCTATTGGACAAGTTCTTGAAACTTTAGAAGTTGAAGATATAAAAGATATTACAAATATGGCAATGGATAACATTGTATTGGAAAAGAAAAAAGTTGAAAATTATTATATAAAATATGATTTAAACAAGGACTTTTATCCTCAAATAACTATTAAAGGTGTGGCTCCACTAGACACTAATAGTTACAAGTTAGGAGATGTTGCCATGGTTCTAGAAGCTGATGGAGTTACTGCAGAAGGATATAGATTTTTGGGTTGGAACACAGAGAGAGATGGCAGTGGAAAAACTTATCTTCCAGGAGATAAAATTGAAGTTAAATCCAATGTAATTCTTTACGCACAATGGGAACAAATTGAAGAAAAAACACATGAAAAACATGATTATCCAAAAGGCGATCTTTTGATTCTAAAAGAAAGAGGAATCCATATTAAATATATTTTTGGATATCCTGACGGAAATCTTTTACCAGAAGGCAATATAACTAGAGCCGAAGCTGCCGCAATAGCAGTAAGACTAAAAGA
>QWCQ01001116.1_pt1 | contig 11394 bp, 21 predicted proteins | sample 1972701 | NCBI WGS metagenome assembly QWCQ01 (sample SAMN09866704, study PRJNA288562) | Human gut metagenome isolate pre4_stool, whole genome shotgun sequencing...
TTTCCCATTGCCCCCTGACGGATCCTAAGCTCGTATGTGTCAGGGACAGCTATCTCTTTGCCTGTCTCACCGGACTGTCGTTTAGCGACCTGAGAAGTCTGTCTCTGATGGAGCTGGTCACTCTATCAGACAAGACGTGGATTTATAGATCGCGAAAAAAGACGAAGCGTCCCTTTGAAGTTCCGCTTTTGCCACAGGCACAGGTCTTAATAGACAAGTATGCAGACAAAGACCATCCGAGCCGTCCCATTTTCAGCCAATTGCCCGACAATTATAAGAGCAATCAAGCCATCAGAATGATTGCTGCAAAAGCAGGGATAACCAAGCGTCTCACTTTCCACACAGCGAGGCACACCTTTGCTACCCTTGCGCTATCTGAGGGGGTCTCTATGGAGAGCGTTAGCAAGATGCTTGGTCATGCATCCATCAGGACCACGGCCATCTATGCTCGTATCACCAATAACAAGGTGGCGAGGGAGATGGCAGAGTTTGAGAAAAAATTAGCTCCGCAGGAACTATGGCAATTGTAGTAGACAAGATACTTTCCAAAAAGAAAGTTATGATCCTACTCGGGATCAGCGAACGAGAGTTTAGAGAGCTAAGGCGGACAGGCTTACTAAAGAGTTACTGTTACGTAAGTGATATGCGCCGGAGGCACTACAGACTTTCCGACATCGTGGAGGAGTTAGAGGGAGGGCGACTCGGTGACTATCTCGGCTGGCGGACCTGCTTTGTGATCCCACGAGTCAGGGATATGCAATCATATGTCCAGAACATTTGCGGTGAAAGAAACCATCTCTATGATAGATAAGCGACTGATACTATCACTGACCGATCAGGGACTGGAGGTATTTCGGCACTACCTACCTCCGTTTGTTCCTCGGAAAAACTTCCGCAATCCGCTGTATGATGACCACAAGGCCTCGTGCAATGTCTTTTTCGACAAGCGAAACAGCTGTTGGCGGATGCACGACTTTGGTGATCCCAGATACTCAGGCGACTGTTTCTGGCTCGTAAGTCGTATCTACGGATACGATCTAAGGAGTGATTTTGTACAAGTGATGAAGCAGATCTCCCACGATCTGTCACTGGGCCTGTACGATGATGATGAGGTGATCCTTCGTCAAGCACTTGTCGAAATCAGTAAGGAGGAGAAAGACGACACAGATACGATTACAGCTACCACAGACGTACTTAATCCTCGACCATTCTGCTACTCTACCCAGGCATGGGAAAAGACTACCCTCCGGTACTGGGAGAGCTATGGTATCACACAGGAGGTCTTGGAGAGGTATGGCGTGTTGGCGATAGATGACTTTTCTTCATACTCCCGATCAGATCGGTTCTACACCATTCGTGGAGATGAGGACACTCCGATCTATGCCTACAATCTTGGCAGTGGTCTTAAGCTCTATCGTCCCTTAGGAGGCGGACTGAAGTTTATGTACGCCGGTCGTGTCCCTAAGCCCTATATTTTCGGACTGTCACAACTACCTGAGGAGGGAGACCTGCTGATCATTACAGGTGGAGAGAAAGATGTGCTTACGCTCGCTTCAAGAGGCTATTGTGCCATCTGTTTCAATTCTGAGACTAAGTCTGTTGGAGACGAGATCATCTCCAAGCTCGCAAGCCGTTTTGCTCACATTGTCGTGCTCTACGATATGGACGAGACCGGTCTCAGGAGCAGTCAGGCAATGGTAGAGAGACACTCAACGTATGACTTGAAGCGACTTGAGCTTCCTCTGACCGGTGAGAAGAGCGACAAAGATATATCGGACTTCTTTCGCAATGGTGGAAAGGAGGACGATCTAAGGAAGATCATACAATCAACATTACAAGTATAAGTCATGAAAGAAAACGAGTTGCTTGAAGAAAGCAAGAAGACGAACTCCCTCCTTGACAAGATATTCAGGGAGATCAAGAGAGAGAAGTCTCCCACCTTTCCGGCGGTGGTCGACAGGGGTCGGTACTACGACACCTCCGATCTGGCGCAAATGTTCAATGTATCACAGCGTACCATCTACAAGTGGTCACAGATGGGCAAGCTTCCCAAGGTAAAGATCTGTGGCAGGCTGCTCTTCCCCCGCAAGGAGATTGATGATCTGCTGAATAAGAGACTGACAGTAGGGACAGACTGGTACGAGGAATTTACGGCAGAGTGATGAAATTGTATTTAAGGGACTACCCGTCGGTCTACTTTACGGTCGACATGGCTCATGAAGAGACCGCCTCTCGGGGAGGTCTGTTCAGACACGAGTTTGGAGGTCTGGGATTTCTCAGAGGCTGTTGTAGTAAGATGAGCTCCAATAATCGCCAAGTGCTTCAGGAGGCCACATGGTCTCTCATCGCCGCCTACATATATCGACTATCTTGGCAAGGCTTTGAGCCGTCTCCCGGTGCCTTTGACAAGTTTCTCAAGCCCGGAAGTTGCCTATACTTCGACCTTGTCCACCACGACAAGGAGGTGAGGGATTGGGTATCGACCGGCATTCGAGACTACCTTGATGACTATGAGCGTCAGTCTGACAGAAGCTTCTGCTTCTGCGGAGTGCCCTACATGCTTGATGCCGACGGCAACATATCAGACATGCAGAGCTTTATCGACGTATGCGACCGAGCTTGTGAGCACGAGACGGTCGACTTACTCCTCATAGACGGTCTGGACGATCTTACGCCAGCCTGCGAGTCGGCATTCATCGACTTGGCACGGAAGCACAACCTGCACATTCTATTCATCAATCAAATAACACAAAACGACAAGTAAAATCATGTTTGATCTAACATCCATCCAACCCATCGTCAAGGACGGCACCACCGTCATCACCTCTCCGGTACGCCTTGTGAGTAGCAGTATCTTCTCCCGTCAGACTGACGGGGACTTTGCCTCCAATAAGTATGAGGTGACCATTGCTTTCGACAAAGAGAAGTCTCCCGAGCTGTACCAGGCCATAATGGGAGCACTTCGTCAGGTGGAGGAGACAGGAAAGACCAATCTGTGGGGTGGCACGACCCCATCTAACCTCCACTGTTGCCTACGGGCCAAAGCGGAGTATGACGACAAGGGCAACGCCATTGAGAGCAACACCTATTACCTCACTGCAAGGAGCGACTTTGAGCCGAAGCATTTTGACGCTTCACGCAAGAAGCTCACTTCCGAGAATGAATTTTTTCCTGGCTGCTATGTACGGATACAGGTGGAATTTTACCCCTGGCATCGGACAAATGAGGAGAAGAGTGGGATCTCTGCCTCCCTGTATGTTGTGCAGAAGCTCCCGTCTTCATCTGCTTATGTAGATATGGACGACTTCTTCATTCCGGAAGTTGAGGATTTCCAACCCCGTACGCCGTCCCCCGAGGATCGTCTCGGTGACGATGGAGCAGAGTTGCCTTTATGACCAATCATCGCTCTAAGGTTTTGACTGTTATGAAAGTGAATTATATACTTAGCCATTCTTTGCTCGATCCTGTGACCGAGCAAGTGACCACGCTCAAGCAGGACCTAGGAGTAGCCGGCTACGGCACTCTCTGGTCCCTCCTTGAGATGCTTATAGCATCCGAAGGGCTGTCTCTATCGCTTGACTATGCGGCACTCTGCCACACGATGAAGTGTGATCGGGCGACACTCCGCTCTGTGGTGGAGGACTATTCTATCTTTACTTTGTCAGGTAATAATCTATCTTGCACCTATATTACAGAGGAGGTAGAGCGACAGAATGCTCGTAGCATAAAGCGTCATGAGCGAGCCAGGAAAGCAGCGAAAGCCCGCTGGGGATCGCGGAAGAGCGAGAGTGATGCTACAAGCATAAGGGACGTATGCTCTAAGCATAAGAATACCAATGCTTGTAGCATAACATCCTGCAAGTCAGATGGATCAGAGGCCCAAAATGCTACAAGCATTACCTCACGTGCGCACGTACGCCCTCGCGCGCATGCGAAGAGGAAGAATAACAGCTATTCGGTTAGTCAGAGTAGTAAACCTGAAAAGATAAATTATCCCCCCTATACCCCCCTTCTTTTTGCGGGCGGCGAAAAAGCGCGGCAGTATGTGACAAGCTCGGGGGCGGGGGGTGACCCGGTAACGGATACCCTCCGAGGCGAGCTTCTGGTCGTCCGTACAGAGCTGAAGGAACTGAAGCGGAAGCTTAACCACCCCCAAAAGAGCAGAAGCGCACAGTCCGATGCTCGGCCATATGCAACTGATGATGAGATCGTCGCCACACTGGAGAAACCGTGGCAGGAGTTGGTATGTGAGTGGGTCACCTATCGGAGGGAAATCGGATCTCCGATACGTGGTAGGCTGGCCATAGGCAAGTTCTACGACCGTCTCCACCAGCTCTCCGGAGGCGATCCCTCCACCGCTCGACAGATCATAAACCGCTCCATGGCAAATGGCTACAAGGGGATTGACCTGCGCACCTCGAGGTACACTTCCGGCAGTGATCCGTTCCGCACGGATGACAATGGGAGGGTGGTCGACTCCACAGTAGGTCAGGACTACAGTCGTAACCTTTCCATTCGTGATTGTTTCAGACTAAAGGCTGAGGGAAGGCTATGAATGCACAAGACTTCTTTGAGTTAGTCCGCTACTGCGAGACGGTAGATCTCGACGGATTAATCACAAACTAGGAAGAGAATAGTAACACCAAATATCACAATATCACATTATGACTACAGCAAGCAACAGCGTACAGCAGACGAGCCAAGCAGGCAACACAGCCGCTATAGCAGGAGTTCAACGGAGGTTCCCCGCATGGACAATCCTCGAGCTGGAGTCCTGCCACATCCGGCAGTCGGACGGGACATATATCTATGCCATGGTAGACAACTACCACGATCCGGAAGATCCTCACCCCTACCATGCTGAGATCATAAGGGAGATCGACACCGGATTCGGTCCCGACTACGAGCACCTCAAGGGGCGGTCCTTCGACGACCTCATCAGTGCGCTGCTCTACCTAGAGAGCGTGGATCTGGGCGAACACGAAACAACCAACGAGTGAAATCATGAAGAATATATACATAAATCTCTCGCCTTACGAGGTCAGTAGATACATCGAGTGCCGAGGCGAGGCGAAGAACATAATCGTCCATATCCTGAGGAACTGGAAGCTTCAGCAGCCGGCGTATGAAGATATATTGGACGAGATCCCAGGCTATGCTATTAAGGAATACCTGAGTGGGGAGAATAACGGCAACGCTAAAGACGCAAACAAACAGATGAGAGAAAAGATAGAGGAGGAGATAATGAGGATCGCGCAGGACGCGATCATGCAGCAGCCAAAGGCACTCGTAGACATCAACGTCCCCGTGGCGCTTATGCAGTGCACACGTGAGGGGCGGATACAGGGTCTAAAGCGCGCGCTGGAGTTAATCACAGAAGAAGACAACCTATGAATGCAAGAGACTTTTTTGACCTCGTCCGGAGGATGAGAGAAGCGCAGAAAGGCTACTTTGCCACTCGAGCACAAGGTTACCTTACAGAGAGCAAGGAGCTGGAGGCACATGTTGACAGAGAGATCAAGCGGGTGGATGACCTCCTGCTTGCGAAGCAATGTCCGAAGCTACCCTTTGAGTAAGTGGCGTTTCACTAATACCGGTAATAGTCTTCGCTAATATCGGGTTTAGTCGTCACTAATAACGGGTTTAGATTTCACTCACTCCGAATGGAGAAAGTAGATGAACTATCAGGAAATCATACGCACCCTCAGAGAGCGTGAAGCTCGCAGAAGAGCCTCTACTCGGAGGTATCCCGAGAGCCGGGAGAGCGTACGGACACAGGTGGAGATCTTTCGTGAGATAGGCAATATCCTGCTGCATAAGCAGGGGCGATCTTTTGTGATCGACGAAGACAATCTGTACGTGATCATTTATCTGATCAGCTACGTCAATTGTTGGGAGGACACCTTTAGTCAGACAGCGCGTACTCTCACAGGAGAGGAGCAGAGCCTTGATCTGCCGATACTCCTTTGTGGGGATATGGGTGTCGGAAAGACCCTTCTTATGCAGATCCTGAGCGAGTTTTCCAAGGCTCTCGGTCTAACGTCAAGGCAGTTTGTAAACGTCAGTCTCACTGAGTTGCAAAACTACTTCGCCACCTTCTCCAACATAGATTACTACACCTACAATGCTGACCGCAAGCTTTTGGATCCGACCAATCCTTACTCGGGCAAGCCCTTTAGCGTATGTCTCCACGACATCGGTCTGGAGCAGGATCAGCGACTCAAGAGCTACGGCACCGATCTCGGAGCCATCGTAAGCTCGTTTCTGATGGCACGGTATGACCTCTTCCAGTCGGAGGGTCTGAGGTGCCATATGACGACCAATCAGACTGCGGAGTGGATCTTCAGTCACTATCCACCCCGTCTGTTGGATCGCTTCAAGGAATACAATTTCATCACTCTCTCCGGTAAGGGGAGACGATAAACTTCAATAATATGAAACCCATAAAGATCAGAGCAGGCAAGTACAGGTACCGACAATACGTCATTACGAAATATCGAAATGAGGACGGATTGTTTCTTTCGACCCACGAACATAAATATATCTGGGAGTCTGTCGATCCTATTACTAACGAAGCAGTAAGTCACGACGGCACTCTTCGAAACGCAATCTACAGCTTAGATCGGCTGGATGGATTGCATAGAGATCAGAAGTAAGTTATCAGCTAATATGAAGTTATGAATGAGTCAAAGTACTATGAGTGCAGAGTCGCAGTCTGCACCTTCAACGGCAAAAAAGAGTGTGAGATGAAAACCTCATACGTTGTGCTGGCAGACGATACAGAAGAGGCCTCTGCGAAGGCTCTATCGTATATTCCCTCTGCTGTACGAGTGATCACCGTGCGAGAGACAAAGATAGCGGAGGTCTCTGTGTCAGATAAGACCGATGCAAGTGAAGTGTTTGTAGTCGGTCAGTTTTTCATAGGTCGTGCGACCCGAGAGATAGTGGATAAAAATGGACTCGTGCAGACTGTCACCTCGGACTACCTCATGCAGGCCGACACCATCGAGACTGCACTGAGAGATATGCGTCGGCTGGTTGGTACGAGTGAGATCAAAGGTCTCAAGCGTACCACGTACCAAGGATTAATTCTCTGAGAGTCATGATCAGACTTACACACAGCATTGAGTTGACCGACACTTACTCTCTCCTACTCTACAGAGAGGGAAGTGGCGCCTATTATCTCGCAAGTGATGAGACATGCTCAGAAGCTCATCGGAAGGAGCTGGTTTGTCTCATCTCTATCTCTCCCGAGGAGCGTTGTGCTATCGTGGAGGGACGTATTGACGAATCACATATATCACGCATCCTCCGGAAGCGTCCGGGAGAGTGGTGTCTACGTGTGGGACGTACCGCACAGAGGTCTACCCCGCTCTTTCTTGAGAAACGTTTCGATGAGGAAAACAATTAAATGCATATGTAGAAATGGAAGATGTTATGAAATTTCTGATACTACTGGGGATACTCGTGGCGGCAGACATATACGCAGTCTTGTCAGTAGCTATTGAAAACGCCCGTACCAGACGGAGAATAGCCGAATGGGAACATGAAGAAAAGGAGCAGAAGAATAAAGAGGAACTTGAAGTATATGAAGACGACAAATGAGGAGCTTTTTCGCTCCATTACGGTAGAGATGGATAGTCTCTACAGACAGAAGAATGCCGACTACGGCAACTCTTATGCCGAGCTTTACGCCCGATACGGGAGTATCTATCCGCTCATCAGGCTGGAAGAGAAGATTGCTCGAGTGGAGCGTCTGACCACCTCGGAGAAGGATCCCGAGGTAAAGAGTGAGAGCCTGCGGGACACGCTTATCGACCTTGCCAATTACTCCGTTATGTGGATTGCGGAGCTGGACAAGGATCGCCTAAGAGAGGGAGTCTTTGGCAAGCAGTACACAGAGGATCGGAAGTAAGATATGAGACTGAAAAGAACTCTCTTATGGGCCCGGGTCAGAAGCCTTAGGACGTATGTCAAGGTAGTCCTGAGGCACTTTAACGTTCATTTCCCCTATAACCAACCGAAAATTCTCGGAGGTACCCCTGACTATTTGACAGCAGTCATCCTCTATGACGCTGACTTATCAAAAGCGCAGATGTTTTTTTTATAGACAGAATACGGAGCAATTGGCAAGGTCAACGGAGCTTCTCGCGGGACGCTTGGTGATCCGCTTTGGATCGTTCGCTGTTGTGATCTACCGCAAAGTTGTCGAGATGCTTTAGCAGTACGTATAAATTGGTACCGGAGAGCAGGGTACAGAGTGCAAGTGCAAAGCAGCAGTACAGATATAGAGTCCGACCTTCTATGGGTTGAAACACGCCTGATAGGCAAGCTCAGGTCGGTCATTAGTTGTCCGTTTTGAGGCTAATCGGCTGGTGATCGACTGGGTGCTGTACGGCAAGAGGTGACGTGTAGGCGCAGTTTGCGTAAGCGCTTAAAGGGGCGCATCGGAATAGTAGCTAAGTGTACTATCGCTGCTTGTATAACTAATTAGGCAGGCACCGAGCTTGGAAGCCCGATGCCTGCCGTCTTATTTGTCTTTGTGTTTTTGCGATCAGAGAGGGGATCCGTACAGATAGCCGTCCTCGTCCATCCGGGACAGCTGGTGATTATTTGCACGGCGCATCACATTATCCTCACCGGTGAGCTCACCCTCCACCCAGACGCTATCCATATCAAAGCTAAACTGCTCTACGCCATCATTCACCTGTGACTCGGTGAGGTAGACTTCCTCTCCGGGGCAATTGACATTGTAGACGACGGCTGCATACTTGTGATCGATGACTGGCTGCAGGATGGCGTCCAGATCATCATCTTCGCCGTAGGCTTCCATAGCGTCATCGTAATCGCGGTAGATCGCATCGTAAAACGGAGGGTTCTCCAGTCCCATAACCAGCTCTGCCACGTTGAGCAGCCCCTTAGATGTCAGCGGGAGCCTATCATACTCCCCGAGACCAAGCTCATAGGTCTCGCCGTTCTTTCTTACGTATATCGTTGCCATAATTTTTCGCTCCTCCGTTAGTTAGTCCATATCCTCACCAAGCTCCATTGCCTTGGTGACCTTGTTGTTTTTTCTCTCGTAGTACTCGGCAAAGTTTGCCCTCTTTTTGGACTGAGCGAGATACTCTTGGTAGCTGGGGTCTTGCTCGGCTTCTGCCTTGGCTGCGTTGAGGGCTGTGTTGTACGCCTCGATTACATCGGCGTAGGTGTCAGACATCAGGATGAGACGCTTCCGGCTGTCGGTTTTGGACCATACTTCTCCGGCAACCTCCCTGCCCTCCGGGATCTGGTTACGCTTTTTCAGCTCCTTGGTTACGTATGCCTTTTTTGTGTCGTTGAAATCTTGGATCCCGGCATTCTCGATCCGGTGTCTGTTGATCTCAAATGTTGCGGTGGTGTCGTGGGTGAGCTCGCGCTTGGTGCGGTCAAACTCGAACCCGTCCACCCTCTCGTGAGTGGTTACGCTGTCCCATCCACAGGTGACAGTGACGGTAACCTTGTTACCACTTTTGCTCGTTGCTGTTTTTGTGATTGTCGTTGCCATAATTTTATAAAATCGTTTAGGGTTACACCGCTGAGACCGGGGTTGCGCCCCCTCTTATCTCTTTGGTATACCAAAGGTACTACAAATATCTGAATAGTCCAAACAATTGGACTACTATAATAGAGATTTAACGTTTTCAAGATCCCCCGGTGAGAGGATCCGGAAGCCGAGCCGGTGCATTATCTTAGCGAGGGTAACCGAGTTGACACCCTCCGTGGCGTTACTCAGGTAGGAGTAGAGCGTCTGCCGTCTCACCCCTATCTCATCGGCGAGCTGGTAGGCTGTGATGCCCTGACGCTCCAGCTCTCGGAGGATCTCCTCCTTAATTGCCTTGTTATTTATGTCCATATCAGTCAGTGATCTCCTCTGCTGCAAATAGTAGCGGCTCTCCGTCCCCGCCCTTATATCCAAAGTCTATGCCTCGCACACGGATAAGCGGTGCGCTCCCAAAGAATGCCTTGTAGTAGGCACTCTCCTTGCCCCCCTCGTACGGGAGGACTGAGACACCTCTCTCGTACTCCTGGTCTCTGTAGTTGTAGGACGTGCCGCGCTCCGGCACCTTGCCATACCTCCACGCTGTTACGATCTCCGGCTCCTCTCCATTGATCATCTCCTTGACCATATAGTATATATATGGCGGGTACTGGTATTCAAAGTCGCAGGCGATGTACCCGAGCTCATCTCCAAACTTAGAATAGAGGTCCGCATCTGTGGGGTGGAAAAAATCAATCCCCGACCTCTCCTCGAAGTCTCGGATCTCCGCTACCAGCTTCTCAGCGAGCTTGATCGCTTCCTCCGGTGTACACTTTTCTGCTTTCATAATGCTAAAATCGTTTAGGGTTATCCTCCGAGGTTTGGGGTTGCGCCCCCTCTCTCCCTCTTTGGTAATACAAAGGTACGAAGAATACCCGAAACGTCCAAGTATTTTGGCTAAGAATCTCAGAAAAAGAGCCCCCACCAAAGGAGACCAATGGCGGGGGCAAAGTCCCTAAACGACTTTTCGGCAACAACGTTAGCGTATAAATGTCCATAATAGACATAGTTTCAACTCACGCACCCCTGAGGGTGCGAATGCTCGGACTTGCGTCCCTAAAAAGCATGGTTTCAATTCACAACCCCCGCGCAAGGGGGCGAAAGTGCTAACGTCTTAGCGAGACAAAGGTAGGGAGGATCTCCGAGACTACCAAACGCCCCTGACTTTGTCATCAGGATCCGGCATTAGCTCGCCAGACCAGTATAAAGCTCAGGATCAGGTTACCCGCTATCAGCAGGAACTGCCCCATCGGTCTATCCTCTGCACCTGACACAGCAAGTATGCTAAGGATGACGTAGACGATCGTCACGATTTGCCACAGCTTGGCGGGACGACTTTTTTCGCTATTTGTGGTACTTCTTTTCATAGGAAATCAAGCATTAAGAGGTGAGACAAGAGCGGCTTTTTTGCCGGCATTCATAAGGTCACGGAGGAGAGCATAAAGCTTGCAATCCTCGAATACCATACAGTCAGTCACCTGTGCAGTCAGGCCGAGGGTGAAGAGACAAATTGCGTCTTCCTTCAGAACCGCATAACGGTGATTTAGCTCAAAAATCAAGAGGTAGTCGGGGTGCCTCCTTTTTAGGGAGACATATATTCCATTCAAGTCCTTCTGACTTGCGGCATCCAGAGACTGGAGAGGAGCTGCATTCAGGTTAGAGATCGATGTGTCACTTGCGTCTCTGACGCAAGTGCGGGAAGTGGAGGTGCCGTTAGACACCATTTTGGAGAGTAATTGTTGTTTGCTTCGTAGCATAATAAAGTACGTTGGGGTTTCAAAAATTGTACACTTGCGTATAACCGTCGCCTGTGTCGT
>QWCQ01001763.1_pt1 | contig 11387 bp, 9 predicted proteins | sample 1972701 | NCBI WGS metagenome assembly QWCQ01 (sample SAMN09866704, study PRJNA288562) | Human gut metagenome isolate pre4_stool, whole genome shotgun sequencing...
TCCTTAAAAATTTTGTAGATTCTACAAAAGTCTCAAACTTTTGTCGCCGAGACTGAACAATCTCGACTCAGAGGTGACAAATAAATATCGCCTTATTTCCGGTTTTATTTAATTGTCATGTTCCTCTTATGTTTCTATTATACACTAGAAATTCCCTTTGTAAAATTACAATTACATTACATAAATCTTTGTCTGTGAAGGACTTTTGAAATATTAATGTAATATTATTTTACTTTAGTCTTTTTTAGTGATAACAGAAATGGTCTCGCAACCATGAATAGAATTATAACAAAAAGGTTACATTTTTGCAATTCTTTTTGCAGTAAAGTAATTAAGGAGGGGCTATTGCCGCTGAGACACAAGGATGGGCATTGCGAGGTCCCTTGTCTGTGCCCAATGGCATCCCCTCCTTAAAAATTTTTATTTTACTTTTCCAAAAGCAATTTTTCTTATTTCATAAGTTCTACAAATCTTTCTTTTAAAGAAATTTTACTTTCTATTCCAAGTTCTTCAAAGACTTCATCTAATTTTTCATATAAGTCTAAGAAATTTTCATAGGATATGTTATTTCCCATGTGTCCTATTCTAAATACTTTTTCAAATATATTTCCTGCGCCCTTGGAAATTAGGATTCCTTTATTTTTTAGGGCTCTTAAAATGTCATCTGCTATAAAACCTTCTGGCACCATAACTGCTGTTAGGGTATTTGATCTTGAATCTTTTGCGTAAAGTTCAAAGCCTGCTTCTTCAAAAATCTCTCTTGTTACTTCTGCGTATTTTTTGTGAAGGGCGATGGAGTCCTTGGCAAATAGTTTATCTAGGGCAAGGTCAAGGGCATAAGTTAGGTTTTCGTTCATTGTATAAGGGAAGGCAAAGCCGTCAGAGTATTCGTAATAATTTAAAAAGTTCATATAATAGGATGGAACTGGTTTTTTTCTTTCTTTTATTGCTTTTTTTGCTCTGTCAGATATTGTTACGAGAGTTAGTCCTGTTGGTGCTGATATACATTTTTGAGATCCACCTAGGGCTATATCTACTTTGTAATCGTCAAAGTCAAATTCTTCTCCCCCCATGCCTGAGACTGTGTCTACTATTGTAAGGATTCCGTAGGAGTTTAGTAAGTTGCAAATGCTTTTTACATCGTTTGTTATGCCTGATGGCGTTTCGCAATGTACCATGGTTGCTACTTTAAAGTCGTGGTCTTTTTCTAGGAATTTTTTTAATTTTTCTAGGTCAAAGCCTCGTCTAAAATCGTCTTGGTAAATTGTTGGCTCGCCTTCATAAAATTTCACGAAGTCTGCAAAGCCTGCGCCAAAGACTCCGTTATTTAAAACTAGAACTCTGTCGCCTTTTTCTACTAGGTTTATTATTGCTGCTTCTAGCCCTATCATTCCTTCGCCAAGCATTAGGATTGATGTGGCTTCTGTTTTTAAAAGTTTGGAGATTTTTTTCTCTACTCCTCTATGTATTTTTTCATATTCTGGATCGATATCTGGGTTTGTGAGAGTTTTTCCCATTAATGCCATTACTTCGTCGTCTATGGATGTTGGTCCTGCACATAATATTTTCATTTTTGCTCTCCTTTTGTCTTTTTTTTAATTATATTACATGGGGATAAAAAAACAAGCTGCCTTTTGACAGCCTGCTTTGTTTTTGTTTTTATTTTCCTTTAGTTTTTCTACACTTTTAGTTTTTAAATAGTGGGCTAATTTTTTTGTAGACTAGCATCATGACTGCTGATGTTGTGAATCCTTTTATTAGGTTAAAGGGTAGGACTGAATAGATCATCATTGTGAAAAGTCCTGTGATTTTTGGTGTAATGGCAGATCCCATGGCTATTATTGCATCCATTGGCATTACTTTTGCATAAAGTGGAAATACCACGAAATAATTTGATGCCATGGCAAGTATTGTCATGGAAATTACTCCTGCTGTTAGTGCAATTATTGCTCCCTTATAAGTTCTGTGATTTCTATAGATATAACTTGCTACAAAGGCAAAAGTTGATGATATTATAAAGTTTGATAATTCGCCAACTCCTGCTGTCATTGTTCCTTTAAATATTAGTGCCAAAATATTTTTTAGAGCAGCTATTATTATTCCAAAGACTGGTCCCATTGTGAAAGCTCCCATTAATACTGGCAAGTCTGATATGTCTAGTTTCATAAAGGGTGGCGCCACAAAGCTAAGGGGTACTTGGAAATACATTAGTATGAAACCAATTACTGATAGCATTCCTATTTTTGTCATATCTCGTGTTTTTATCATTGTCTTTGTGTTTACTCTATTCATTTTACCTCCTGTTGGGGCATAAAAAAACCCCGAACCTTCGGGGTGTGAAAGTTTAAATCATTCTCTCATCCAGACTTTACTGTCGGTATTGGAATTTCACCAATTCAGCTTTCGCTCGTGGACTATACCACCGGTTGGGATTTGCACCCTTCCCTGAAGATTTAAATTATTATTTTTTTGTTAATTTAATTATATCACTTTGGGGGAGTTTTGCAAGTTTTTTGGAAAGCTTGCTTTAAAACAAGTTTGTAATGTTTTTTTCTTTATTGAGATAATTTTTAATATTAAATCTTTTTTAATGTTTAATCTTTCTTTTTAATACTGGAGGGGACTTAGGGCGTTTCGAATCGCCCTTGTCCCCTCCAGACCTCCCCTTAACACCCTAACGACCTGGCAGGGGCCTCGACACTCAGCTACGCAAAAAGTCCTCCAGCTAAAAATTTTGAACTCGTTCGCTTCGCTCTCTCAAACAGCAAAATTTTTTTAACGCTTCCGGACTTTCTGCTTACTGCTTGAAAGCTTCTACGGCATATTGGCAAAGGCAATTACCTTATTACTTTATCTATTAGTTGGGCATAGTTGCCTAGTTATTTTTTAGATTGGGGGTTTTTCTGATAAATTTTATAAAAATATTTATTTCAGATAAATTTCTTCATAAATAAAAAATCGACCATGTTGTGTTTTTTCTCTTGGTCGATTTTTGTTTTTTTATTGCATAAGTTTTTTATTGCGCTTGTTGTTCTTGTGTTTGTGGTGTTGGTGTTTGGGCTGTTTGTGTTTGTGGTGCTGCTATTTTTTGTGTAGCTGAGTTATAAACTATTACTGGCATGCCGTTAAAGGTTTTTGGATATAGGTTTTTCATTACTGCTGGTGGTATATTTACGCAGCCATGGGAGCCGCCTGATAGGTAAATTTTTCCGCCAAAGCTTGATCTCCAATCTGCATCATGAAGTCCAACTCCTGACCAATTTATAGGAAGCCAATAGGATACTTTTGATCGGTAAGTTTCTCCAGTTAAATATCTATTTCTTTCACGAGACCAAATTCTATCTGTGCCTGTTGGTGTTCCGTTGCCATGTGTTGGGTTGCCTGAAACTATATTTGTTTCTAGTTCCAATTTGCCCTTGTTGTAATACCAAAGTTTTTGCCTTGTTAGGTCAACTTCTATATAAGTGTTTCCCACGTCATCAACTGTTCTTGATTGTGCTTCTTGCCTATAAATTGGTTTTATTGTTACTGGCTCATCTTTTTTTAGGGCTGCAATTATTTCGTCCTTGGTTTTTGTCCTATCTGTAATCCAACCATAAATGCCGCCATCAACTTTTACTGTGCCAATGCCTGTTGCGTTAAATATTCTCGAACTTCTAAAGGTGTCATATTTTGCGGCAAGTTTTCCCACGAAGTTTTTAACTTTTTCTTCATCAATATTTAGCTTTCCGTCATCAGACTTAGAATACATGGCAATTATTCCCTGACCTGTTACTTCTTCTTTTCTGTCATCATAGTCGATAGTAATTTTTTTATTGTATAAGCTTTTGTAGGATTCTAATTGATTTTTGACGTAGTCGCTATCTGCTGTTATTTTTGGTTCTTCGTAAAGTCCTGCCTCTTCTAAGTTTAGTTTTTCCTTTTTGTCGGAAAAATAACCTATAATTGTTTGTCTAAGTTCATCTCTTTTTAGGAAATCTCCATAAACTTCTTTTTCCACTTTAAATTCGCCCTTATCATAAATAACTTTGGCATCTTGTGAATGAACTGATTCATTTTTAATAGCCTCTAAATTATTTATTCTATCTGTAAGTGCCTTATCATCGTATTTTAATATTGTGTCAAGCTTGTATCTTTTGTCAACTAGAGATGCAAAGGGCCAATAAAGTGGTGTCTGATCTATAAAGCCACTGCCAATTTTTTCTTCAAATTTTATTTCATCTGCTGTGATTTTCTCCTTGTTTTTTTTGTCCTTTGCAATAATTTCTAGGGCAAAATTTTTTGATAGGTCTTGGTAATTTTTTTCAAATTCAGAAATTTTCGTAAGACCAAAGTCATGTCCATTGACATAGGTCCTTGGCATATACCTATCTCTAAAGAAATAAAGCCCCGTAATGTATATAAATATTAAAATTATAAGTATAAATGCAAAAAATATTTTAAATGTCTTTTTCATAATTCCTCCAGTAAGATACATTATACTCTATTGAATTTTTTTAAAAAGAGATTTTATGAGATTATTAAAAATGTAATTTAATTGTAAACATTTTAATAAGTTAATCTTTTTATGTAATTATTTTCTTTTATTATATGTAGTAATTTTTTTCTATAAATTTATTGGCAGGAAAAAGGGCATAAAAAAACACACAAGATAACTTGTGTGAATTTATTGGTGCGGGAAAGAGGACTTGAACCCCCACTCCGTTGGAACTAGATCCTAAGTCTAGCGCGTCTGCCAATTCCGCCATTCCCGCATGAAGTTTTAACATGCTGCTTTTATATTATAACAGCTGGAGATAAATAATGCTAGAAAAATTTATTTTTTTTTAAAATAAATCACTATGAGAACCTGATCTATTTAATATTAAAATTAAATTATTATCAATTTTTTCATATATTAATAACCAATCAGGTTCTATATGACATTCTCTGCAAGCAAAATAATTTCCCGTTAATTTATGATCTTTGTATTTCTCTTCCAAAACTACATCATTTGCAAGTAATTCAATTACTGTAAAAAGTTTCTCTAAATCATGTTTTGATTTTTTTAATCTTTTTAAATCTTTTTTAAAAGATGCTCTAACCTGTATTTTCCTTTTCATAATCTATCTACATACTCTCTAAAACTTTCCATGTCATCAAATTCCGCAACTATTGGATTAGTTTCTTTTACTTCAAAAGGTATAGCTCTTTCACTAACAACAGCTTTTGCAAAAATATTAAAGGCTGTAGACATACTCATGCCCATAGACTCACAAATTCTTCCAAATTCATTTTTTAAATTCTCATCTAATCTTATGTTTAAATTTACATTAGCCATAATTACACCCCTCTTTCTGTTTATATTATATCACTTTGCGTGTATTTGTAAATATTTTTTCGAATTCCTTTAAGAAATCATGTGATTTTTTTTAGATTTAAATATTCTTAAATGGGTAAATTATTAAAATAAAATTATATTAGAAAGAGTTGATTGTTTGAATTTTAAAGATAAAATGAGAAAATTTATGATTGGAAGGTATGGTCAAGATGAACTGGGCAAATTTATTTTGTCTCTTGCCTTAATTGTTCTTGTGATAAATTTATTTGTAAAGACGGCTGCCCTATCTGCTGTGGCTCTAGTCTTAATCGCTTATTCCTATTACAGGGCTTTATCTCGTGATATTAGTGCAAGGTATGCTGAGAACAAAAAATTTTTATCTACTGTTGATCCCCTAAGGAGAAAATTTTTCTCATCTAAGAATAAATATGACAATAGAAAAGTTTACAAGTACATAAAATGTCCTAAGTGCAAATTTGAAATGAAAGTGCCAAAAAACAAGGGCAAAATTAGAGTTACTTGTAAAAAATGCGGCGAAAAATTTATAGTGAAATCTTAAAAGTTCCCTTTTGGGGGACTTTTTTTAATCTTAATATTTTTGTAAATTCTTTTAAATGATTTTAATGTTATAATTAGCTAAAGGAGTGATTTTATGAAAAAGAAATTTATATTTTTATTATCTTTTTTATTACTATTTTCTAGCGCAAGTGCTATGAGTCAAAAAAAGATGACCCTTGTCATAAATAATATTGTCTTTGAGAAAGATTTTGTGGTGAAAAATAATAGGATCCACATTCCCCTTCGCCTTGTTTCTGAAAATTTAGGTGCCGATGTAAATTGGAAGGAAGATGCAAGAGCAGTTGAAATTATTAACAAGGGCAAGAAAATTGTCTTTTATGTTGATTCTAATGAGTATAGGATTGATGATATTGTCTATAAGATTGATTCTCCTTCTTTTATTCTTAATAACACAACTTATGTACCTGCAAGGGCCCTTGCCAATGCCATGAAGGCAAAACTAGAATGGAATGAAGAAAAGTTTTACTGCAACATTAATAATGGTTATGAAATTGACCCAACTCGTGATGTCGATCCTATAAAGGACGGAAAAGATCTTGCTACTATTGATAAAATTAGAAAGGTAACAGATCTTGCTGGCTATTTAAAAGATGGAATTATAAGAGTTGAAGAAATTGATGATGGCAAGGTTTATGAGTTATTTTTAAAGGATTATGAAAAGAAAAATTTGTCTATGAGATTTATCTTTGATAAGAAAAATAATTTAACTTTTTATAAGTTTGACTACTTCCCTAATGAAAAATATCCTTTCTTGGAAAAACATTTAAGTGAAGAAGAATCAAAGAAGCTTGCTCGTGAATTTATGGACCTTGTTGGGGATAAGAAAAGATTTTTAAAGGAAAATGAATTTAATAAGGATCAAAAAGATTATATTCCAGAAGCTGGGACTTATATTTTCTACACTAAGTCTGGCGATGTTGTAGTAGATGCAAGTGGTGGATTTGTCTACGCTTATTCTAATAATTAATGTTACAGAATTATTAAAATTTGTAAATTTAGTCAAGAATTAAGCTAATGGAATTGATTTCCTTGAGATTTTCTGTATAATTAAGTTATCTTATATTTTTTAGGAGGAATAAAAAATGAACAAAAAAATTACATCACTATCACTAGCAGGAGTTATGCTTTTATCTACTGCTAGCCCAGTTTTTGCTGCTACTGAAGCAGCTATGAAGGAAACTAAAGAACCTAATAAAATTGAAGAAGCTCTAAAAAAAGGCGAAGAAGTTGTTAAAGAAGGTAAAGAAGCTGGCAAAGAAATTGCTAAAGACGCTAAAGAAGCTGGCAAAGAAGTTGCTAAAGACGCTAAAGAAGCTATGACTGATGCAAAAGAAAAAGCTGAAGTAAAAGGCAAAGAAGCTGTAAAAGAAGCTAAAGAACTTAAAGAAAAAGTTGAATCTAAAGATGTCAAAGCTTCAAGCCAAAAAGTTAAACTTAATGGCAAAGATGTTGTTATCTACGGATACATTATCGACAATTACAACTACTTCAAACTTAGAGACGTTGCTGCTGTATTAAAAGATACTGAAGCAAAATTTGGCGTTGAATATAAAGATGCAGTTGCCACTCTAACTAAGGGTGCTGACTACAAAGTTGCTGATACTGATCAAAAAGAAGTTAAGAAAGTTTCAAAGGGAATTCTTACTAATGATAAAGTAATGGTTGGAGACAAAGCTCTTACTGCTACTGCTTACAAAATTGACAACAGCAACTACTACAAATTAAGAGATCTTGGAGAAGCTCTTGGATTTGGTGTTGACTTTGATAAAGCTACTAACACTGTTTTATTAACTTCTAAAGAAGCTGAAGTTAAAGAAGAAAAAGTTGCTCCTAAATTAGAAGAACTTAAAGAAGCTGTTAAAAAAGAAGTTGTTAATGAAAAAGAAGTTCTTAAATCTGAAGAATACAAAAAATCTGATGTAAAAGTTCAAGCTAACTACGACAATGCTATTGCTGCTGCAAAATCTCTTCTAGCTGATGAAAAAGCTACTCAAGAACAATTTGAAAATGAACTTAAGGCTCTTGTTGAAGCTAAAGAAAAACTTGGACTTAAAGCTGAAGCTAAAGTAGAAGAAAAGAAAGACGAAAAGAAAGAAGATAAAAAAGAAGTTAAAGACGAAAAGAAAGACGACAAAAAAGAAGTTAAAGAAACTAAATAATTTAACTTAATTTTAAAAGACCATGGAAAAAATCCATGGTCTTATTTTTTTATTTATTTTTATATGCTGTAGTCGTAATTTAAAATTCTTGCCCTTGCCTCGCTTACAAAGTAAAGGGAGCCTGTTATTAAAATTAAATCGCCATCACTATATTTTTCCTTGTAATGCTTAATAGCATCTTCCACGCTCATAACTTCTGCAGAAAGTCCATAGTCTCCTGCTTCACTTTTTAATTCTTCAGGGCTTGTTCCCCTCTTGTAGTCTAAATTCACGAAGACCACTTCATCTGTGTAAGATGAAATTTCTTCAAGCATTTTTTTGTGTTCCTTATCAGATAAAATTGACATGATGAGGTAAAGTTTTTTGAATTTGAAATTTTCAATGGACTCCACTAATTTTTTGATGCCGTCAAAGTTGTGGGCGCCATCTAAAATAATAAGGGGATCTCTTGATACAATTTCCATCCTCCCCTTCCAAGTGGAAGTTTTTATTCTCTCTCTTATTTTTTCTGTGGAGATTTTTAAAATTCCCTTTTTGTTTAAGAGATAGAGGGCATAAATTGCTCCTAGGGCATTTTCCACTTGGTAATTTCCAATTTGACTTAAGGAAAATTCTTCCCATTCACCTAATTTTACCTTGAAATCTATTCCCTTTAAGTCAGATTTTAAAATTTCACTTTCTAAGTCTTTTGTGTAATAAATTTCTGCAGATTTTTCTTCTGCTTCTCTATTTATTACTCCTAAAATTTTCGGATCTTTATTTGTTGTAAGGACAAGTCCCTTTTCTGTTATTATGCCTGCCTTGGCGTCAGCAATTTCCTCGATAGTGTTTCCTAAATATTCCATGTGGTCCATGGAAATTGATGTGATTATGGAAATTAATTTTTCTCGGCTTGTAAAAATATTTGTGGAGTCAGCACGACCTCCCATGCCAACTTCTAATACTGCGATGTCAACTTTTTCTTTGTCAAAATAAATTATCGCCATTATAGTCAAAAATTCAAAGAGGTTAAGTTCGCCATAGTCTTTTATTATTTCCGGCTCCTTACTTATTATAAATTCGCCAATTTCTGCAAAATCTTCTTGTGAAATTTCCTGGTCTCCAATTTTTATTCTGTCGCAATAAGTTATGAGGTGGGGCGAAACAAAAGACCCAACTTTATAATCTTCCTTTAAAACATCTTTTATGAAATTTACAGTTGAGCCCTTGCCATTGGTCCCTGCCACATGAATTACTTTTAGGTTCTTATGAGGAGAGCCAATTTTTTCCAAAAACTTTTTGATTCTAAGGTTGCCTTTAGACTTAAATTTTCCAATTCTCTTTTCAATGTTTTTTACAACTTCAGTGTATGTCATAGATTCTTTTCTACCTTTGCAATTTGTTCTTCCACTGTCTTTAAAATTTCTTCGTATTTTGTAACTTTTTCTTTTTCTTCTTCAATTAATTTTGCTGGGGCCTTTGACACAAAGCCTTGGTTAGATAGTTTGCCCTTGGCTCTTTTTAGTTCAGCTTCTGCATCTTTTTTATCTTTTTGAAGTCTCTTTAATTCCTTTTCAAAGTCAACAAGTTCCTTTAGTGGAAGTTGAATTTCTGCTCTGTCAAGAACTATGGCAATATTTTCTGAATTTTTTCTGCCTTCATCGTCAGTTATTTCAACAGAATTTGAATAGCCAAGGTTTAATAAAAGTCCCTTTGTTTCTTCAAAAATTTCCTTAATTTCTTGGTCTTTAGTGTAGACAAGAGTGTTGGATTTTTTTGAATTTTCGATGTTCATTTCACTTCTTGCATTTCTAATTTCACGAATTGCATTTTCCATATATTCTGTGGCTCTCTCTTCCTTTTCAAAGACAAGTTCTTCCTTGTATTCAGGCCATTTAGAAACAATTAGGGCAGCTTCTCTATTAGGTAGAGCTTGCCAAATTTCTTCTGTGATATATGGCATAAATGGATGAAGAAGTTTCAAAATATTTTCTAATACATAAAGTAAAACTTTTACTGTGTTTGTTTTTTCTTCAGCATTATCTGAATACAAAACTGGTTTTACAATTTCAATGTACCAGTCACAGAAATCTGACCAGATAAAGCCGTAGATGTCATCTGCTGCAAGTCCAATGTCATATTTTTCTATTTTTTCTGTAATTGATTTTATAACTTTTTGTAATTTTGAAAGGATCCACTTGTCTTCATAGTGAAGTTTTTCAAGGTCAAAGTTTGAATCTGTAATTTCATCAGTCATATTCATCATGAGAAATCTTGTTGCATTCCAAAGTTTGTTGGCAAAGTTTCTGTTTGCTTCAACTCTTTTAGTGTAAAATCTCATGTCGTTGCCTGGTGTATTTCCAGTTACAAGAGTAAATCTAAGGGCATCAGCACCATAATCTCTTATGATATCAAGTGGGTCAATGCCATTTCCTAGTGACTTTGACATTTTTCTTCCTTGGTCATCTCTTACAAGTCCATTTAAAAGTACATCCTTAAATGGAAGTTTGCCTGTTTGTTCAAGAGCAGAGAAGACCATTCTTATTACCCAGAAGAAAATTATATCGTAGCCAGTTACAAGTACATTTGTTGGATAAAAATATTCGTATTCAGGAGTTTTTTCTGGCCAACCCATTGTTGAGAAAGGCCAAAGGGCAGATGAAAACCAAGTGTCAAGTGTATCTTCGTCTTGAGTGTAAGTTTTTCCTTCATGTCCCTTAGTATTAGATGGATCAGTTTTTGAAATTACAATTTCATCGTCAGAGTCAGAATACCAAACTGGAAGTCTGTGTCCCCACCATAATTGTCTTGAAATATTCCAGTCGCGAATATTTTCTAGCCAATTTTCATAAATTTTTCCAAATCTTTCAGGAACGATGTTGAGATTTCCCTTTCTATATTCTTCAAGAGCTGGCTTTGCAAGTGGTGCCATCTTTACGAACCATTGCTTTGAAATAAGTGGTTCGATAACTGTCTTACATCTTTCGCAGTGACCAACAGCGTTGTGGTGGTGCTTTTTGCCAATGTAGTAGCCAAGCTTTTCAAAATCTTCTATGATTTTCTTTCTAGCTTCATATCTTTCCATGCCAGCATAGTCGCCTGCATTTTCATTTAGATAGCCCTTGCCATCCATAATTACAAGTTGACCAAGATCATGACGAGAGCCAACTTCAAAGTCGTTAGGGTCGTGAGATGGAGTGATTTTTACTGCACCAGAACCAAAATCCATTTCAACATAATCATCGGCAATAATTGGAATTTTTTTGTTGCCCATTACTGGAATCATTACATATTCGCCAACTAGGTCAGTGTATCTTTCGTCAGCTGGGTTTACTGCAATGGCAAGGTCT
>QWCQ01001417.1_pt1 | contig 11379 bp, 10 predicted proteins | sample 1972701 | NCBI WGS metagenome assembly QWCQ01 (sample SAMN09866704, study PRJNA288562) | Human gut metagenome isolate pre4_stool, whole genome shotgun sequencing...
AGAATTAAAACAAAATTAAACGGAATGTCCCCTGTTATGTACAGATTACATTCCGCTTAAAATATTATTAAATTATTCCGTGTTTACGGGTTCAGGTCATCGTGAGTTAATCCTTTTTCTTTTTTTGCTTTTTCGACAATATTCATGTAAAATTCCAATGGTTTTTGTTTTTTGGATTCGTCCAAGCATCTCAAAATTTCTTCATTAGATATAAATTCAACAGCTTTATCGCTTTTTTTATCGTACATTTTATTCACCATAATTTCCTATACTCATATTGGGGTTAAACCCAAGTGCTTCTATTTTTTCTTTTAATTTTTCAAAATTGCCAGATATTTGAATTTCGAAATCTTTTTTATCGTTGTAAATCGAATAATTTTTCCTGTTTTCAACAGGAGAAACATTAGGCATCAGAACATTTCCTCCAACATTCAAACCTTTTTTAATTGAATCCTTGTCTAATGTTGATAGTGCTGTTGTGATTGGAATAAGAGCCTTATGGTCAATTAATCTTATCATTGCCAAAAGGAAATATGTCAAATCCAAATCGCCGTGCTCATAATTTTCAAAAGGAGTGTTGTCAGCGGGAATAAATGGACCAATTCCAACCATTTCCGGTTGAAGTTCTTGGATAAAGTACAAGTCCTTTGCCAATGTTAAATCAGTTTGAAAAGGAGACCCTACCATCATTCCGCATCCAGTTTGAAAGTGAAGACTTTTTAAATTTTTTAGGCAGTCTTTTCTGTGATCAAGACTCATTGATTTAGGATGAAGTTTCGAATAGTGATTTTCATCATTTGTTTCGTGACGAAGCAAATATCTATCAGCTCCAGCGTTTTTTAATTTTTCGTAGGAAGAAAAATCTCTCTCACCTAATGAAAGTGTCACAGCAGCATCAGAATATTTTGATTTGATTTTTTTAATTAAATCTATCAAAAACTCATCGGTTATTTCAGAATCTTCTCCACCTTGAAGCACGAATGTCCTGAAGCCTCTCTGGTAAGATCTGTCTACTGACTGTAGTATTTCTTCTTTGGATAATCTGTAGCGGTGAGCGTTCTTGTTAGAATGTCTGAGTCCACAATAAAAGCAATCATTTTTGCAGAATGAACTTATCTCCACCAACGCTCTGAAATAAACGTCGGTTTTGTAATAATGTTTTCTTATTTTCAAAGCTTCATTTGCAAAATCATCGTAAAAATCATTTCTATTTTTTATCAAGTATTCAAACTCCTGTATTGTTAATTTGTCATTGTTTTTTAATTTTTCTAATAGCTCCAAGCCTTGTATCTCTCCAATTATCAATAAAAATATCTAGCAAAAATTTTCAATATTATAATATTATTAACGCAAGAAATTGTCAAATTTTATTTATGTAGTATCAATTTAATAATTAAAAAAATTTTTGATTGACAACATTTGCATACTTTGCTATGATGAAGCTAGTATTATAAATAGGGGGGCAATATGTGTAACTGTTGCGAAAACAAATTTGATATAAGTTGTTTTCTAAAGGGGAAAGACAAGACCGATTTGATTGAAGTTTTGCACAAAGTTCAAGACAAATACGGTTATATTCCACAAGAAGTTGTGGATAAAATTTCAGAAGAATTTGATATTACGCCAGCTAGTATTTACGGTGTAATCACTTTTTACTCCAGATTCACTTTGAAACCAAAAGGAAAGTATGCTATTTCTGTGTGTATGGGAACTGCATGTTATGTAAAAGGTGCTGAAAATTTGTTGGATGAATTTTCCAAGAGATTGGGAATAGAAGTAGGCGACACTACAGATGATTTGATTTTTTCTTTAGTTGAGACGAGATGCGTGGGAGATTGTGCATCGGCGCCTGTGGTTACTGTTAACGATACAGTGTATAAAAATGTTAAGCTTGAAGATGTAGCTGAAATTTTATCAAATGTTAAGGAGTCGTAATGGAAAAGACTAATGTAATTGATCAAATTATAAAAGAAAATTCTTCGAAATTTTACGATAGAATTAAAAATGATGATAATTTTGTAGTTGATGGCGAAAAAATAACTAAAAAAGGTGATTTTTTCCAAAAACAAACTAGAATCGCTTTAAAAAACTACGGGATAATTAATCCTGAAAGTATAGAAGAATACATAGTGATGGGTGGATATAAAGCTTTAGAAAAATCCATTTTTGAACTTAGTAATCAAGAAATAATCGACATAGTAAAAGATTCTAATTTGAGAGGTAGAGGTGGAGCAGGTTTCCCAACAGGAAGAAAATGGGAAGGTGCAATGCGTGTAGAATCTGATCAAAAATATGTAATCTGTAACGCAGACGAAGGCGATCCAGGTGCGTACATGGACAGATCGATTCTAGAAGGAGACCCTCACAGCGTAATTGAAGCTATGGCTATCTGTGCGAAAGCAATCGGCGCAGATAAGGGTTATGTTTACATAAGAGCAGAATATCCAAAAGCGGTAGCTGCTTTGAAAAAAGCAATTGATGATGCAAAAAAATACAATCTTTTAGGAGATAACATATTAGGCTCTGATTTTAGTTTTGATTTGAAAATTAGATTGGGAGCTGGAGCATTTGTGTGTGGTGAAGGTACTGCACTAATTCAATCAATTGAAGGTAAAAGAGGTATGCCTCAAGCGAAAGTTTTCAGAACTACTGAAAAAGGTTTGTTCAGAAAACCAACTGTACTTAACAACGTTGAAACATTTGCAAATATTGCTGCGATAATTAATAACGGAGCTGACTGGTTCAAATCAATCGGTACGGAAGATTCTCCAGGAACAAAAGTTTTCGCATTGGTTGGTAAGGTAAATAATGCTGGACTTGTAGAAGTTCCAATGGGCATGACAATCAATGAAATAGTTTTTGATATTGGTGGAGGAATTCCTGATAACAGAAAAGTAAAAGCTGTTCAAACTGGTGGACCATCTGGTGGTTGTATTCCAGAAGAACTTTTCGATACAAAAGTTGATTTTATTTCTCTTGCAAGAATTGGTTCAATCATGGGTTCAGGAGGAATGGTTGTAATGGATGAAACTGACTGTATGGTCGACATTGCAAAATTCTTCATGAAATTTACTGTTGATGAATCATGCGGAAAATGTACTCCATGTAGAATTGGTAACAAAAGAGTGCTTGAAATTCTTGAAAGAATCACATCTGGTCAAGGCGAATTAGAAGATTTGGATTTGCTTGACGATTTGTGTGCTGTAATTACGGATTCAAGCTTGTGCGGTTTGGGAAAAACTGCGACAACTCCTGTTATTAGTTCTATGAAATATTTCAGGGATGAATACAAGGAACACATTGTCGATAAAAAATGTCGCGCATCAGTATGTAAAGATTTATTGCAATATACAATTACAGAAAAATGTGTTGGTTGTGGAATTTGTAAAAAACAATGTCCGGTTAATGCTATTTTTGGAGAAAAAAGAGAAATGCACGAAATCGACACAGATGTTTGTATTAAATGCGATAATTGTCGTAGCGCATGTCCTGTTCATGCAATTGTAAAAATGTAGGAGGGGAATATGTTAAATATTAAAATTAATGATGTAGATGTCCAAGTAAAAGAAGGCACTACGATACTTCAAGCTTGCGAAAAAATAAATATACACATTCCTACTTTATGTCATTTGGATATGCATTCATTGGGATTTGTAAATTCAGAAGCGAACTGCAGAGTTTGTATGGTGGAATTAGCTCACAATCATAAATTAGTTCCAGCGTGCAATACTTTAGTTAAAGATAAAATGGAAATCAGAACTGATACTCCAAGAGTTATCAGAACAAGAAGAACTAATATAGAACTTCTTTTGTCAAATCACCCAACAGATTGTTTGGTTTGCGAGAGAAATGGTAACTGTGAATTACAAGACTTGGCAGTTTTGGCAAACATAAAAGATATTAGATTTAAAGGTGAGAGAAAAATATTCGAACCTGATACAAGTTCTTTTTCAATTATTAGAGACCCTAACAAATGTATTTTGTGTAAAAGATGCGAAACTATGTGCACAAATGTGCAATCAGTTGGTACATTAACTTCAATTGATAGAGGTTTTGAAACAGTTGTAGGAACACAATATCATAAGCCAATGATTGACACTAACTGCGTATTTTGCGGACAATGTTTGTCAGTGTGTCCAACTGGTGCGTTGACAGAAGTAAACAATGTAAGAAAAGTTTACAAAGCATTGAATGACGAAGAAAAAGTTGTTTTGGTTCAGACGGCTCCAGCAGTTAGAGTTGCTTTGGGAGAAGAATTTGGAATGGAAGTTGGAAGTGTCGTTACAGGCAAAATGGTAACTGCGCTAAGAAAAATCGGATTTGATTATGTTTTCGACACAGATTTTGCCGCTGACTTGACAACTATGGAAGAAGCTTACGAATTTGTAGACAGATTCAAAAAACAAGAAAACTTACCAATACTTACAAGTTGTTGTCCAAGTTGGGTTAAATTTATTGAACACAATTTCCCGGATATGTTGAACATTCCATCTACTTGTAAATCTCCACACGAAATGTTTGGTTCAGTTGCCAAAACGTATTTTGCAGAAAAAATAGGCGTTGATCCAAGAAATATCGTTGTAGTTTCTGTAATGCCTTGTGTTGCTAAAAAATACGAATCAGCAAGACCTGAACTTGGTTTAACTGAAGATATTTCTGATGTAGATTATGTAATCAGTACGAGAGAATTAGCGCACATGATTAAGGAATACTCATTAGATTTTCCAAGCTTAGAAGATTCTGAATTTGACGATCCATTGGGAGAATCATCAGGAGCTGGTGTGATTTTCGGATCAAGTGGTGGTGTATTAGAAGCTGCTGTAAGAACTGCTTACAATATGTTAACTGGTGATGACCTTGAACAATTAGAGTTCAAAGAACTTAAAGAAATGAGAGGCATCAAAGAATCCAGAATAGAAATTTTAGGAAAAGAAGTTAAAGTTGCTGTTGCAAGTGGACTCGCAAATGCTAGAAGGCTTTTGGAAAGCATCAGAGATGGAAAAGCTCACTACGATATTATAGAAATCATGGCATGTCCTGGTGGATGCATCGGTGGAGCTGGGCAACCACTTCTTAGAGGGAATGTTTCGAAATTAGAAAAGAGAATGAATGCTATTCACAAAGAAGACAGGGACAAACCAATCAGAAGATCATACGAAAATAAATCTATCAAAAAGATTTACAATGAGTATTTGGATGCTCCTGGTTCAGAAAAAGCACATCATTTGCTTCACACTGAATATTCTTCAAGAGCAAAATATTAATTGAATAATTTTTGAAAAAGTTCTTTGGCGATTGCTGAAGAACTTTTTTATTGAAATTGATTATCAAACATATTTTTTTGTAGTATTATATATAAATGGAGTTGGTGAATAATTGAAAAAAATTTGTAATATATTTTTAGGACTAATTTTGGTCGCGGTTTTTGTAATAAATTTAAAATGGGGAAATAGCGATCATTTGGTAAGTTATGATGGAATTGAACTTGATTATGTAAAAGCTATTGTAGTAGACGTTGTTGATGAAACATTGGATTATCCTTACAATTCAAAGCCTGTTGGAATACAAAACATAAAAGCAAAAATTAGAAATACAGGAGAAATTGTAGATGTGGAAAACAAACTAGAAGCTTCTCATAGTGTTTTAGTAAAGGAAAATGATAAGGTTGTTTTGGCAAAAAGCAGAAATCCTCATCATAATTCTGAAACTTTTTACAGGATGTATAATTACGATAGAAGTTTTGGCACAATTTTTTGGATAGTTTTATTCTTGGTTTTCATAGCACTTGTTGCAGGAAGTAGAGGAATAAAAAGCACGGTTGCACTTGTTATTAGTATATACATAATTTTGTTTTTCGATATTTCATTGATAATGAATGGATTTAATAATGTTTTGATTACGATTTTAACTGTAATTTTGTGTACTGTTTTTTCGACATTGATTTTATATGGTTATTCGAAAATGAGTTTAATTAACATGATTTCTGTTTCGGTGTCATTTATATTTGTGAGCATTTTGGTTAAGTTAATGAGTATTGGACTTAATATTTCAGGATATAATTTGGAAAATGTCGGAGAATTGATACTCGTAATAGGAAAAGAATGGAAATTAAATATCGAAAATTTACTATTTTCTACCGTTGCTATTTCAGCTTTGGGAGCGTCAATGGATGTAAGTGTATCGATAGCTTCTGCGCTAAGAGAAATTCAATCACTAAATAAAGATGTATCGAGCAAAAAATTATTTAAAAGTGGGATGAGTATTGGCAAAGATATTATAGGAACAATGGTAAATACATTGGTATTTGCATTTATTGGATCATCACTTGTGAGCATTATGATTTTTATATTGCACGGAACAAATACTTTTAATAGAGTTGTAAGTTCTGATTTTTTTGCAGTGGAAATTACGAAAGCGTTAATTGGAATTAGCGTTGTGATAATAATGGTTCCGGTTACTTCTTTTTTTGCCTCAAAAATATACAGTGAGAATATTTTTAATGAGCATATCAAATGATATGCTTTTTTTAATGTTTTTTTAACAAATTTTTACATTTTATTAACTTTGAAAAACATAAATTTAATATTTTAATCGTACAATGTAATAGGTGATGAAATATTGAAGAAAATTGTTAATGTAATTTTAATCTTGCTATTGATTGGAATTTTCTTTTTGAATAGAAAGCTAGATGTAAATGAAAGCTTGATTAGTTACAAGGGTGTGGAATATCTGAGGGCGAAGGTTGTGGAAGTTGTGGATGAATCGCTAGATTATCCGGACAATTCTAAACCTGTCGGCGTTCAGAAGATTAAAGCTAAGATTTTAAAAACTGGAAAAGTTGTAGAGTTGGATAACGAACTTGTGAACACACACAGCATTAAAGTTCACAAAGGAAGTAATGTTATTCTAATTCAAAATCAGAATTCAGGTTCAACTGATGATTATTACTATTCCGTGTACAACTACGATAGAAGTATAAGAATTTTTGTGATTATAGCATTATTTGTAATATTTTTGGCTGTGATTGCTGGGATAAAAGGTCTCAAAAGTGCGATAGCTTTATTTGTAAGTATTTATATAATTTTGTTTTTTGATGTGGCGCTTTTGATGAATGGATACAATAATATTTTGGTTACGATTATAACGGTAATTTTGTGTGCAGTCTATTCTCTAGTGGTGTTGTATGGATACAGTAAAATGACTTTGGTAAATATGATATCGATAGGGACTTCATTTTTGATAGCGGCAATTATGGTCAAAATCATTGGAAAAGTTTTGTATGTTTCTGGACACAATATGGAAAATGTAGAAACTTTGATTTTGATAGGAAAAACGTGGGGACTTAGGATTGAGAACTTATTATTCTCTGCAGTTTCCATAGCATCTCTTGGTGCTTCAATGGATGTTAGTGTGTCGATTTCATCTTCTTTGAAAGAAATTAAATCATTAAATTCAGATTTGGATAGCAGGAAGCTTTTTCAAAGCGGAATGAATATAGGTAAAGATATTATTGGAACAATGGTAAACACTTTGGTGTTTGCATTTATTGGATCATCTCTAGTGACGATTATGGTTTTGATATCGCATGGAGTAAGTTTTAATCAGCTTGTTAATTCTGATTTCTTTTCAGTCGAAATCACAAAAGGGCTGATAGGTACGGTCGTTGTGATTATAATGGTGCCAGTGACATCATTATTCTCATCAATTATATATAATCATAAGGGGGAAAATTAATGAACAAAACGGCAAAAGCGTTATTAGCATTGGGTATGGTATTTTCAATAGCAACAACAGCTACATACACAACTACATTTGCTGAAACTAATGTAAAAAATGATATTAGCACAACAGCAACACAAACTCAAGATGAATCTCAAATAAGATTTCCAATCTTGACAATTGGTAAAGATCAAAGTGAAAGAAACTTCACTTGGTACAGCAAGAGTAAAGAACAAGGTTATTTGGAAATCGTAGAAGCAAATGATCAAAAAGATTTTTCAAATGCAACGAAAATCAAAGCTGTAACATCTGACAAGAACACAACATTTGATATCAATGAAAAATCAAATGAAAAAGTAAAAATCGAAAAAGATAAGAAAGATCAAGCTTTAAAAGATTTGTATGAACTTAAAGATATGTCAAACTCTCAAGTAAATATCAAAAACTTGAAACCAAACACTAACTACATGTACAGAGTTTACAATGGTAATGGCAAAAAATCTCAAGTATTCGAATTTACAACTCAACCAAAAGGCGATTTTACATTTGTATTAGCAGGGGACCCTCAAATCGGTGCTGGTAAATTCTACGCAGACAGAGACAAATGGGAACAAGCATTGGGAACTATCAAAAAACAAGTTCCACAAATGAGTTTCTTGTACAGTTTGGGAGACCAAGTCAACGAACATGCATCTAAATCGGAATTAGAATACAGTGGATATATTGAAAGAGAAAACGCAAAAGGAATTACATTTGCTACATTAATTGGTAATCACGATTCACGAGCAAATTCATATTCACAACACTTTGCACTTCCTAACCTTCAAGCTGAAGGAAAAACAGAAGCAGGTTCCAACTATTATTTCGTGTACAATAATACGTTATTCATTCAAAAAATCAAAACATCAAATGGAAAGTAGTTGGCTTCCACCACGCTATTTATTCTGCAGCAAAACATGCTAATGACGATGATATCATCAAAAGAAGAGCAGAATATCCAGCATTGATGAAACAATACGGTATTGATTTAATAGTAGCAGGTCACGACCACGTATATACTAGAAGTCGTATGATGGATGGTGGAATAGCTATTGAAAGCGAAAGAAACTTTACTGACAAATCAAAAGAAGAAGGAAAAGTTCCATCAAAATATGTAAATCCAAAAGGGCAATTATACTTAACTGCAAACTCTGCATCAGGTTCAAAACACTATGATTTAGTAGAATTCAAAGACTACATGGCAGTTAGAGATCAACATTACAAACCAAACTTTACAAAAGTTAAAGTAACTGATAAGTCAATCGTGGCTACAACTTATGAAACAGATTCATTAAAAGTTGTTGACCAAGTTGAAATCGAAAAATCAACTGCAGACACTACAAATGAAAATGTTCAAAGAATTTCTGGAGAAAACAGAGTACAAACATCTATCGAAGTTTCTAAAAAAATGTTCAAAGAAGGAACTAACAAAGTCGTATTAGCTAACCAAGATAATTATTCTGACGTTTTGACAGCTGCTCCATTTGCAAAAGCAAACAACGCATCTTTGTTGTATATATCTTCTAACTCAATCAGTAAGGAAGTTATGAGTGAAATTGCTAGATTAAAAGCAAAAGAAATCACTATTATTGGTGGAGAAAAATCTGTCGATGAAGGATTGAAAAAAGAATTAGAAAAGAGAAACTTCAAAGTTGACAGACTTTCTGGATCTGACAGATACAAAACAAGTGCCAAAATCGCAGCTAAACTTATCGGCGATAAGACAACAACATTAGAAATCGCAAGTGGAGAAAATTATGCAGATGCATTATCTCTTAACAACGCAGCTGAAAAAGACAAAGCTCCAATACTTTTAGTAAGAGTTAACGCTATCGACAAATCAGTTGAAGATGTTATCAAATCATCAAAAGCATCATTAATAAACATAGCTGGTGGAGAAAAATCAGTATCTGAAAACACAAAAGCTAACATCAAAAAAATCTCTAATGCTACAGTAAACAGAATGGGCGGAGCTGACAGATACGAAACAAGTATTCTTCTTGCAAAATATTCTGGAGCAAAAGAAGTTGTCGTAGTAGCAAGTGGCGAAAACTTTGCAGACGCATTAGTTGCAGCACCATTCTCAGCAAAACAAAATGGCGCAATCCTTCTTACTAACAAAGAAAAATTAGGACAAAAAGCAGAACAATTCATCAAAGATACTAAATTCAACAAATCTTATGTAATTGGTGGAGAAAAATCAGTATCTGAAGATGTAATCAATCAATTAACAAGTATCATAAAGTAATCCCATAAACTTCTAAATTTTAGGTATCCTCTCAATTTATATTGAGGGGATATTTTTGTTATAAATTTTAAAAATCAGGGTATAAATAAACCAAATAAAGGGGGAGTATGTATGAAAAGATTACATAAGTTTTTACGATTTTCAGTTGTTTTATTATTTGCGATAATTTTTCTAGCATCTTGTAGTAAAAATGATGCGGAAAAAGAAGAAATAAAACTAACTGAAGAACAACAAAAATGGGTCGGAAATTACTTTGAACAAGCTTTTAAAGGGATAAAGGCAGGAAAAGATAGAAAGCTTACAGATGACGAGGTCAATCAAATTAAAAAAGTATTTGTGGAAAAACGTCCTGGATCAGAATTTGATGAAATTAAAAACATAACTTCTAATTTCTTCAAGGCAGGAAGATACAACGATCCAAAAGAAATAGATTTGGATGGTTTTATCAAATATTTTCCATCGAAAAATTATGAAGAAAATTCAGATGAGCTCAAAGCTATAATAGAAAAATTGAAAAAACTAGATAGTTTTTCAGAATTCGAGTTTTCAAGCAAAAATATGCCACTTGTAGAAATCGACAAGAATCTTGTAGATGCAACTTTGAAAAAATACGCAGGTATTGTTTCTGATGATGTTAAAAGCAAAGAAAAATGCTTGTATTTGAAAGAAAACAACGCTTATTATACATTTGTAAGCGATGTTTCGATAGGAACTTTTTATCCAAATGAAGGAGAAATCAAAGGCAATGATTTGGTATTAAAAAACAACTATGCGACTCTTACTCTTGAAAATAAGGACGGAAATTACTTTATAAAATCATATATTGAGAAATAATTTACACGAAATGGCTCCCAAAAATAGGGGGTATTTTGTGTATTTGTAAAATATTTCAAAATAATATATACTATCTAATGATAAAATATTAAAAATATGGAGGGATTATGAAAAACAAATTTTTAAAGATGCTAAGTCTTTCTTTGATGTTAATTTTTGCATTGACTGCTTGTCAATCAAAAGATAACTCAAAGGAAACAACATCAAAAGAACCTACAAAAACAGAAGAAAAAGCAGACGACGCTAAAAAGTTTGAAGGTAAAACTTTGAACGTTGTGGCTACAAGCGACAAATACGTAAAATTATTTGACAAGTTCACTGAAAAAACAGGAGCTAAGGTAGAATTCTTATCTATGTCAAGTGGTGAAGTTTTATCAAGAGCAAAAGCTGAAGGAAAAGCTATGGCTGATGTATGGTTTGGAGGCGGAATCGACGCTTTCATGAAAGCTAAATCAGACGATATGTTAGAAAAATATGAATCTGAAGCTTTGAAACAAATTCCAGACGATTACAAAGACAAAGATGGTTACTGGTTATCA
>QWCQ01001490.1_pt1 | contig 11317 bp, 10 predicted proteins | sample 1972701 | NCBI WGS metagenome assembly QWCQ01 (sample SAMN09866704, study PRJNA288562) | Human gut metagenome isolate pre4_stool, whole genome shotgun sequencing...
TCCTCCACTATATTTTTAATATCCTTTTGTGATTTGCCGCGAATTTTCGCTTCCATTAACAGTAGTTTCAATTCATCTTCAAATGAATTTCGTGAATAACCTTCGTCCACGCAAATCTTCGCCCCAACTCTTCTATCTATTACAATTATTTTTTCGTCCTTCAAAATATTGTAAGCTTTGCTAATCGTCATAGGATTAATTCCCAAATCATTTGCAAATTGTCTAACAGAAGGAAGTTCGTCGCCATTTTGTAAGTTGCCATTGGCAATTTCTCTAATAATCTCGTTTCGAATTTGAGTGTAAATTGGAACATCACTCGTCGTATTTATGTTAATCATTCTGTCCTCCTTGTATTACTTATTATAATACAGATTAGACACAGATGCAATATTTTTTCAAAGAAAAAAGAGCGCATAGAAATGCACTCTAAATTATTACTCGTATTTAATAGTAAACCAATCATACTAAGAATATCATACGGAAAAAATTGATTTGATTTCAAATCGAGAAATCCGTTAAAAATTGCACTGTTTGAGTGAAACGAGTTTGCAATTTTAGGATTTTCAGATTTAGAAATCAACAATTTTTGAAGTCTAGATATTCGTGTATGATGGTTTATCTCCACAATAAATTTCTTCTATAAAATTACATTGCACCTATTAATTGGTTAAATGTATCCTTGTCAATTTCCCACACGCCTTCGTATGGTTTTTCAATGTAATATTTTTTGTTTTGATACAAATAAAATGTCATTTTTTCATCTTTTCCGTAGAAGATTTCCATTTTTCTAAAATCTTTTGTATTCGCAGGTGTGTCGTTGTTTGATTTTTTTCTAGTTGGTTTTGCTTTTTCTTTTATCAATTTAATTGTGTCTACGATATCTTTTTTCGAAGTGATGGATGCTGTTGGTCCTTCCTTGTTTTCTTCGATTTTTGTAACTGTGATTACTTGTGAATCATCTATATTTGGAAGTGTGATTGGATTTGCTTTTTTGCAAGATACCATAACCAACATCAACACCATAACTAACAATACTAATTTAAATTTGTTTTTCATAATTACCTCAATTCTAAAACTTGTTTTGATTTTTCTAATAATCTGTGCGCTTTTTCTTGTGGATTGTCGTCATTCATCAACGCTCTTACGACTGCTATCCCACTTGCACCACTGTTTTTTAATACATCTATGTTATCCTCATTTAAACCGCCAATAGCGACAGTTTTTATGCTTATGCTATTGTTGATATCTCTTAGAGTTTCAACCGATGTTATTTTCGTTTTAACGTGGGTTTTCGTCGGATAAATCGCCCCAACTCCAAGATAATCTGCGCCTTCTTTTTCACATTGTATAGCTCTGGCAACACTTTTAGCAGTTGCACCAATAATGTAATTATCTCCAAGAATTCTTCTTGCATCTTTTATTTCCATGTCTTCATCTCCAAGATGAACTCCTGCACACTCGCTTGCCAAGCAAACGTCAATTCTGTCGTCAATTAAAAGCGGCACATCAAACTTGTCACAAATTACCTTCACTTTTTTCGCCAAGTCTATGTATTCTCTTGTAGAGATATTTTTCTCCCTTAGTTGTACCAGTGTTACTCCACCTTTAAGAGAATCTTCAATTTTTGTTAAAAAATCTTCCTCATCTTTAACATTTGTCCTATCAGTAACCAAGTACAAGCTAAGATTCAACTTTTCTCGCATCTATCTTCTCCTTTATTTGTTCCCATTTTATTTTGGATAAATTATCATACAAACCGATTTTGAAAGAACTAAGTCCAACACTTTTATCCACCATTTCACAGCTAATATTCATCATGCTAATTGCTAGAACACATGCTTCTATCGATTGAGATACGCTAAGTGTACACGCTATCAAACTTCCCACAACACAACCTGTCGCAGTGATTTTTGAAAGCCTTTCATCGCCATTATTAAGCAGATAAATCTCATCTGAACACACAATATCCGTATGCCCTGTTGCCACAACCATTGAATGGTACTTTTCGTGCAAATTATTACAATAATTAATCACATCGTCTACTTCCAGTTTTTTGGAATCCACACCTTTTGTACTTAAATCTTTAATAAACAGTGATTTTATCTCGCTGTAATTTCCTTTAATACAAGTTATTGTGTGATTTTTCAAAATATCTAAAGTCAAATCCTGTCTTAATTTTGATGCACTAACTCCAACCAAATCCAAAGTAATTGGAATGTTGTTTTCATTTGCAATTCTTACTGATTTTTTGATGGACTCTATCCTATAATCCGTAATGTTTCCTAAATTTACCAACAGGGAATCAGAATTTCTAGTAACATCTTCAACTTCTCGTGGATTATCTGCCATAAATGGACTTTGGCCTATACTTAGTACAGCGTTTGCCATATCATTGATAGAAATCGCATTCGTAAGGCAATGAATTAGATTATTACTGTTGTACAAATCAGAGTAAATCTCTGACATTTTTTGAACTAAATTATCCATTGATACTGTCCTTTAATTTATCTAGCATTTTATTTTTTTGCATAGCCTTTAAAAATGCAAATGCTACAGTCGCTCCCATTAAAGTCGCAAGCACAAATGATGGTGTGTAGAAAAACAAAGTCAAATTGCTTTTTCCGAAGAAAAACTTCATAACAGGAACGCTTACAATCGATCCTATTATTCCCGTTCCAATAACTTCTCCAATACAAGCCATAATCAATTTGTTCGTTCTCTTATATAGCACACCCGATAAGAACGCCCCGAACACTGCTCCAGTCAGCGCTAACGGTGGAATTGCCATTAGTGACATTCTGATTATCCCAATCAACGTCGCACACAAAAGTGCATACCATGGTCCCAAAAATACCGCACACACTATATTAACAAAATGTTGTGTTGGACAAAATCCAACCACTCTCAAAATTGGAGATATCACAACTCCTATTGCGACAAATATTGAAAGCATTATCATTTTAATTAAAGTAGAATTATTTCTGTTCATAAACCATCCATCCTTCACTACCTTATATATTACCATCAATCAATATTTCTTTACAATAAAAAATATAGCAAATTATTGCTTAAAATAATTTACTATATTTTCTGCTGCTTTTTCATTCATTCCATCAACTTCGCAAAGCTCTTGTACACTAGCTTTTTTTATTCTATCAAGAGTTTTAAAATGTTTCATCAAAGCTTTTTTCCTTTTTTCTCCGATTAAGGCTATATTGTCTAATTCAGATTTCTTGAAGTTTCTTTCGTGAAGTTTTCTGTGATAATTAATAGCAAATCTATGTGTTTCTTCTTGAATCGCAAACAACAACCTGTACAAAGGAGTGTTCACTTTCAATCTGATTTCGTCGTTTTCGTAAATTATTCCACGCGTCCTATGCTTATCATCTTTTACAAGCCCTAGAACTGGAATATCCAAGTTGAATTCATCCAACACTTCTTTTGCGATGTTGACTTGACCTTTGCCACCATCCATCAAAATAATAGAAGGCATTTCGTCAAAGCTGTTGTCTTTTTTATCAGAATCCAAAAGTCTTCTGAATCTTCTCGTCAATACTTCCCTGTGCGATGCATAATCATCGGCACCTTCTACAGTTTTTATTTTAAATTTACGATAATCTTTGGAAGATTTAGCCCCATTTTTGAACACAATCATACTTCCCACAGAATCTACGCCACTTGTGTTGGAAATATCATAGCATTCAATTCTATCAATTGGTTTAACCCCTGTGATGTCTTGTAAATCTAAGATTGCATTTTCACGATTACGTTCTCTTTTCAAATGTCTGGAGATGTATTTGTCCAGTCCTTCTTTCGCATTTACTCTGACCATTTCCAAAAGATCTGTCTTGTTACCTCTTTTAGGAATTTTGATTTCTACCTTGGAACCTTTTTTCTCAGTTAGCATTTCTTCGATAAGCTCTCTGTCTTCGATTTCAATATCGGTTAGGATTTGTTTTGGAACGTAAGTCAAATCAATGTAGAATTGTTTGAAAAATTCTCCTACAATGTGTTCGTTTGATTCTTCGTATTTATTGTCGATAATGAAATGTTGTCTTTCAATAATTTTGCCATTTCTCATGAAAAATACTTGAACGCATACAGTCTCCGCTTCTCTAGCCATGGATATCATATCCAAATCCAACCCTTTGGTGTTGGTGATGTTTTGTTTTTCCAAAATCACTTGAATATTTGCGATAGAATCTCTGAGTTTCGCTGCCAATTCAAAGTTCAAATTCTTGGATGCAGCCATCATTTTATCGGTCAATTTCTTAGTCAAGTCATCTTCACGACCATTCAAGAAATTTTCCACTTCTAACAATTCTTTGTTGTAATCTTCTTCGTTAACATCATAAACGCACATTCCGTCACAACGATTGATATAATAATTCAAACAAGGTCTCTTAAGCTTTTGACCCTTATCAAAATTCAAATTACACGTTCTGATTTTGTACGTTTCATGAATTAAATCTATAATATCATTAACTGCATAAGCATTAGGAAAAGGCCCAAAATACTTCGCCTTATCCTTCAGCACACGTCTAGTTTTCAAGACTCTTGGAAACTTTTCGTTCGTGATTTTGATGTATGGATATTGCTTATCGTCTCTTAAAACGATGTTGTATTTCGGGCTGTTTTTCTTGATTAAGTTTGATTCCAGAACCAAAGCTTCACATTCATTATTCACGATAATATATTCAAAATATTCTACGTGGCTTACCATTGCAGCGACCTTTGCGAGTTTTTTTGATGAATCAAAATATTGACCCACACGTCTTCTCAAATCAATCGCCTTGCCAACGTAGATTATCTCGTCGTTTTTATCGTGCATAATGTACACGCCTGGTTTGTGAGGTACTTTTTGCAGTTCTTTTTTTATATCAAACATTTCTATATTGCTTTTGTTTGTTGTTCAAGATATTCTAAGTCAGATCCTTCCAAGTATGGTGATATTTTTTCGTAGCATTCTTTATTGTAATTGTTCAACCATTCTAATTCGAAAGGAAGTAATTTTTCTTTGATAACAGGTCTTGTATCAATTGGACAAATAGACAATGATTCAAATCCCAAGAATTCTCCAAATTCAGATTCTCCAACTTTGATGCAGTGCATAATATTTTCGATTCTAATTCCGTGTGAACCTTCGATGTAAATTCCTGGTTCGTCACTAGTAACCATTCCTTCGTCCATGTCGATATCATTATTTACGGACGAAATTCTTTGTGGTCCTTCGTGAACACCAAGGTAGAATCCAACACCGTGACCTGTGCCGTGTCTGAAATCCAACATTTCTTGCCAAATAGGTCTTCTAGCAATTGGATCTAAGCTCGATGATTTTGTTCCTTTTGGGAAGATTGTAGTCATCAAATTGATGTGTGATTTTAATGTTAAAGTATAGTGTAGTTTTTCATCATCAGTCAATTCACCAAGAGCAACCGTACGAGTAATATCAGTAGTTCCATCCAAATATTGCGCACCACTATCAACCAAGTACAATCCCTTCGGTTGTAAAGTCACTGGATGATCGACAGATGGTTCATAATGAGGAAGTGCCGCATTTTCTCCGTAAGCAGATATGGTACCGAAACTTAAATCCATGAACAAATCGCCTTGTTCTCTGAAATATCTCAACTTATCTGCTGCACTCATTTCAGTAACATTACCGGTTGGAGTTCCTGTTTCTACCCAATTGAAAAACTTAACCAACGCAACGCCGTCTTTGATGTAAGCATTCTTTTGATTTTTAATTTCTGTTTCATTCTTGTGAGCCTTCATCAAAGTTGTAGGTTGAATTCCTTTTGAAATTCTAATATTTGAATTAATTGAATTGTAAATTCTTACATTTGTCTTAGAAGGATCCAAGAACAAAACGCTTTTTCCTGGAAGCTCACTCAAATCTTCGAAGACTTTTTCGTAAGATTTTACAGTAACACCTTGTTCTTTCAACAATTCAATCAAATCATCTTCGATTTTTTCATCTTCAATGTACAAATTAGCAAAATCTTTTCCAACCAACGCATAACTTATGATAACTGGATTGTACAAAACATCGTTACCTCTAATATTGTAAAGGTAGCAAATATCATCCAAAGAGCCTATAAAATTGTAATCACAATCGTTAGAATCCATAAAATATCTTAGCTCTTTTAATTTTGTCTTAGTATCCTTGCCACAATATTTTACATCAAATGCATAAGCCTTTGAATTTGGTTTTTCTGGGCGATCTTCCCAGATATCACCAACAAAATCCACATCTGTGATTATCATTCTATCGCCAAGATTTTCCAACCATTGATAATAATCATTGTAGTCCAAAGTAAGACCATCAACTCCTATTTTCCCACATTCGCCGACATTTTCATTCAAATATTCAATTAAAGTTGGAACCCCAGGTTCACCCATCTTCATCAATTCTACAGTAGACCCTTCAAGTTCTTTAGCAGCTTGAATAAAATATCTTCCATCAGTAAACAAAGCCGCTTTTTTCTTCAAAATTACAGCAGTTCCTGCACTACCACTAAATCCAGTAATATATTTTCTAGTTTTATAATAATCTGCTAAATATTCAGATGTATGAGGATCGCTCGATAATACAACATAAGCATCGATATTTCTTTCACTCATTTTTTTTCTTAGCTTTTCTAATCTTTCTGTAATCATAAATTACCTCCTCGTAGTTATAATAATTATATCACAAAAAATAACGATGTTTGTTTTCACTCTAACAAAAAAACTAGGTAAATTAATACCTAGTTTGTAAAGTATGCTAATAAAAAAATCAAAACCAATTAGCACAAATATCTGTCTCCAAAAATAAACAAATTCAAAGCTTATGAAGCTAAAATCTCAAACTCGTGCTACGCACTCAAACAATGAGATTTTTTAACGCTTCATTTCGCTAGAATTTAAAATTATTTTTTACGAATGATATTCTTAGCTAATACGGTTTTGATTTATATTCTAATATATTACCAATACCTTTAACTGGTTTTTGATATCTATTCCCAAAATTATCCGCAGTTAAACTCAATTGGTGTTTATTACTACATAAAATCTTTTCTAAACATTAAATCTAAAATGAACTACATCTCCATCTTGCATCAAGTAGTCTTTGCCTTCCAATCTCATAAGTCCTTTTTCTCTGACTGCAGGCATAGATTTTAATTCGATCAAATCATCGTAATTTACGATTTCTGCTCTGATGAATCCTCTTTGAATGTCTGTGTGGATTTTACCAGCTGCTTGTACTGCAGGAGTGTTTTTCTTGATAGTCCATGCACGAGTTTCATCTTCACCAGTTGTCAAGAAGCTCATAAGTCCAAGCAAATCGTAACTTTGTGTAATCAAATCATCAATCCCTGATTTTTCAAGACCAATTGCTTCCAAAAATTCCTTCTTGTCCTCTTCGCTATCCAACGCAGAAATTTCTGATTCAATTTGCGCAGAGATTACAACTACTTTTGCATCTTCCGATTTGGCAAAATCTTTTACTTTTTGAACCATTTCGTTGTTTTCGTAAGCATCTGCTACTTCGTCTTCACTTACATTGCACACGTAAATTATTGGCTTTACACTCAAAAGATTGAAGCTTCTCATAAGTTTCATTTCATCTTCGTCCAAATCCAAGATTCTGATAGATTTTCCTTCTGATAAAACGTCGTAGATTTTTTCAAGAAGATCTACTTCTTCTTTCAAATCCTTATTACCTTTCAAAGCTTTTCTGGATTTTTCTAATCTTCTTTCAACCATTTCCAAATCAGACAAAATAAGTTCGTAGTTGATAGTGTCGATATCTCTAAGAGGATCTACTGATCCATCAACGTGAACTATATTTTCGTCTTCAAAACATCTTAGAACTTCAACAATAGCATCGGATTCTCTAATATTTTCCAAAAATTTATTTCCTAAACCTTCTCCCTTACTTGCGCCTTTTACAAGACCTGCAATGTCGTAAAATTCGATAGTCGCTGGAATAACTTTCTTGGAATTAAAAAGTTCTGCTAATTTATACACTCTTTCATCAGGAACATTTACAAGTCCGATGTTAGGATCTATCGTACAGAATGGATAATTCGCCATTTCTGCACCGGCTTTTGTTATCGCATTAAAAAGTGTGGACTTTCCTACATTTGGAAGCCCCACAATACCTAATTTCATATCATTCACTCCTTTTAACTAACTCAAATTTTACCATATACCATATTTTTTGTAAATTATACCCGAGCTGTACAATCCTGTGTAGTATCCATTCTTTTCAAGAATACTCATAAAGGCAATCGCCATATCTGTTTTTGTTTTTGTTGGAATTCTACGTTGTGAAGGATCTTCGAAGTCCAAATATACTGGGTATTCGAATTGTTTTTTGCCCAATATTTTCAAGTATCTTACAGCTTCTTCCTTAGCTTCTTCAACATTTACAGCGTATGAATACCAATATGCTCCAACGTTTAATCCAGCTGCTTTTGCATTTCTGTAGTTTTGTTGGAATTTTGGATCTTCACCACTGTATCCGGAACCTGCTTTTAATATTACAAAATCCATTCCGTTTTGCTTAGCTAATTTCATATTTACATTGCGGTTGAATTTTGAAAGGTCTGCTCCTTGTTGAAATACTAATCTGTATTTGTTAGGATTAAACATTCCAAAATCATCAATTTTTGCATATCCTTTAAATCCATTTATATCCAATTGCATCCATCCATTATTTAAAATATTTATAACTTGCATAACTGTTGAAGTGTTGATATTTCTCACAGATTTTGCAGAACTATTTGCAGCATTGTAAAGTTTTGTTGAGTGTTTTGCAACCACGAAATCGTGCAAGCCTATCGCTTTATCTTCTTCGATAATATCTGATTGATCCTTTACAACTGGTGGCTTTGGTTTCGGCTTTTCTGGAGTTTTTGACAAAACATTTTTAACAGTACCATATACGTTGTTATCGATAGTTCTGTATCCACCAACAATATATACATCCTTGATCGACTTTTTGAAGTTATTCAAGAATGCTATGACACTTGTGTCTAGTTTACTTCTTGAACTCAATAAAATCGGTGCATTTAATTTTTGGGCCAACGGACTTATAGCAAGTGCATCTGCAAAATCTTCACCACTTGCGATGAACACTTTGTCCTTGTTCATAGAATTAGCCACTTTTACAGATCCATCGTATCTGTTTCTGCCACTAATTCTACTAACATTTTTGCCAGTGACTGATTGAATATATCTAACTGTAGCTGATGAGATGGATTGTCCTCCACCAACAACTGTTACTTTTCCAATACTAGATTTATTTCTAAGTAAATAATCTCTTGTTTGTCTGGACAAAGTTTTTCCAGAACTCAACAAAATCTTAGCGTTATTTGAATAAGCGTAAGAAGATGCGTAAAGTGGGTCACTGAAGTTTTCTCCACTTGCAATAACGACGTTCTTTTTCTTGCTCATAGCTGCAACCTTTGCGCTAGTTTCGTATCTGTCTCTTCCGGCAATTCTAGTAACTTTATTTGAGTATTTCTTTAATATGTTTTCAATTCCAGCACTAATGGATTGCTTGCCACCAAGAAGATACACTTCTACAGGGTTAAGTCTTTGAATTTCATTTCTTGTAGCTGTTGGAAGAGAATCTTTTTCTGTATACAAAATAGAATATTTTCCATCAGACAAAGTCGTTGCACTCAATGCATCGGCGTATTTTTGTGCATTAACAACAATAACCTTCTTAGCATTAGTGAATTGTTCTCTTGAAATTTGTGCAGCAGATTCGTATCTGTTTTGACCTGCAATTCTAGAAGGAATGATTTGTCCAGCAGAATTTAATGCTTTTACTTCTTCATCTTGCGCTTTTTTGTCATCAATTTCTTCAGAAACTTGTTCTTCTGAATTTTCCTTTGATACAGATTTCTCAGGTTTAATAGGCGAATCTTCTAAGACTTCTTCTGTATCTTTTATATCTGATTTTTCAGATACAACTTCTTTTTCAGTCTCTTCTTCATCTTTTGTAGACTCTGAAGCTTCTTTTTTTTCTGATTTTTCCTTAATATCTTTATTTGAATCTGTTGATTTTAAATCTTCATGATTCAAATCACCATTTTCCTTTTTTTCATTTTGTAAGTTGTCTACGTTAGCGTATCCCAATTTAGCTTTCTTAGTCAACTTACTTTGATTATGTGTGCTAATTGATGTATATTTGGCACTAAGCTCGTTTTCTACATCTTTCTTATCATTTTCTGTTTGAGCCATAGATCCTGTTGAGATCATTAATGACACAGACAGTGCAACAAACGATACCTTAGCAATATCTTTTAAGTTCTTCATAGATACAACCTCCTAATATACATACATAATAACATAAAAAGTTACAAAATGGTATCAATTTTGATAATTGTTGACATTCAAAACGAATTAATAAAATTTCTTAACAATTTAATAGGATTTAAACAAAAAAATCCCCTGAGTAAAATTTACCCAGAGGAAAAATTCTTAGTCTAATTCAGCAATTGCTTCTATTTCGATTATTGCCCCTTTTGGAAGAGCTGCAACTTGAACTGCACTTCTTGCTGGTTTGTGATCTCCAAAAAATTCTGCATAAACTTCGTTCATATCAGAAAATTGTGATAAATCTTGCATGAACACGCCAACTCTTGCGATGTTTTCTACTTTTCCGCCTTCAGTTTCGATAATATGTAAAATATTATCTAATGATGCTTTTGTAGCTTTTTTTATATCAGTTTGTAACTCTCCATCAACGATTGGAAGTTGTCCTGATACATAAATTGTTTTGTTAGCAGATGTTGCTTGTGAATATGGTCCAATTGCAGCAGGTGCTTTGTCTGAATGTAAAAATTTCATACTGTCCTCCTAATTCCACAATCTTTCTATATCGTAGAAAGAACGTGCTTCTTCTGTAAATACATGTACTATAATATCATTAAGATCTAGCAAAATCCAGTTACCTTCGCTGTAACCTTCTTTTCCTAAAATCTCAAAACCATTTTCGTCGCACACTTTTTCCACTTCATCAATAATAGATTGAGCGTGGTTTGGTGCATTGGCAGTTGCAATCACAAAATAATCTGCAACAGCTGAATCTAACTTCAAAGTTACAATGTCTTTTCCAATCTTATCGTCTATCGCTTTTTGAACTAACTCTAATTCAGTCATCTATACTCCCTTCAATAAATAATTTCTGACATTAACACTAGTGATAGATATTTCCCTCTCACCTTCTATAAGATATTTTATCGTATCATCTAGTGATTTGACAATTGCTTTATTCAAATTTATTTTGGATAATCTTCTGATTTCATCAACGCCATCA
>QWCQ01001121.1_pt1 | contig 11303 bp, 8 predicted proteins | sample 1972701 | NCBI WGS metagenome assembly QWCQ01 (sample SAMN09866704, study PRJNA288562) | Human gut metagenome isolate pre4_stool, whole genome shotgun sequencing...
CATGAACCACTTTCACGGAACGGCGTCGCTGGGTTTGCTCACCAGTAGGGTGCAGTTGGAAGGGCCTATCGTAAAGAATCGCACATCGTTCAACTTCTCAGCGCGCACCACCTACATCAATTGGGTGTTGCAACCGTTCATGAAGAGCGATGAGAAGTTTGGATATCAATTCTACGACCTTCACTTCAAGCTCAACCACCGCTTCTCGCATACAGACCGTTTGTATCTGAGTGTGTACCGGGGACACGACATGCTGAAAGAAGACTACAAGGATCGCTACAGCTCATCCAGCTACGAAATCAATTCTGCTTACGGTGACGACATCAACTGGGGAAACACCATTGCCTCACTGCGATGGAACCACATCTTCAGTAACAATCTCTTTGCCAATATCACAGCGGCCTACAACCATTACAACATGCACTTGGACAGCTATGATCACTCATGGCGCACCGACGTACTTGAGAAGAACAGCGCCAGCTACCGGTCGAAAATACGGGACTGGTCGACAGCTATCGACTTTGACTATGAGCCGCTGCCCTCACATCGAATCAAGTTCGGGTCGTCCTACACCTATCATGCGTTCAGCCCAGAGACCTCGGGAAGCTTCTTCACAGAAGAGGATAAGGATGGAAAGATCAGCAGATCGGGCGGGTATTCCTCCCCCAGCAATCCCATCTACGCCCACGAGGCCTTGGCCTATGCCGAAGACGACTGGCGGATTCTGCCATCACTTACCCTCAATGCCGGTGGGTCTGTGTCGATGTTCCATGTCAGAAACAAGTCGTACCTCACGTTTCAACCGCGTGTCTCGCTGCGCTGGCAAGCCCTATCTGATGTGACATTGAAGGCATCGTACAGCGAGATGTCGCAATATATCCACCTACTTACCTCGATGCCCATTGCCCTTCCCACCGATTTGTGGGTTCCCATCACCGACAATATCAAACCAGAAAGGTCAAGACAATACAGTGTTGGCGCCTATTACACGGGCTGGAAAGGATGGGAACTGTCGGCAGAAGGCTATTACAAGCAGCTCGACAACGTGCTGGAATACAAGGATGGCATGAGCTTTATGGGATTCTCGGGCAACTGGGAACGTCTGGTCAGTATGGGTGAGGGACGTTCAAAAGGCATCGAACTGATGTTGCGACGCACCATAGGACGAGCAACTGGCTGGCTGTCGTACACGCTGTCCAAGAGCGACCGCAAGTTCAGCAAGGACAGTGGCGTGAATGGTGGAGAGCGATTCCCATTCACCTACGACAGACGACACAACGTGAATATGGTGGCAAACTGGAAGATGACCAAGCGCATTGACTTGGATGCAACATGGTCGTTCTACTCTGGAGCAACCGCAACGATATCCTTGCAGAAAGGATTTGAGATGACTCCCGAAGGCACGGAAGAGAGTAGTTATGTATCAAGTCGCAACAATTACAGGCTTCCACCTACGCACCTGCTCTGCTTAGGCATCAACTTCCGCAAGACACTGAAACGGGGCGTTGAGCGAACATGGAACGTCAGCGTGTACAACGCCTATAATGCAATGAACCCGAACTTCATCCTTAGAAAGAATGACAACTATGGAAAAGAAGTGCCGAACAAGCTGACCAAATACACGTTGCTGCCCTGTCTGCCATCGTTCACCCTCACTTATAAATTCTAATGACAATGAACAGAATGAGAACTTACCTATGCTGTTGCCTCTCAGTCATGCTCTTCGGTCTGTCAGCATGCGAGAACGAGTTGGAACTTGACACAAAGACGGCCAGCAAGCAACTGTCGGTGAATGGATTCATCAATGCCGACAGCACCATCAATATGTTGTTGGTGTCGTTCACTGGCATCGATCATCCTACGATTGTCACCGATGCCACTATCAAAGTATCGGTCAACGGGAGCTTGCGCGAGACCGTTCATGAGCTTCCACCAGGTTCGGAACAATACATCATTCATGGTCGTTTCAACCCAGGCGACCATGTACGCATCGAAGTATCTACACCTAACAACAACTATCAGGCTACTATTGAGGAGACGGTGCCGCAGCCCATTGACAAGATTGAGCGTATCAGCACCGAGTTTGTCAAGGATGTAAGCTATGTGGACGAATATGAAATGGCGCGAGTAGACAACCTGTATAAGATCAATCTCTCATTTCAAGATAATGGAAAGCGAGCCGATTATTACCGTCTGACGCTGGCTGGATACCAGACAACCATGAACACACAGTTTAACTACACGCTACACAGAAAAGAGGCCACCTACCGATATTTCGCCAGCGACATGGGCAGTTCGTACATTGCCACGGGCGACCCAATCATCATGGAAGGCAGAGTCTACACACCTTCAACCGACATGGGCTTTGCCTCACCCAACAATGTGATGAACCGGCTGGGTGTCTTCAATGACCTTTTGTTCAACGGAAAGGAATGTTCCATCAGCATATATTCCAAACTGTACCCATTCAATAGGATATCTGATCCAGATATAAAGACATCGCTTGACCTGGTAGCAACCATCTCATCGTACACATCAGCGGCCTATTACTATCTGAAAGCCGTGAATTTGAAGAAGTCAACGTACTATGATGACTACAACGACCTGACCGGTCCCATCAAGATGCCATCCAATGTAAAGGGCGGAACAGGCTTGGTAGGATTCTATACTTCGACTTCAATACCAGTTCATGTCTATGGAACTGATCGATATCCGCACTTATACGAGTGATAGGATAGGAAGACAAAACATGCGAAATGCCGTGTATCAATGCTCCAATCGTGATATTGATACACGGCATTTCCGTAAAATCATATACGTCACTCAACAAGTTTCTCGCACAACCTGCGTTGCAACACGCGAGCATCGAGGACAGACATCTCGCTGCTCATTACGGCAAATGCCAAGTCGTGTCCGTTGCTTCCGCGACAATAACCTGCCAGCGAACTGATGCCATAAGGATGAGACAGAGTACCCGTCTTGGCATGTATCTTGCCTCGTGTCTTTGGTCCGGACATCTCATGAGCCAACGAGCCATCAACGCCTGCAATCGCCAAATTCTGCATAAGCATGGTATGAATACTCTTATCCTTATAGCCATACAGGAGAATCGCCGTCAACGCTTGAGGAGAAAGATGATTGTAGGTACACAAGCCACACCCATCGTGTACAACCAATGAGGTGTCGGTCATGCCGAGATCTTCCCTTAAAAACTTTCTAAGATATGCTACCCCTGTAGCTGTTGGGTCGGCTTGCGTGTTAATACGGTTGCCAATGGTGTACAGCAGTGCGGTGGATTGAGTGTTGGAACTGTTCTTCCACATGCGCTTAACAATGCGATGGATGGGGGTACCGTATCTGTAAATAACCTTTGAATCCGCAGGCATTGTACCCAACACCACCTGACTGTCAGCGAAAGCGATACCTTGAGTACGCAGCACACTCTTCAAATTCTTCACCACTCGAGGCGCACCTTTGTAAAACAAACCGTATCGACTGAAAGATAAATCCCATGGATACCAATGCTCTTCGCTTTTCACAGGTTCCTGAATCACAAGATCTACATAAATCTTGCCATTCACCCTATTGATTCCTCTCTTCTTTGCTGCCTGCCCAAATCGCACAAGCTCCTGTTCAGTGAACTGTGGATCGAGGCTTCCCTTGAAGGTAAGGTCGCCCAGAAGGACACCATTAGACACCATTCCACGCTGATACAAGCCTGTAATGTACATATAGTCACGACCCAAAAGATGCAGCCCTGCCACACCACTGAGCAACTTCAAGCACGACGCCGAAGGCTGTGCCAAGGTCTCGTGGTAGCCATATACGGGTTTGTCCGCTGTAAGGTCGTACACATGAAAGGCAAACTTACCCTGCACCCTGGGGTCTTGTGCGAATGCTGCCAAGCGCAAACGCAGGCTATCGTCAATAGCAATATCGGGTTGTTTTTCTTTCGTTTCTTTCCGATGCTTATCACCACAAGCCATGAACAGCAGCACGATACCCATCAAAACCAACAACGAAGTTGGCGCAACCGCCATCTTTCTAAAGATTTTCCTCATAGGTTGCAAAGTTAATCATTTCTTTCCTAAACAACTTATCGAAAAGGAGAGAATGAGAAACGCCTTGCTACTCATCTACTCAAATGTTAGCTCACCAAAGAAATCTGGGCGATGAAAATCGGGCTTCTCTATATCAATTGGATTCCAAGACAGAAAATGTGGTTTCTGTAAGGCATCGCCACACTTATAGAAATTGGCACGAATAGTTCGCCCACTCAAGGGTTTTATTTGATGTTGGAAGAATATACTCAAAGGGATGATAAGTGCCAATTGCCAGTCGTATGTTCCCACTCGTTCCTCAAAAGAACTACGTCCAAAAGTTGACCAACGGTCAATCTTTTCAAGAACTGATAGTGGAGCCAACTCGCGTCCTTCTCTTCCTTTGCCACAACCCACTAAAATGGTACCTGCACAATTACACTCTATATTATAATAGGTATCATCATCTGCAGGCTGTGAAAAGAATTCGCAGCATGAATCTTCCCAAACACGTCCGTTATCCTCGGTCGCCACAGCTCGCACGCTGTCTTCAGACACACAGTAGTGCAAATAAACAGCCACCTCATCATGAGCCATACGAAACCGCACCTGCGGTGTATATGGATATTGCTCACGCCAATTGGCAACCGAAATAGTCTCAAACACAATCTTCTGAGAATCCATGATGGCAGGTATCATCGCAGCTGTGGATGGACGTTGGTGCAATTTTTGTATATTTAATGTCTTCATTCCTATTGGATTTCTTTTAAGCATGCCTTGATAAATGTCCTCATTGCTGGCTCGTGTGTACAAGCACTTCTGAAGAGACAGAGCTGGTTTTTGGCACGAACCAAATTATGCTTGTCATACTTAATTTTATAATAGGTGTCACCATTGATATAATCTGCCAAGAAACGAACACATTGCATAAATGGGAACAATTTGGCTGCGTAGGGTAAATTTTCTATTTCAATGGGCTCTAAAAACTGATGAGCAGACTCTAAATACCCTTTTGTAAACGCCTCGAAGATATCCATTCTAAAGTCTATTTTATCAAATTCGGAGGAATCTTCTGCTACCGTATTAGCACCTGTTCGTAAGAAATCGCCATAATCTGAGAAGATAAAGCTCGGCATGACAGTATCTAAATCAATGACGCAAAGCACATTGCCGTTTTCGTCAAACAACATATTATTCACCTTGGTATCGCAGTGGCAGATACGCTTTTTCAGTTTTCCATCACGATATAACTGTTCTGCCTTGCACATCTCATTGGCATGTGTCTCTAATTCGTCCAACATATCTTGCACTTCTGCCACCCTACCGACAGGATTAGCCTCAACAGCTTCCCTTAGTTGATTCATACGCAGTTCCATGTTGTGAAAATCAGGTATCGTCTCGCCTAATTGTTCTGGTACATCTGTTAGCATTGATTGAAAATGGCCAAATGCCTTGCCTGCATCGTACGAGTGAGCTGCATCTACTGCCTCATACGTTTTGGCATCTGGGATAAATACACTAATTCGCCAGTACTTGTCATCATTGTCCTTAAAGTAGGTCTTTCCCTCCTTCGTTGGAATGAATCGAAGCACCTTCCTGTCCAACTCAGACTCACCTTGTTTTTGTAGTTTTTCACGAATGTGATTGGTCACCACCTCAATATTGTGCTGTAGCAAATCAACATCTGTAAACACTTCATTATTCACACGTTGCAAAACATAATCGGGAAAATTATCCTCTTTTGTTTCAATCTTATAAGTGTCATTGATAAGTCCATTTCCTAAAGGTGAAATTTTACTAACAGTTCCCTCGATGAGGAAAGGGCTAATCACTTGGTTTAGTTTTTCGATTTCCATACAATTGTTTTTATTTATTGCTTATTATAAAGATTTAGATTGGTGCGACATTAGCTATTTGCACACCTCGTTTAACAAAAACGACAGCCACAAAATTATAAAAATATTATGATTTTCCCAAGTTCTAAGCCTACAAACTTGTTTGATGCAGCTGATGTAGCCATTTCCCAGAAAACAACCGATATAGGAAGATACATCCTCTCAAGCATAATTCAATGGCCATGGCTATCCATACTCCCTTCAATCCATACTGTGGCGCCAATATTGCTGCTAACGTAAGTCGAACACACCACATGGACAACAAGTTCATGATAGCTGGTTTCAAAGTGTCACCAGCACCTACACATACACTATACGTCACAATGGCAGCTGCAAAAAATGGCTCTGCAAACGCCTCTATTCGCAAGCTCTGAATGCCCAACACACGGATTTCTTCAACGGGCGTAAGGATACCTATCATTTCTGGTGCAAAAATATACATCAACACTGCCATGACGGACATCACTGCCATTCCTAAAGACACCGTCATATGGGCAAAACTTTTACACACGTCATAGCGCCCCGCACCCACACTTTGTCCTACAAGTGTAGTTGCTGCTTCGCCAATTCCATAACCTGGCATATAGCATAAACTTTCTGCCGTTATGGCGAAAGTATTGGCTGCAATTGCAACTTTGCCCAACGGTGCCACAATAATGGTACTCACAATCTGTGCACCACTCATCAATATGGATTGAGCCGCCATGGGTGCACCAATTTTCAAGGCATTTTTAACGTAGTTACTCATCCAGCGAAATGGCTCGTGATCTTGTCCAAGTGCCAGTATCTTATTACGAAAAATGGCAAAATAGGCTTGAAGTAACGATCCTATTAAAAAGGCAGTAGCCGTACCAAATGCGGCACCCAACACGCCCAAATGCAACACATAAATGAAAAAATAATTAAAGACGACGTCCATCACGCACATCCCAACACTGATAATACTCGGAATGTGCATATTTCCAGAGCATTTCAGCATGGCTCCTGTCAAGCTGGCGAGTTGCATGAAAGGCATGGCTAATCCAAACACTAAGAAGTAAAGGGAAGCATCACGTGCAATATCCGATGTACCACCCAGCCAAAAGGGTAAGGGTTGATAAATAAAAAGTGCAATGAAGGCTATTACCACACTTAACATCAGGGTACAAATCAGTCCATGCCGAAACACTTGTCGGGCTTTCACAAAATCATTGGCCCCTATAAAATGGGCTACTTGCACCGAGAAACCCATCGATGCAGCGGCAGTAACACTCCCCAATAACCACGTGGTACTTTCCACCAAACCGATAGAAGCCGACGCCTCGGTGCCTAAATGGCCTACCATTGAGGCATCTATAAAGAACATTAACACTGTGGTTATCTGCGCAAGAATTGACGGAATACTCAACTCTACAATTAAATTGAGCTTTTCGCCTCTCGTTAATGTCTTATTTTCGCGAATATTCGCTAATAAAGCTTCACTTTTTTTACTCGAAAACATTCCTCTTTATTCTCGCACAAAGATACAGATTAAAATTTACATATTCTGAAATTTGAAAGAAAATCGCAAAAGACAAACAAAAATAACTCACCCAATTTTTGCAGTGAACTTGAACCGATGGAAGCGCTTTCAAAACAAGTTTTTTGTCCTATAAATTTACCAAAAAACGACCATCTAAAATCTTCAAAATAGAAAAAATCAATAGGCAAACGACCCACAAAATGATGCTGATTTTGATAAAATTGAGGTCTCTTCGTGTTAGAACATTGACTTAACGGTCTTGGAAACACCATTTAAGGGTGTTATTCACATGCTTCAGCAGCACTAAAGCATGCAAATTCTAAGCTTATTACAATGCTTTAGTCGCCAAAAAATCGCAAAAATGAGAATGAAAAGAAAAGATATCAGCGTAATATCTTCAACAGCAACAAATTATGAACGTTGCTCATTTCTCGCGTATTTGCGACCCACTTTGCCGTTGGTTGTTTTCACGCGAGTTTTGAGAGGCTCTTTGTAAAGAATTTTCTGACTTTATTATCCTTCCATACTGCGTTCCATCAACATTAAATACACGACATTGTCGGTGCTGTTTTGATGCGCAGACCACTACTAAATAAAAAACTGGCTATAACAAAAAAGCGACTCACTTTGTCTGTGAAATCGCTATAGATATTCTATTTAATCATGAAGTTTCTCAAAAAATGGGGGAATCTTCTTCGAACTGTTTGTCCCACCCCCAGCATAGCCAGTGCAGCAATGCTGCAACTTGGCTTTTCATCTTGTCCTAAACAATCTTTTTCCTGTCTTTACTCCTTCTCTATGGAGCCTACCTCTATTGAAGATTTTTCCTTACTAACAATCCTAAATTTTACCTCTAAACCATCTACCTATTGGTTATCCTTTATCTTCTACCTTGAACTAATATCCTTCTTTTTACCTAACGACTAATACCTTTGTTACCCTTACTGTCTTTCTACCTTATCTAATACCTGACGATACCTGAATATTCGCTTTTCCCTTAAAAACTAATAACCTAAATATATCTCTCAAATAATATCTTTAATCGTATTCGATTGATGCCTCTCGGCATCTCCTTTTTGTCTTATTGACGTTGCAAAGATACGACTGTTTCCGCACACAACAAAGAAAAATAGGACAAAAGGCGATGAAATATATTGATTCTTGACCTAAATCAACAAAACTGAGTTGAGCATATCCACCTCGACCGTACGCTGTACAAAGTTGCCAGGAAAAAGAAAGCGAACAGTTTCAACATAAAACTGCTCGCTCAAATATCATTTTCAACGGTGCGAATTACCGATCTATCCACTTTCCTGTAGATGCGCTGGCACGAACTGTAGGAGCCTCTGCACGATAAAAGCCTGCTAACCCGATATCAAAAATAAGGGTTGAATAAGCTGGAATAGTTCCGTTCGATTGCTCTTTGTTACCATACCCTAACTGATGAGGTATATACACTTCCCAGCGATCTCCAATCGTCATGTGCATCAATGCGGTGGTAAAGCCATCTACCAAGCTGTTCACTGCAAACTTTGCAGGACGCATTGTCTGTGGATTGTACTTACCATTATAACTACGGTCAAAGACATAACCACCTGTATAGGTCGTAGATGGGATTAAACGTCCACGGTAATTCACCTTAACCGAATCGGTGTACAGAGGACTTCCTGATGTGCTGTTCCCTACATTCAATATATGTACAATGATATAATCTCCCAAGTTCGCATGAAAATGTTGGTTATCATCTGGCAATGACCACTTACGGATAATCTTCCAACTTTGGTCTCCCTTGGCAATACGCTGCTGTGTTGAGGCATACAACTGATTAAAATAAGTCTCATTCTTATTTTGCCAATCGGCAAATTCCTCTACCTCACCGTCATTTTCGCTACATGCCGTCATGATTCCCATTCCCAATAAGAGCATCATGAGATATAACAACTTGTTTCTTTTCATATCCAATTTCTTAAGCTTGTAGTTTTTTCAGCAAGCTAACAATGCTTACCTTATCTTCAATATGCGCACACAACTCACTAATGTCAATGCGCTCTTGCTGCATTGTGTCACGATGGCGCAAAGTTACCTTGTTATCTTTCAACGTATCGAAGTCGACAGTGACGCAATAAGGTGTTCCCACTGCATCCTGACGGCGATAACGCTTACCGATGGAATCTTTCTCGTCATAGCTGGTGTTGAAGTGGAATTTGAGCAAATTAACTATCTCGCGAGCCTTTTCTGGCAATCCCTCTTTACGAACCAAAGGCATCACCGCACACTTTACAGGAGCCAAAGCGGCAGGCAGACGTAGCACAATGCGCTTGTCGCCTCCTTCCAACTCCTCTTCTTGATAGCTGTGACACATCACAGAAAGGAACATTCTATCTACACCAATGGAAGTCTCAATGACATAAGGTACATAACTCTCGTTGGTTTCAGGGTCAAAATATTTAATGCTCTTCCCACTAAATTTCTCATGTTGAGAAAGGTCAAAGTTGGTACGTGAGTGTACCCCTTCTACCTCCTTAAAGCCAAATGGCATCTTAAACTCAATGTCGGTGGCTGCATTGGCATAGTGAGCCAACTTCTCGTGGTCATGGAAACGATAGTTTTCTGCACCAAAACCTAAAGCTTGATGCCATGCCATACGCAGCTCCTTCCATCGCTTAAACCACTCCAGTTCTGTGCCTGGTTTCACGAAGAACTGCATTTCCATTTGTTCAAACTCGCGCATGCGGAAGATGAACTGGCGTGCCACAATCTCGTTGCGGAATGCTTTACCTATCTGGGCAATACCAAAGGGTAACTTCATTCTACCCGTTTTTTGCACATTGAGATAATTCACGAAAATACCTTGTGCTGTTTCTGGACGCAAATAAATCTTGTTCGTGGCATCCGATAGCGACCCCATCTCGGTGGAGAACATCAGGTTGAACTGTCGTACCTCGGTCCAGTTTTTGGTTCCACTAATAGGGTCGACGATTTCCTCGTCTACTATAATTTGTTTCAATTCATCCAAATCAGGTCCCTGCATCGCCGCAGTATAACGCTCATGTAAAGCATCGCGCTTGGCTTGATAATCCAAAACACGTTTGTTGGTTGCCTTAAACTGCGCCTCATCAAAAGCATCACCAAACCGTTTGGCAGCCTTTGCCACCTCTTTGGCTATCTTTTCTTCATATTTGGCGATTTGGTCTTCTATCAAAACGTCAGCACGATAGCGCTTCTTAGAGTCACGATTATCTATCAAAGGGTCGTTAAACGCATCGATATGTCCGCTGGCTTTCCAGATCGTAGGGTGCATAAAGATAGCCGAATCAATGCCCACGATATTATCGTGCAGTAGCACCATGCTTTTCCACCAATATTCTTTGATATTTTTTTTCAGTTCAACGCCATTCTGACCGTAATCATAAACGGCTGCCAATCCATCGTATATATCGCTACTGGGGAATACAAAACCATATTCCTTGCAGTGGCTCACAATCTTTTTGAAAACATCTTCTTGTGCCATTTCTTATATCCTATGAGTATATTTTATCGGACAAAGATACGCAATATTTTTGAGTACTTGGCTATCTCGGCTTAAATTCTTTAGATTTTTGCAACGGATCTTCAATTAAAAAGGACTTTGTTCCTTTACAAAGACTGCTTTATAGCGCAGCCGTGACAAAACAGCATCAACCAAAAAACATCCGCGACACCCTTATGAAAGAGCGTCGCGGAAGTATAAATAATTCAAGAGCATGCTATAACGAGAAATACTATTTAATCTCGTGCCATCCCTCATTTTGTTCTATCCCATGATACCGCACCTCCGACCAAGGTATGGGATAGTAATATTGGTTGGCTCTAAATACCCGTTCGGCA
>QWCQ01001127.1_pt1 | contig 11228 bp, 7 predicted proteins | sample 1972701 | NCBI WGS metagenome assembly QWCQ01 (sample SAMN09866704, study PRJNA288562) | Human gut metagenome isolate pre4_stool, whole genome shotgun sequencing...
CATAAACTCAATAAAGAGCAGTATTTTCCGAAATCTCGATGCAAAACATTTTTTTTGATCATTTGAAAACATAAATTCCGTGTATGGATATTCTATCACAAAATAAAAAAATGCAACTTTATTTATAGAGAATTTCAAATTTTTTAAAATAGCATTAAAATGTCAATCAACCGCCTTTTTTCTTCAATGCATACGTTATTGCTAAGTGTTAGAGTGAGCAATGTCTTTTATCGTTTATTGTATATCTATTCTGGTTTTTGGTTAGTTATTTATTATTCTCAATTCTTCACTTCAAAAGATAAATGATCAAAGATTTATTTCGAAATTTTCAATTTTATGTTTTTTATTAAAATTATTAGAAAAATTGTCAAGTTTTAGTAAATTCTAAAGTGTTTTTAATAATTAATTTTATCGTTATAAATTATTAAATACTATCTGATGCAATATAATTGCTTACATGTATTTAATTGTTATTATATTATCATTATCTTGCAATAATAATTTCGTCAATATTTTAATTTTGTATATTTTATCATTAGTAGAATTTTGTCATTTAATTTATTAAACTTTTATAAGTAGTTTATTAAATATTAATTTTCTCAGAAATTTAGTTTTTTATTTATCAAAAAAACATTTCAACACTGCTGTTTTTTTTCTATAACTTGATATTATATTAGGATTTGAAAGATTTATTAGTAGATGTGTGATAATAATCTGATAAAATTTAAAAGTCCGATGGAATATAAGGTAAGTTATGTAATGTTTTAGTAAAGATTGTTCGTTTAAATATGGGCTATCGATAATTATTTAAGAAATATTAGCGTTTTACATGATGATTGTATATTATTTTCTACATTCTGTTTTGCATACTTTTTTAATCAAATTTTTAATACATGTCATATTTAGCTTGACACTTTCATACGTAGCTTTCAGTTAATCCAATAGTTGAGTACATTATAATCTTACGGATCATGATAAGCATTTACTTGTATATTGACACCCTATTCTTTGTAGTTAACTATTTAAGTTTAAGTGAGTTCTATTTACACAACTTTCAGAGGATGGTAATTATTTACATGGTAATGATTTTTCTTATATACGATTATGCTATAAATCGGTATTCTTGCATATGCTTCTTTTACCTTTCTCTTGTTATAATATATGCATAATATATTTTTGAATAGTGGAAAACGGAATTTATATTGAAACTATATTTTCGATTTTTCTACATTAAATAGCTTTAATATTATTATGATTATCGTTATGTTTATTTTTCATTATTCTTTCGTAGCGATTAATTAAACTTTGGTGTAGTAGTGTTTGTAAAGGATATTGCTCGTCTTTTTATTTGATTTTTCTCATTGTCATGAATTTATTGGTTATTTTCTGATAAGACGTTTCTTATTGTCATGGATTATAGGTTATTATTGCGATTTTCGCGGAGAATCGTGGTTAGTTATGATGAATTACATAATCGAGTAGGGGCTAATTTATAGCCCCTCTCACACCACCCGTACGTGCCGTTCGGCATACGGCGGTTCAATATTTTCTTGTATCATATTGTTTATTACTGATGTAACTATTTAACTTTATTCTTTTTGTATCCGAACCTAAAGGAGTGAATACGTCACTCCTTGTATTCCATCAAGTCATAGTGCATCCTTTTCAAATATTACAATAAATATTGTTCCTCCCTTCGCTCCATTTCCATTACAGAAACTTCCTCGCTACTATGGATTCTGCTGACTTCTCATAGTTCGTTGTTACTACTGTGTCGTCTATGAGACCTCACGGGATAAGCCCTAATACTTTCATCGTTTACTTGCAGAATTTACGCTTTGGGTTTACGGTTACCTTTAGGGTCTTTGCTATCTTCGGCTAGCTTGCCCACCTGTTACGCCTTGTATTCTGTTCCTGTTCGTCAAGCCACGATTTCGCTATTGCTTCTTCTCTCCTAGATGTCGCCATCTAAAACTTCGGGGTCGCTATTAGATTCGTTGGTAACTACGCTCTGTAGGGATTTTCACCCCAGCATTAGAACATGCCCGTCATACCAAAAAAAGAGAGGACTAATGTCCTCTCTAAATCTTTTTAGTATAATCTATTTGCGTAAATTATTTACGTTTTTTAAGTGAAAGATAAGCTCCACCCATTGTAGCCATAGCTGCTGCTGCTATTGTAGCTGCTTCAGCTGCTGCACCTGCTTTTGGTAATGCTTTCTTTTGTTTAGCTGGTTTAGCTGGTTTCTTAGTTTCTTTCTTTTCTGGTTTTTTGTTATCTTTCTTGTTGTCTTTTTTATCTTTTTCTACAACGATAGTTCCACCGTCAACAACTTTTTCATCTTTGTTGTCTTTTTTATCAGTAGCTTCTTCTTTTTCTTCAGAACCTTTTATTTGGATATATTTTGGTAATTTAACGTCAACGTCTTTAGCTTCTTCTTTTTTAGCTTCAGTTTTTTCAACGTTGTTTTCAGCTTTTACTTCTGATTCTGCTCTGAATAAAGCTTTAACTTCTGAAACTTGTTTACCATCTTGAACTACATGGTATCCGTTTGGTACGAATACTACTTCTACTTCGTAAGTTCCTTCATATACACCGTGAATTAAGATGTCTCCGTTTTCATCAGATGTTGCATTGTATACTTTAGAAGTATCTTCAACATTCTTTAATTTTAATGCTAAACCTTGTACACCTTTACCAGTTGTATCTTTAACTGCGAATTTGTAAGTGTAAACTGATTTAACTTCTTTGATTTCAGATTTTGCTTTGTTGTATTCTGATTTTGCTTTATCAATTTCTTTTAAGATTTTAGCTTGATCAGCTGCTTTTTCGCTACCTGATAATTTAGAATAATCTTCTAATTCTTTAATAGCGTCTGCTGCTAATTGACCTGATAAATCATTGATTGATTTGTTTTGATCCTTTAAGATTATTTCTATAATTGTATAGTTTTCTTTAAGGTCTTTTTCAATGTTTTTGAAGTCTTCAGTTGTCTTGTAAGTTTTTTCAATAGCTACTGAATATTTTTTCTTAGCTGATTTGTAGCTAGCTAATGCATCATTGTAAGCTTTTTGAGCTGCTCTTGTATTTTCGATAGCTGCTTTATGAGCTGCAACAGCTGCATCTTTTTCTCTTTGAATTAATGTTAAATCAGCTGCAGATCCGTTGTAACCTTCGCTTAATTTGTATTTTTTATTTAATTGGTTTAATTTACCTTTTAAGATATTTTCAGCAGTTGCAATAGCTGAGTCTTTAGAGTTTTGAGCTGCTTTAAGAGTATCGTCTATTTTTGCTACTTCTGCATCATATTTGTTTTTAGCTGTAGTTTCTACTTGTTTTTTAGCAGCTAATTCTTCTTCTAACATAGAAATACGAGTATCGCCAGATTGTTGTTTCTTAGCTGTTTCTAATGCTTCTTCAGCTGCTTCTCTGTCTGCTACTGCTTTATCATATGCTACTTTTGCTCTTTGTGATTCTCTTAAGAAGTTTTGTTGAGCTGTTTTGAATTCTCTGTTTGCTTTTTCAACAGCTGCATCACGTTCGCCTTTAGCTTTTGCAACTAATGCGTCATATTCACCAACTTTAGCGTTGTAAGCATCTACTGCTTTGATTTCTGCTAATCTAGCTTTTTCTTGTGCATCTTTTGCTGCTTCTAAGCCTTTTTCAGCTGCTTCGAAGTTAGCTTTTGCTGCTTCGTATGCTTTTTTAGCTGCTGCTTCTTCTTTTTGAAGTTTTTCAATCAATCCGTCTGGTGTTCCTGCTGGGTTGAATTCTTGAGTAACTAATTTAGCTCTCTTAGCTGAAAGATCGTTAATCTTAGCTGTTAATTTTGCAATTGTTCAGCTGCTTCTTTTTTGCTTAATCCCAAATATTGAGTGTAAGAATTTTCAGCTTTGTTGTAAGCGAATGTGCTTGCTGGAACTGCAGTTACGATTAATGCACCAGCTAATGCTGCTGTCAATAATTTTTTGTTTAATTTCATTGGTTTATTCCTCCTAAAATTTTTAACCTTCATAAACTTAATTTTAAATCATTTATGATAGTTTATCTGTAATTATATTTTAAATCAAATAATTTAATAAATCAAGCTTTTGAACAAAGTTTAACTTGAAAAATACTTAATATAATTACGAAAACCGTGAATAAATGATAACGTATGTCTATGTAACTTATATTATACAATAATGAATTTTTATTTCAACCTTTTTTGAGGATTTTTTTGTTATTTTACATGATTTTAATGAATTTTTGAGGATTTTTTAAAATTTGTTGAATTTTATGTATTTTTGTTCATTTTTTTCGGTGGTTGATTTGTTTTGCTAGGGGTGTTTTTTATGGAATTGCGCTATTTTATCAGGGGTTTTGTTAGTTTTTGCGCTTTGATGTGGTTGTGGTTCGTTTTGGTAGTTTATTTTCTTCCTTATATTAATGTGTATTATTGGTGTTAGTGTTTTTGTTGATTTTTTATTAAAATTTGTATTATTTTCGTATTTTTCTGATGTTTGTCTTGTTTTGTTTGTGGTTGGTACTGTTAGCACAAGTGGTGTGATTTATTGTGGTATTTTGTTTTGTTGTAATGTTCGTATTTTATGGTGTTGTGATAAAGTGTTTGATTTTTTTGTTGGCAATCAGTACTGTTAGTATAAATGATTTTTATTTTTGTAACTTTTTTGTAATTTTTACGATATTTTTTACAATTTTTTTGGTTTTTATAATAAAAAAACACCAAATTTTTTTGGTGCAAATTTATTTTACGGTGAATTTCATTTTGATGTGTTGTATTCCATCTTCATCGAATGGTTCGGAAGTTGTTATAAATCCCAATTTTTCGTAAAATTTCTTGGCGTAGGTTTGTGCTTCGATGTTTATTGATTGTGCGTGAAGAATATCGCTGGCAAATTTTATTGCTGTTTTCATTATTTGTGTTCCGTATTCTTTGCGTTTGGTGGCTGCGATTACTCGTCCAATATGGCATGTATCATTTTGTTTGTATAGTCTGCAATAGGCTAGCATCTCGGTGTTTTGTTGCAGGTAAATGTGGTGTGCGATTAGATCGATGTCGTCTATTTCATGATATGGGCATTGTTGTTCTACTACGAATGTGTCGACTCGTAGTTTGTAGATGTGAAAAAGTTCTTTTGTTGTGAGTTGTTCGAATGTTTTGATGAGTGTGTTCATTGTTTCTCCTAAAAAAACTATGCAATTATTGTTGCATAGTTAGTTGTGGTTGTGTTTGTTTTTTGTTGATGATTTTGTTGTGTGTATGGTCTGTGAGTGTGATTGTGAATGTGATGATTAGTGACATTATCAAGAATGTTACGGCTGGTGTGAATCGTACGGGTACTGTTGGTGGAAAATGTACGAGGTAGCCGTAGTTGGTGTGCATGATTAGGTTGACTGTCATTATTACTGCGTTCATTATGCTTGTGATCATGAGTGAATCTTTTAGTTTGAGTTCACTTTTTTGTGTGGATATTATTGTAGCACCACAATATCCTAGTAGTAGGTGATTGATGATGTATGTGAGGTTGGTTACGTGCGGCCACAAGTATTTGGATGGGTCCGGGAATGAAAATGCGATGATGGCTCCGATGAGTCCCATCCATGCGAAGTAGCGCATGAGTTTATTGTTGTGCAAGATGTATGCTACTAGCATCATGATAGCGGATATTCTGCAATGAAATAGCGGCAATCCTTCTTTGATGAATAGTGTATGATTTCCCACATACCATGAGAATAATAGTATTTGTCCGCATAATCCTAGTATTAATGCTGGTTTGAGTAGTTTAGTTTTATGTTTAAATTTGTATGCCAAGAATATTACTACGACTAATGCTAGTCTGATCATTGTTATGTTGATGTTGGTGTAGGCATCTTCTGTGTATCTAAAAAATTCTGTCATTAATTTACTCCTCGTAGATTTACGGTGTTGCCAGTGGTGCAGACTTTTTTTATTTTTCCGTCTTTAATTACGTAGCAATTTCCGTAGATTTTGTTTTCTGTTTGTATGATGAATGCTCCATCTTCTATGGCGTAGAATTTTCTTCCGTAGCTGTCGGGTAGTGTGACATCTTCCATGATTCGAAGGTTGTCGATGCGTTCGTGTTTGATGTCTGTGTAGTGTGGTAGTACGGATAAGTCTACGATTCCCAGTCCTTCGAGAAATCTGTGGTAGTGTGGGGATTTGACTTCGCCAAAATATTCGGGCTGTGCGTAGACTTCACGGGCAGAGTTCATGCTTCCTGCGCTGATTGCGATGACGAGTCCTTGGTAGTCTTTTATGTATTGTTTGAGATGAATGTCATGGAAGTATTTGTTTTGCGTTGGCACGTGTCCTCCTGCAAGTATGATGAGGTTTGCACGTGATATGAGTTGTTGTAGTTTTCTTTTTTTAAAAGGATACAATACTTCCCAACGTTTGACTGTGAATCCACTTTTCTTGAAGGCTCTTTTGTAGTGCGAGCTTATCGTGTGTGTTAGAAATGGTGCTTGTGGATCTGATGGAATGTAGAGGCAATTGATATCGTCTACATATTCGTGGATTTTGTCGACAAATCCATTTAAGCTGTTAAGTTGTCTTTTGTCAGGGGACATTATGTCACTTGTCAATATGACGTTCATTGTTTCTCCTATGTTTTTATATTTCGTGCAAATATATTTCGATTGGATTGTTATTTTATTTTACCACAATATGCATGTTTTGTAAGATGTGTCGTGAAAAAGTTGCGGTGGGTTTTTAGGAAAAGTAGTTTGCATTGAAAAAACAAAAACATCGTAGATAAGCGAATCATTCGGAAAAAATCGGAATAAATTCAAGCAAAATGAAACGTAAAAAAATCGCACTGTCTGAGCTTCAGCGAGTTTGCAATTTTAGTTTCATAAGCGATGAATTTATCAATTTTTGTAGACAGATGAGCGTTTTACGAGTTTTTGTGTTCCTCTGTCCCTGTGTGATGTATACGTCCTGCGAAACCCCCTCTCCCCCTTTTATAGAATTGAAAAAAGTAGATTACCATGTTTGCTTAGAATATCATATGGAGAAAATATTTATAAATTCAAGCGAAGCAATCCGTTAAAAAATCGCACTGTTTGAGTGTCAGCGAGTTTGCGATTTTAGTTTCATGAGCTTAGAATTTGTTAATTTTCGTAGTCTAGATATTCGTGTAAACACGGTTTTCTACTTTACATTCCCTAATCTACTGATTTTAATGCTTCAAGCATATCTACTTTTTTCAATTTGTGGTTGACTATTACTCCCAATGCGTAAAGTATTCCAATTACCAAAAGTATTGGTAGGATATATACCCACACTTCGATGTTTGGGTTGAAGAATATTTCCGCTGGTGCAACTTTGTCGAGGATTATTTTGTGGAGAATTTTTCCGCCAAATATTCCTGCGATTATTCCAATTATCGACAAGCAGATTGTTTCACGATAGATGTACATGGTTACTTCTTTGTTGAAAAATCCCAATACTTTTATCGTGGATAGTTCTCTAATTCTTTCTGCTACGTTGATGTTGGTTAGGTTGTACAATATTACTATCGCAAGTAATAGCGACATTATAGTTAGCACTGTCATTACTTTCGTGAGGGAGTTGGTCATCGATTCAACTTGTATGATGACGTTGGTGTTTTGCGATACTGCTTTGATTCCGTTTGACGCCATGAATTTCGCTGTGACCTTCTCGACGTTTGTCTTTGATTTGTCTTTGAGTGCGATGAAGTAGCTGTTGTCGTCTACTTTTTCTCCAACTATCGTTTCGTAGTAGTCATCACTCATGAAGATAAAATGTCCTGCGTACATTTTGGTGATTTGTGCGATTTTGAATTTTCTGTCTTTGTTTGCGATTTTTAGCGTTATCGTGTCGCCTGTATTCACTCTCATCAAATCGGCGAGTTTCTGTGATACAACTATGCCATCGTCAGTGATTTTGAGCGCATCTTCGGTGTTTTTGTGTTCCAAATTGATATATGGAGAAAATGTGTCCGTGTGTGTGACAAGCATCGTGATTGTTTGTTCGTCGTCAATTCCTTTGATGTTTTTGGTTATATTTTCAAAGTGGATTGGAAGGTAGCCTTGAATGTCATCAGATTTTAATAATCGGTCGATTTTTGCTTGTTCTTTTTCTGTGACGAAATCTTTCTTCGCTACTACTGCATCGTATTGGATGATTTGTCCGTATTGTTTGGTTTGGATTCCGTTGATTGACGATGAAATCCCAAGTCCTGCGAATAATAGCGCAACGGATCCTGCAACGCCAAATATCGTCATGAACATTCTTTGTTTGTATCTGAAGATATTACGTGCTGTGACTTTTTGCGTGAAGGTCATTCTGCTCCACAATGGTGTGATTCTTTCCATGAAAATCTTGGAGCCTTTTGTCGGTGGTTTCGGTAACAAGAGTTGTGCCGCAGTTTCTCGTAGTTCTTTTATTGAGATGTAAACTGCTGGCAATACGCTGCAAATTATCGAAAATAGCACCGATAGTCCGAGTATTTTGAATGAAAAATAATACTTGACTGGTGGTAGTGTCATGTTTGCCAATAGCGACGTGCATAAAATATACGGAAGTACGTACGTTCCAATTAGCGTTCCCAAAATCGTACCCAATCCTCCGGAGATTAGACCGTACAACACGAATTTCTTGATGACATCAGCATCATTATAGCCCAATGCCTTCAGAATTCCTGCGTTGTTTCGTTCTTCTTGGACAAATCTTGTCATTGTCGTGACTGTTACAAGCGCTGCGACAAGATACAAGACTACTGGGAACAAGTTACTTACTTTCGTGATTCCCGATGATATCGTTTCAACCATTTTGATTCCATCTCCACCCGGCATTGTCCTTCTCGTGTATGTCGAATATCTCGGCAACGATAATCCGTCGATTTCTATTTGTGCGTCGTGAATTTTGGATTCTGCGTCTTGGATTTTGTCGTCGGCTTTTTTCTTTTCGGTTTCGAATTCTTTTTTCTTGTCGTCGAGTTCTTTTTGTGACGATGAAATTTTATCGAATCCGTCTTGAATTTGTCTTTTTGATGAGTTAAGTTGTGCGATTCCATTCTTGTATTTTGTCTTGGATGCGTTAAGCTCGTTTCTTCCAGCGTTGTATTTCGCAACAGAAGTTTGATAGAGCTTTTTCTTTTCGTCTAGTTTTCGTTGTGATGAGTCAAATTCATCAATTTTTTTCATTCCAGATTTGTATTGTTCAAATCCCTGATTGTACTTCGCCAATCCTTGGTTGTACTGAGCTTCAGATTGTTGTATCACTTGGGTTTGCTCTGCGATTGAACTTTCAGCTTGTTGGATTTCTGGAACATTGTCTGGGTTTATTCCCTGTTTTTTGAGTTCAGACTTTTTTTGTTCGAGGCTTTGTTTTGCTTGTTGAAGCTTTGCTTTTCCTTGTTGGATTTGTGCTTTTGATGAGTCGAGCTTCTTTTTCGTAGCATCAAGTGTTGATTTTGCTTGTGATAACTTCTTTCTATTTGTTTCGACTTCTTTTTTCTTAGAATCCAATTGCTTTTGCCCTTTGTCAAGCTGAACTTTCGCATCGTCCAATTGTTTTTTCGTTGCTTGTAGTCTTTCCTCTGCTGATACAAGTTGGTATTTCGAATTTTTGATTTCAGATTCTTTGCTTGCGATTTGTTTTTTCGCTGATACTAGCTTTGCTTTTTCATCGTTGATTTTCTTTTGTCCGTCAGACAATTTCTTTTGTGCATCTGAGATTTCTTTCTTGGCATCTTCTATTTTCTTCTTGGATTTTGCGATTTTGTCATTTGCCTTGGATTTGATTTCTTCGAGTCGTTGTTTGCCGTTGTCTTTCAGTATTTCGTCAAGTTGTTTCTGATGTTTGTCGATTTTTTTGGTGTATTCTGTGTCTGTGAAGTTGAGTCCACGGGCATCGTTGTAACGTATACGTGCAATCGTGTAGACATCGGTGTCGAAGTTGTCTTCTGTTACTACTGCATATCCTTCCAAGTTCCCAGATCCCGCAGAAGAATTTCCCAAAGCTGTCTTGGAGATGATTTCAGTAGAGTTGACAAATCCAGTTACAGTGAAGTCTTCTTGTTTCAAAATCTTACTGTCTTCGTCTTTTTCTTTGAATTTTATTTTATCTCCGATTTTGTATTTGGATTGGTATTGGTCAGTGAGTGCGATTTGACCGATTTTTTGCGGGAAATTTCCACTCACAAGCTCAAACTTCGATAAGTTTTTCGTATTGGAAAATATTCTGAATGATGTTGGCGTGTCATTTATCGTCGCATCTGAAAAATATCCGTACTCAACCTCTGCTATGTTTTTGACTTGGTCTATTTCCTTCGCATCATTTTTCGTTATTCCGTAATCGCTGATGACGTTGATATCGGACAAATTATAATCTTCGTAGTATTTGTTCGCCGTCTTGTCGATGTCGGGACCTGTGACTTTGAGTGCGACAAGTGTCATGGATCCTAGCATCATCAACAACATTATCGACAAAAATCGTCCCTTAGATTCTATAAACGATTTAAAAATCGTCTTGTTTAATGTTTTCTTCTTCATTTTAGTATTCCAATGTTTCTATGTTTTGTGGATTTGAATTCAACTCGATATCGCGAATTTTCGCATCATGCATGTGAATAACCCTGTCTGCAATCGGAGCCAATGCTTGATTGTGCGTAACGATAACAACTGTCGCACCTTCTTTTCGAACCATGTCTTGCAATATTTTCAAAACTTGCTTTCCTGTGTGATAATCCAACGCACCTGTTGGTTCGTCACACAATAATAGTTTTGGATTTTTCGCAACTGCACGTGCAATTGCCACGCGTTGTTGTTCTCCACCTGATAATTGTGCTGGGAAGTTGTCGATTCTTTCTCCAAGACCAACTGATTTTAAGACTTCTGTTGCATCGAGTGCATCTTTTACAATTTCAGATGCCAGTTCGACGTTTTCTTTGGCAGTTAGATTGGGAACAAGATTGTAGAATTGAAACACAAATCCCACGTCATTTCTTCTGTAATTCGTGAGTTCTTTTTCGTTGAATGTGCTGATGTCTTTGCCATCTATTAGCACATTTCCTTCATCATTAGTATCCATTCCACCGAGGATATTTAGGACAGTTGATTTGCCCGCTCCTGATGAGCCGAGAATGATCGCCAATTCTCCTTTTTCTATTTCAAACGATATGTCGTTGTTTGCAATTATTTCAGATTGTCCTGATTTGTATCGTTTGTAGCTGTTT
>QWCQ01001130.1_pt1 | contig 11195 bp, 10 predicted proteins | sample 1972701 | NCBI WGS metagenome assembly QWCQ01 (sample SAMN09866704, study PRJNA288562) | Human gut metagenome isolate pre4_stool, whole genome shotgun sequencing...
GAGGGGGATTCGAACCCCCGATACGCTATTAACGTATACCCGCTTTCCAGGCGAGCGCCTTAAACCAACTCAACCATCTCTCCATTGGATTACAGTATATGATTATACGGGCGAATCGGTTTTTTGTCAAGGGGAAGTTTTTAATTTGTAAAATTACCAGCTGCCTTCGACGGAAATGGCGCCGGCGGACAGGCGAAGGATGCGCCCTTCCACGGCGACGAGAAGGGCACCGTCGTCGTCGATGGCCTCGGCCACGCCGGTGTATTCGATGTCGCCTTTGGCGAAGCGAATGGTTTTTCCGATGGTGAGATTGTATTTTCGATAGGCATTTAAGATTTCATCGGCGGGCCTTTGAATCCAACGATAGAGCGCATTCATTAGATCCGCCGCCAATTGATTTCTGGAAATATCCCCTGTGAGGGAGCCGGCGGTAGGTAGGGCCTGTTTTTCAAAAAGCTTCTGAGGCGTGTTGGTGTTGATGCCCAGGCCGATGACGTAGCGGGCCTTGCCTTGGGAGAAATCCGCTTCCGTCAAAATGCCGGCAATTTTTTTGTGATTGAAGTACAGGTCGTTGACCCATTTAATCTTTACATCCTCGTCGCTCTGCTCCGTTAAGGCTTCTTTTAATGCCACGGCGGCGGCCATGGTGATGAGGGACGGATCGGGTGCGTCGCCTGCGTGAATGATCGTCGAGAGATAAAGGCCCGTTCCGTAGGGGGAGAGGAAGGATTTCCCCACGCGCCCTTTTCCCGCCGTCTGCTCCTCCGCCGTCATAAAGGAAAAAGAAGGGAGGGGCGAGGAGGCATCTTCTCTGAAGATGGCGTCGTTGGTGGAATCCACGCGGTCAAGGACCGACACGGCCACGTCTTTTAATTCATTTATAAGGCGGCTTCGAATGCGCTCGGCATCCAGGGCTTCGTAATTTTCGTTTAAGCGGTAGCCCCGATTGGTGACGGCGTCGATGTGGTAGCCGTCTTGCCTAAGGGCTTTTATGGCCTGCCACACGGCGGCGCGGGAGATGTTCAGTGCCCGGGCCAGATCTTCTCCGGAAAGGTAGTCGTCGGCCTCTTTCAGTGCTTTTAGGATGTAATCTTTGCTCTTCATCAGGCCATCCCCGGATAGTCCAATTGGCGCAGGGCTTCGAAGAGAATGATGTTCACGGAGACGGATAAATTCAAGCTGCGGCCGAAATCTTTCAGCATGGGAATGCGAATGGCCGTCTCGTCGTGGGCCTTTAACAAGGGCTCGGGCAGGCCCTTGGTTTCTTTACCGAAGACCAGAAAGTCGCCGTCTTGAAATTCGATGTCGCAGTAGCGCTTGTGGGCTTTAGTGGAAGCGAAAAAGAAGCGATGGTCTTTGTATTCTTCCATGACCTCTTCGATGCTGTCGTGGTAGCGGATGTCCACGAGATCCCAGTAGTCCAGGCCGCAGCGCTTCAAATGCTTGTCGTCCACGGAAAAGCCCAGGGGACGCACCAAGTGCAGGACGCTTTTTGTCAGGCCGCAGCTCCGGGCGATGGCGCCGGTGTTGTGGGGAATCTCGGGTTCAACTAAACAGATGTGCAGTGTCATAATTACCTCCAAAATGCGTTTATTTTTTCTATCATATCATCCACCGACGCCACGGTTTCCACTCGCCAATGGGCGGGGAGCAGGGCGCGAATGTCGGGGCGCAGGTAGCGGTCGTCTAAGAGAAGCAGTTGGCCACGGTCGCTGTCGGAGCGAATGATGCGCCCGGCGGCCTGCACCACTTTCGTGAGCCCCGGGTAGGTGTAGGCATAGGCGTAGCCGTCTTTTCCCAAGCGATTAAAGCGATTTTTAATAAGCTCCCGCTCACGGGACAGGCCTGGCAGTGAAAGAGTTAAAATACTTACGCCCATAAGGGCTTCGCCGGAAAGATCCACGCCTTCGGAAAAGGCGCCGCCCATGACGCCGTAGCCGTGGACCGGGCGCTCGTTTCTGAACCGGTCGATGTAATCGGCCCGTTCTTTTTCCGTCATGGAGCGGGCCTGATCGTGGCCGCATTCCTCCCACTCCGTGCAGGCGGCATAAACCTGATCCTTGTAGGCGTAGGAGGGAAAGAAGTGGATGAAATTGCCTTCTCGTGTGGTGGAAAAGGCCTGTAAGTAGCGGCTGATCTCGGGAAGGGTGCGGGCCCGGTCTTTGTACTTGGTGGACAGGTGGGGCGGGTGCAGAATCAACAGATGGGCGGGATCGAAAGGGCTCGCCAAGACCATGGCCTTTCGCTCCTCCCCGGCGCCCAAGCAGTAGCTGTGGTAGTCCATGGGAGAGAGTGTGGCGGAAAAATACACCGCCGATTGAAACAGCTCTCGCCGAGCGGAAAGGACTCGGGACGGATCCAAGCACATGAGGCGCAGGGTGTTTCTCCGGGGCACGAAGAAAGTGAAGCGGTCCTCGTCGTAGTAGAGATTTAAATTCTGCCAGTCCAAGAGCCGAAAGTACAGTTCGAGGAAATCCTCTTCGGGCTCCGCCTTCAGCCGGGCGAGGTAGTTTGCCGCCTCGTCGATGAAATCCTCCACGGCTTCCGAAAAATCCTCGTCTAGTTGGTCGTAGGTCGTATCTTCCGCGGCGGTCACGGCGCGAATCTTCTCCGCCAAATCGATGGCGAGGGATTTTATTTTTTTCGTGGGATAATCCACGGATTCGAGCTCCTCGACCGACAGGCTCGAGGAGTACATGTCCCGGCCCCGGTCGATTAAATTGTGGGCCTCGTCCATCAAGAGGCAGGTGGATTTCAGTCGATCACGATCTTCCATGAGCCGCTCCAAATAGCTTTTCGGATGAAAGATGTAATTGTAGTCGCCGATTAAAATCGGGGAAAGATTGCTGAGATCCAAGGCGAATTCAAAGGGACAGAGGCGATGCATCTCGGCGTAGCGGGCCACGGTGGGTCCGTCGAATAAATCGGCGTGATCGTAAATATCCACGATGCCGTCGAGGAGGCGGTCGTAATGGCCCTTGGCGTAGGGGCAAGCTTCGGGCGTACAGTTGAGCGTGTCGTTTAGACAGGCCTTCTCCTTGGCCACGAGCTCCGTGCTCTTGATGCGAAGGCCCTTCTCCTTTAAAAGGGCCAAGGTATCCGTGGCCACGGTTTTTTGTGTGGAGCGGCCCGTGGCATAAAAGACGCCGCCGATCAACCCTTCGCCTATGGCCTTGATGGATGAAAACAAGGTGGCGATGGTCTTGCCGATGCCCGTCGGCGCCTGGGCGAGGAGCGTGCCCTCGGTCTGAATCATATTGTAAACGGCCACGGCCATGTCCCGCTGGCCCGGGCGAAAATCGCCGTAGGGAAATCGGAGGGCCTTTGCCGAGGCGAGAGACAGGGCTTCAAAATCGGCGAGGCGCTTTTGAATGCGCTGAAACCGCGCCATAACTTCTTTCATAAAGTCGTCCAGCTCGGCGAAGGCCATGATTTTGTCGTAGCGAAACACCTCTTCGTCTTCGATGCGAATATAGGTGAGGCGCAGATGCACTTCATCCAGCCCTTTGGCCTTGGCGTAAAGATAGCCGTAGCACTTGAGCTGGGCCCAGTGGAGTTCGTCGGGCCGAGCGTCGATGGCTTCTTTCGTATAGACCGTGGATTTGATTTCGTCCAAAAGGCAGGCATCTTCGTCCACGCCGTCGATGCGGCCTTCCAAGAAGATTTCGCCGCCGTCGTAGGCCACGGTGCCTGCGATCTCCACTTCCGATTCGAAGGAAGGGGGATAGGCCCTTTGCAATTTTTGATGGAGGCGAATGCCTTCCTGCGCCCGCTTGTGAGACAAAAAGCCGCTGTCGATGTCGCCGCTTCGAAGGGTGAGGGCGACAAGCTTTCGCACGGACCAATGATTTTTCATAGTATCACCACCGTTATTATACACGCTTTTTGTCTTGCAGGTGAATGGTCGCCCGCGTATAATGTGGCAAGGAGGATTTGAATACATTATGGAAACAAAGGACAGAAATGACCTCATTCAATACGGCTTGGCCCTGGTGAAGGAGGGACTTACCTTCGGCAGCGGCGGAAATCTATCCGTCAGGAGCGACGACAGCAAGGGCTTTTTTATCACGCCTTCCGGCATGGCCTACGACTGCCTGAAAAAGAGCGATCTTGTGCGCATGGATTTGGAGGGAAACATCATCGGTGGTTTGCGAAAACCCTCCTCGGAGTGGCATATGCACGCGGCGATCTACCGGGCGCGCCCCGACATTCGCGCATTGATTCACTGCCACAGCCACTACATCAGCGCCTTTTCTACATTGGGCGAAGATTTAGGACCGGTGAGTTATTTAATCGCATCGGCAGGGGCCGCATCCGTACCCTTGGCGCCTTACGAAACCTTCGGCACCGACGCCTTGGCCCAATCGGCGGTAAAAGCCATGGGTGAGCGATCCAAAGCGGTGATCCTCGCCAACCACGGATTGATCGCCGGAGGAAGAAACTTAAAAGAAGCTCTGAGTTTAACGCGGGATTTGGAATTTTGCGCCTTTATGTATATGACCGCCCTGGCCACGCAAAAGCCCATTCAAATGATTCCCGAGGAGAAGATGAACGAAGTCATCGAAAAACTAAAGACCTACGGGCAATAAAGCATCGACGAGAAATCGTCGATTTTTTAATTGATAAGATGATTGGGGTTATCAAGTAAAAATTTCATAAGATGAATTTCCCTGAAAAGAGCGAAGGACGGAAATGCGTTTGCGGGAAAAATTATAGAGGCGAAAAGGGCTAAATGATCACGTTTATCTTTAAGTGTTCTTTCTAATTGATGAAAGGCGGCCGGCCATCAATAAAGCAGTCGAGTGAAATAAAGGTAAAAAATCGATAATTATATAGGAAGATGCCTATCAATATCAATTAGCAATTCAAGAATTGCAAATATTCATAAAAACGAGAAACAATTGCACATAAGAAAACGTTGAAAATAAGTAAAGTGCCGAAAGTTGTACATTGCGGGTTAAAATAAATTGAAGAAAATGTAAAAATTATATTGATAAATGATAATAAGGGTGATATGATACGGATCAAAGAGGTGATTATTATGAAAAAGAAGTTAATCAGTTTAGGCGCCGGCGTCCTGCTCGGCGTCGTAGGAGAAAAAGTTCTCAAATCCAATCTTGTAAAGAATGTGGCGGTTACCACCGTCAGTGAAGGCATGAAGGCCAAAGAAGGAATCGACAAAACCATCGAAAAGGTGAAAGAAAACGCCGAAGACGTCGTCGCCGAAGCAAAGATCAAAAAAGCGGAAGACGAACGGGCAAAAAGAGAAGCGGAAGAAGCAAAGGAAACGGCCGAAGATTTAGCCGAAGCAGCAGACGATTTGAGCTGTGTTGCCTGCGATGTAGCGGAAGCCGCAGAATAAAATGAAGATCGCCATTGCACACCGGATCCCGGGCCGCACGCGTTTTTCAACGACATACAACTTATCCTACGATCGGGCAAATAAGATCAAGTATCTTCTGGAGCAAGTGCCCGGGGTATCTTACGCAAAAGTATCGCCCGTCTCTGGTAGCATCATCGTAGGTCACGACGACGATGAAGGACTTAAACGAGCCTGCCGCGTTCTGTTAGACTTGGAGCTTGCGTCTTTGGATGATTTTGAAATCGAGGACACGAGCTATATTCCCTTAGAAGAAAAAGAGCTGTTCCACATTATTCGCGACGCATTCGAAGTGCGTTTCGTCATGAAAAACTTTTTGCCCATGCCCATTCGCACCGTGGTGACCTTGGTGCGGGCATCGAAATTTATGAAGCGTGGTCTGATCGCTCTTTCCGAGCGCAAGCTCAATGTGGAAGTCTTAGACGCCACAGCCATCGGCGTCTCCTTGGCGACGAACGACTTCGGTGCGGCTTCTTCCATTATGTTCCTGTTAAATCTGGGAGAAAAGCTTGAAGACTGGACCTTGAAGAAATCCCAAAGCGATTTGGTTCGCACTTTGGAATTGAACATCGACAAGGTCTTTGTCGTAGACGGAGAAGAAAAGTTCGTCAAAAATCTTCACGACGTCGCCATCGGCGATGTGGTGGAAGTCACCATGGGTACGACGATTCCCGTCGACGGCACCGTCGTCAAAGGTGTTGGGACGGTGAATCAATCGTCCTTTACCGGCGAGAGCGTTCCTGTAAAAAAAGAAGAGGGAAAAACCGTCTTCGCCGGCACGGTCTTGGAAGAAGGCATGCTTCACATCAAGACCGAAAAGCTCTACAACGAAAGCCGCATCAACAACATCATCAAGATGATCGGCGAAAGTGAAAAGAACAAATCCATGGCGCAGAAAAAGGCGGAAAGTATGGCGGACTCTCTGGTGAAGTATTCCTTCCTCGGCGCCGGCTTATCCTACGCCTTGACGGGCTCCGTACAAAAGGCCAAGGCCTTTTTAATGGTCGACTATTCCTGCGCCCTGAAGCTCACGATCCCCATCGCCGTCATGAAAGCCATGAGCCAGTCCGGCCAAATGGACGTTTTGGTCAAAGGCGGCAAGTATTTGGAAAATCTGGCTCAGGCGGACACCATCGTCTTTGACAAGACGGGGACGTTAACGAAGTCCACGCCGACGGTGGAAAAGGTCATCGCCTTTGACGGCCATTCGGAAGACGAGTGTTTGCGCATCGCCGCATGCCTGGAAGAACACTTCCCCCACTCCATCGCCAATGCCGTGGTGGATGCGGCCGTCAGAAGAGATTTGCGTCACGAAGAAATGCATTCGGAAACGGAATACATCGTGGCCCACGGAATTTCTTCAAAAATCGACGGAAAAACCGCCCTGATCGGTTCGGCACACTTTATTTTCGACGACGAAAACGTGCATTTGCCTTTGGCGAAGGAAGCCCTGATCGAAGAGCTGAAGGAAAATTATTCCCTGCTTTATCTGGCCTACGACGGCGAATTAATCGCTGTCTTGTGTATTTCCGATCCCATTCGCGAGGATGCGAAAGAAACCGTCGACGCCCTTCGGGCATTAGGTTTTACCAACATCGCCATGCTCACAGGCGACGCGGAAAATTCCGCCCGCTTCGTGGCAAATGAATTGGGCCTGGACTACTACCGATCCCAAGTCCTTCCCGAGGACAAGGCGGAATACATTCACGCTCAAAAAGCCATGGGCAGAAAAGTCGTTATGATCGGCGACGGAATCAACGACTCCGTGGCCCTCTCCGGCGCCGATGTGGGCATCGCCATGCACAAGGGCGCGGACATCGCCCGTGAAATCGCAGACATCGCCATCGGCAGCGACGACTTGGCCTCCATTGTAAATGTGGTGAAAATCGCCAAGGAATTGGACAAGCGAATTAAAAAGGATTACAACCAAATCATCGGTTTTAATACCTTGCTCATCGCCCTGGGCTATTTCGGCGTGATCTCCAACACCACGTCGTCGTTTTTGCACAATTCGTCCACTGTGGCCATAGGCATGGAAAATATGCGAAATTACGCGTTGGCTTAAAAACTGTTCGGATGACAAAAAGAAGCTCTCTTAAAAACCCTCAACCCTTGGATTCAACCGAAGGCTGAGGGTTTTTTGCGTCGCGGAAGGGGCATTAAGAGGGCATAAAAGTAAATATTTATAATAGAATGAAAAAATGCAATATACAAATGAATCTGTTTTTGTGATAGCATTAAATGACAGGGTTCAAATGAACAGAAGGGGGAGCGTATGATTGAATTTATCGACGTGGCGAAAATCTATAAAACCCAAACGGCAGTTGAAAATATAAGCTTTAAAATAAACGATGGTGAATTTATCTGTGTCATCGGCACCTCGGGATCGGGGAAGACGACGATTATGCGGATGATCAATCGCATGACCGAGCCGTCCAAGGGAAAAATCCTTATCGACGGCGAAGACATCATGGAGAAAAATCCGGTGAAGCTGAGGCGGGAGATCGGATACGTGATCCAGCAAATCGGCCTTTTGCCTCATATGACCATCTATGAAAACATCACCTTGGTTCCGTCCCTCTTAAAGTGGGACGAGGAGAAAAAGCGGAGCATCGCCGAGGAACTGATCAAAAAAGTGGACCTTCCCGTGGAGTATTTGGACAAGTACCCGAGTCAGTTGAGCGGGGGCCAGCAACAGCGGATCGGCGTTGTCCGGGCTCTTGCGGCGGATCAAAACATTATTTTGATGGACGAGCCTTTCGGCGCCCTGGATCCGATCACCCGGGAAGCCCTTCAAAATTTAATTAAGAACATTCAAAAAGAAATGAACAAGACGGTGGTCTTCGTAACCCACGACATGAACGAGGCCTTAAATCTCGCCGATCGCATTTTGATCATGGACATGGGGCACATGGCGCAGTTCGATACGCCGGAAAATATTTTGAAAAATCCGGCCAACGACTACGTCCGCGGGTTGTTGGGCGAGGACAACTTAAATAAGGCGAAGACATCCTATAATTCCGTAGAAACCATCATGATTCGAAATCCTGTTGCTATTAACGAGGGAAAAACCACTCGAGAAGCGCTGAAGTTAATGCGAAAGAAACGAGTGGACACGCTCTTTGTGACCGATGCGAAAAATGTACTTAAAGGCGTCGTGGGCATTTTCGAACTGGGGAAATTGGGCCGCGTCGACACGTACGTTTCGGAAATTATGAACGATGCGGTCTCCATTACAAACTCGACGAAAATCATCGAAGCCATTCACCTGATCGTGGAACTGGGTTATCGCAACCTCCCGGTGGTAGACGAGAAGGGGAAATTAGTCGGCATCGTCACGCGGGCCTCCGTCGTGGATACGATTTACAACAACATTATCGGCGGTGATGGGGATGATTAATTTCTTCGCAGAAAATTACCTTCTCATCGGAGAAAAACTACTGGAGCATCTCTACATTTCCGTGGTCTCTTTGGCCATGGGAATCGTCGTCGCCGTGCCCTTAGGCATTTTGCTGTCCAAATATGAAAAGATTTCAAACGGCGTCATGGGCGTGGCATCGGTGCTTCAAACCATTCCCTCTTTCGCTCTTCTGGCCCTGATGATTCCCGTATTCGGCGTCGGAAAAAAGACGGCCATCGCCGCTCTTTTCATCTACTCTCTGCTGCCGATTCTGCGGAACACGTTTCTGGGCCTTACCTCCGTCACTCCGTCGGCCGTCGACGCGGCCAAAGGCATGGGCATGGAAGAGCGACAGATTTTGACGAAAGTAAAGATTCCCTTGGCGCTGCCTGTGATTATGTCGGGCATTCGCCTGTCCGCCGTCTATGTGCTGGCGTGGACCACCCTCGCCGCTTACGTGGGCGCCGGGGGACTGGGAGACTTTATTTTCAACGGACTGAACAATTACGTGCCGCCCATGATTTTATGGGGCACGATTCCAATTACGGCCTTGGCTCTTTTAACCGACCACCTGTTCGGCCGATTGGAAAAACGTCTGTCCCCCTACAAGGGAGGTGAGTAAAATGAAGAAAATCAAAAAAATTCTTCTCGTTTTTTTCACTGTCCTCTTAACGGCATGTTCTCTGCCGGGGATTTCCTCCTCCGTGGAAAATGACGTTATCGTCGCTTCGGGCACCTACACGGAAAGGCAGGTGTTGGCGGAGATCGTGACGCAAATGGTGGAGCACAACACGGATTTAAAGGTGACCCAGATTAAAAACCTGGGATCCACCACGATGACGCACATCGCCATGGAGAAAAAATCCCTCAATGTAGTGGGCGGCATGTATACCGGCACCTCACTTACCGGGGAATGCGGCATGGAACCGGAGAGAGATCCTGAAAAAGCCATGGAACTGGTTCGGGACATCTATTTAAAGAAGTTTGACCGGATCTGGTTCCCCTCCTACGGTTTCGACAACACCTACGCCTTTATGGCGACGAAAGAATTTGCCGAGGCCCACAATTTAACGAAAGTGTCACAGCTGAAAGACATCGCCGGAGACATTAAAGTCGGCGTGGATTCCTCATGGGTTGATCGGCCCGGCGACGGCTACGAAGCCTTCAAGGCCACTTACGGCTTTGAATTCCCGAACTTCTATTCCATGGACATCGGCCTGGTTTATTCTGCCCTATCGAGCGGCAATATGGACGTGGTCCTCGGTTATTCCACCGACGGGCGAATTAATTCTTATAATCTCGTCCTTTTGGAAGACGACTTACAGCTTTTTCCCTCTTACGACTGCTCTCCCGCAGCGTCGGTGGAGATATTAAAGAAACATCCGGAGCTTATCGAGATCCTGTTGAAATTAAAGGGCACCATCTCTTCCGAAAAGATGCAGGAATTAAACAAACTGGCGTCGGAAGATCGAATCGAGCCCAATGTCGTGGCCAAAGAATTTTTGGAAGCGAATCATTATTTCGACGATGTAAAAGTGGATCAAAAAGAACTGGAACGAATCAGAGGTGAAGTAAATGCTAAGTGAGCTCACAAATTATTACGCTGCAAACTTCAGCTACATTGCGGAACAATTTTCCCGCCACTTTCTCATCGCGATTTACGGCGTGCTCTTCGCCTGCATCGTGGGCATTCCCTTGGGATTTTATGTTTCAGGTAAGGAAAAAAGCCGAAACATCGTCATCGGCATCGTCAATGTCATTCAAACCATACCGGGCCTCGCCATGCTGGCTATTTTAATGATGGTGATCGGCATCGGCGCAAATACCGTGGTCCTTTCCGTATTCCTCTACGCCCTTTTGCCAATCATAAAAAATACGATCACCGGAATCGACGCCATCGATCCGGGAATTATCGACGCGGCACAGGGCATGGGCATGACCCAAGTGCAACAGGTGATGAAGGTTGAATTTCCCCTAAGCGTTTCCGTGATCATGGGCGGCATTCGAAACGCATTGGTCGTGGGCATCGGCGTCGCCGCCATCGGCACCTTTATCGGCGCCGGGGGCCTGGGCGATATTATTACCAGAGGCACCGTGGTGGCAAACGGCTCCGCCATTATCTTGGCCGGCGCCATTCCCACGGCCCTCATGGCCATCGTGTCGGATCTGGTGCTCGGTTGGATCGAGAAAAAACTGAAGCAATAGAATGGAATCCCGCTTCGAAAGACGACGGGAATACAGAAAGACCCTAAGGCTCTTGAAAGATCGAGCCGAAGGGTCTTTTTCTATTTTCGTGAATCCAATTTGTGTACAAATAAAAAAGGTTCTATGTCAACCATTGGGGAGTCTAGTGAAAACTAGGCTCCTTTTTGTTTTCCTAAAAGCCATTCATCACCGGTCTTTTGAACAGACGAA
>QWCQ01001132.1_pt1 | contig 11171 bp, 9 predicted proteins | sample 1972701 | NCBI WGS metagenome assembly QWCQ01 (sample SAMN09866704, study PRJNA288562) | Human gut metagenome isolate pre4_stool, whole genome shotgun sequencing...
TCCACCTTTGGAGAGATTAAAAATGTGCTTGAACTATCGGTCGATGGTACAAGCTATAAGATGAAAACAAAATTTAATCGATTCAATAATATGCCAGAATTGAAAAAACAGTTTTTGAATTTTGCGGATATAAAAATGCCTGAAAGTTTGGATTTGCCGGTTCCTGATCTAAAGTCTGAAGTAGTAAAGGTAAAGCCTAGTGAATTACAAAAAGAGATCATTGAAGATCTCTCTTCGAGAGCTGATAAGGTAAAATCCGGAATTGATCCTAGAATTGACAATATGCTAAAAATCACGAACGACGGGCGTAAACTGGCACTTGATCAAAGGGTGTTTGATCCAATGTTGCCAGATGAAGATAACAGCAAGGTTAATGCTTGTGTCGATAAGATTGTAGAAATCTATAATCAAACCATGGACAGTAAATCTACACAAATTGTCTTTTCAGACTTGTCTGTTCCAAATAAAGATGAATTTAATGTTCACCATGACCTGAAGGAAAAACTCATTAAAAAAGGTCTTAAAAGCCAAGAAATTGCTTTTATACATGACGCTAAAACACCTGAAGAAAAAGAAAAGCTATTTGCGAAAGTCCGATCAGGAGATGTCAGGGTTATTATAGGTACTACTCAAAAAATGGGAACAGGTACGAATATGCAAGATAGGGCTATCGCTTTGCACCATTTAGATTGTCCGTGGAGACCGGCTGATAGAGAACAACGTCTTGGTCGCATGGTAAGACAAGGAAATGAAAATAAGGAGGTATACGAGTATACCTATATTACCGAAGGTACTTTCGACGCCTACATGTACCAAATTTTAGAGAATAAGCAACGGTTCATCAGTCAATTAATGACCGAAGAATCGGCTCTGCGATCTATTGAAGACGTAGATGAAATCACCTTAAACTATGCGGAGATAAAAGCTTTATGTGCTAACAATCCTTTGATTAAAGAAAAAATGGAACTCGAAAATGATGTTAATCGGTTAAGCATCGAAAAAGCGGGTTACTTGCAAAATATAAATCAACTGAAAGAACAAATAGCAAGTGCATATCCTGAATCTATGCGAAAATTGGAAAACAACATGAATAAAATAAGAAAGGATTTAGAAAAAGCTCGTAGGAGCGAAAATAAGCCTTTTGAAATGAAAATTAATGGAATTATATATCAAGATGAAAAAGAGGCTGCAAAAGCCTTTGCAGAGTCCTATCAGGGAAGTGTTAAGAAAACAACGCCATTTGCAGATTATGGAGGATTTAAAATTTTCATCGACTACAGTTCTATCGACAAACAATATATTTTGAATGTTGAGGGAGAGGATCGTAGCTATAAAGAACTTGCTTCGAAAGCTGGTCACTGGAATATTACTAGAATAAAAAATATGACGTCTCCGGAATATTTCGAAGAATTAATCATGGGTACCGAGGAACGATTAAAAGAACAACAAAGAAACTTAGAGACTGCCAAAGAAGAAGTTTTAAAACCATTTATAAATGAGGAGGAATATGTTGAAAAGATGAATAGGCTGACAGAGATTAATCTAAAGTTTAATGATGGAGATATTTCATTCGATCAGTCGCTTGAAGAAGCTAAAGAAAAATTAGAAGATTTTTGCATTGCCTCACAGGGCTATGCAGATATTGATTTTACCGATCTAGACGATGTTCACCTTTTAACCAAAAAAATTGACGGTCAACGAAAGATAGATATATCTTGTAGCTTACTCGATCATCCTGAACTAATTACAAAATTAAATGGTGAGATCGTTGATATTAGGAGAGAGCAATCTCTGGAAGACTTTATTAAGCTAAATATAACTTCCTTAGATGTTTCTCAACATCTTCATAAGCTAAAAGAAACAGGGAAGCTCGAACTAGAAGAAAGAACGAATGAAGAGGTGAATAAGCGTGATAGATTCGAAGATCGAGAAGATCGTTAAAGAGATAGGGGCAGACACTGAATCCTATCTAAAAGGATTTTTCCAATATTTTCTTTTTATAGAAGATGAGGAAGTATTAAATGATCTGTATAGTGCATTTACAGAGTCTAACTATTCACTTTTTAGCGACGAAATAGTGAACTTTGAAGAGGAAATAAATGCTCTTAAATATGAGGCGATCAATAGCTTTATTGACAGAGTAAATAGTATCGTAGGTCAGAAAATCGATTTAAAAGCCTTTGAGTCTGAACTAGAGGACAAAGAAATCATTGATGCCTATGAAATAAACTTTTTGGGCGATTTAACTAGAATTATAATTGCTTTTAAAAATGAAGATGGGCTAGTGCTAGGTATAAATAAAGAAAATGTCTTAGAGTTACTGTCAACATTAGAGTTGGTCTATGAGACAAAAATTGAGGAACAGTCATTAACAGATGAAGAAAAACCTAATATTGTGCATGTATATTTTCAGGCTCAAAAGGTAGGAACGTTGTATTGGAATAAGCCATTGAACTTAAAAATAAAATATGGTCTTGTCGCAGATTATCTGGACGAAGATTTCTATACTCCCAAAAAGGAAAAAGAGAAAATAGACAAAGCATTTAGAGAGTTTTATTTAAATACACTCACTAGTCTTGCGTCATTTAAGATACCAAAATCAACAGATCTGGAGGATATATTTGCTTTTGAAAGAACAGAAGATGACTATAAAGTGATTTATTTTTTAAAGTCACTTTATAGAGAGATCCTACTTGGCAAAAAATCTAAAAAGCCAACATTTAAAAACTTAGTTGAGGTGGAGGACTTTTTAGAACGAGCCAAAGTATATCAAAGCAAAGTTATCCAAAGATTAGGTAGCATAGATAAGAGCAAACTTAGTTATGAGCAAGCAAAGAAAATAGCAATGAAAAAGATTGAAAATCAGAAAGTATAAAAAGATCCGGTCAGTGAAGAGAAATTTTCCTGACCGTATTTTTTTTGAAAATTTATAAAATCTTAGTTGACATGTGCAACTGCACATGTTATTATCTAACCAAGATATAACTCAATCACATTTTATGGAGGTTTAAAATGAAAAAGAAAATGTTACTCAAAAGTGTCCTGTCCGTTACCTTAGCTACAACTATGATCTCTTCTACGGGGGTAGCACATGCTAATGCTAATCATGCTGCTATTAATGCAAATGACAAGAAGATCCAAATTAAAGGAATCAAATTCCTCAAAATTGCAGATTTAGAAAAATTGGGATTTAAAGTAATTGTAAAAGACGATATCTTGATCCTCGAAAAAGACGGAAAGATCATTCACTTGAAACTCAATGGAAAGACGGCATATGTTAATGGCTTAGAAATTTCTTTATCCAACGTAATTTATTCTCAAGAAGGAGTAAATGAACAAGCTCTGAAGAATCTATTAGAAGCATACGACTCAGGTAGAACCTATTATGTTCGTCATATCTTAACGACAGAAGAAGACACAATAAAAGATCCGAAAGTTATAGAAGAACCTAAAGAAAAAGAGGAAGGCTCTTTAGATCTCCTGGATATTTTGAAAGATGAAGAATCCAACAAAAAGATCTATGACGATCTAAGCAAAGACAACGAAGCCTTTGACAAGCTGTTTGATTTCAGTGTAGAAAACCCTGGAACGGAAGAACCTGGAACGAAGCCTGAAGAACCCAAAGAAAAGGAAAAAGGCTCTTTAGATCTCCTGGATATTTTGAAAGATGAAGAATCCAACAAGAAGATCTATGATGATCTAAGCAAAGACAACGAAGCCTTTGATAAGCTCTTCAATTCAAAAGGTGAGAACTCTGATAAAAAAGAACAAGAAGAAAACCCAGAACAAACGCCTGAAATCGTATATGAAGAGATTACCGTCAAATTAAAAGATGGGAAAACCGCCACTGTTAAAGTTCGATATGATGAGGCTATGGCTCAAAAACATCTCGATCTTTTGAATAACTACAGAAAAGAAAACGGGCTTCCTGAAGTCAAAGACAATAAAGAATTAGTCAAAATTGCAAAAGAGCGAGTTGCTGAAATCGTATATGAAAAAATGACGACTGGTACCATTAGCCACACTCGTACCAACGGCGATGAAATTACTAAAATGAATGATTTTGCCGGAGAAAACATTCAGAACATTCGTGGAACTTTATCCGAATCAGAAATGAAACGTGCTTTAGATAACTTTATTAACTCTCCAGTACACAATAAGGTTATGCAACATAATGAATACGACAGAAATGTTGGCGTAGGTGTCGGAAACTACGAAGATAGTGGCGTGTCTCGTGTCGTTGTCGTTCAACTGTATGGAAAAGATCTAAAAGGCAAAGAAAAGTATACTTTTGACGAAGCTGAAAAACAAAAAATTGCCGAAGAACGAAAAGCCGAAGAAGAAAAGAAACTGATTGACGATGTAAAAGGTCAAATCACCAACGAAATTAATGGAAAATCTGAATCTGTAGTCCAATCTGAAGCTAAGAAAGCTCCTCTTACTGAAGAAGAAAAGGCTTTAGTTGCAGATGTTAAAACGAAGATTGAAGAAGAAGTAAATAAAGATGGGAACGAAAATGTAGTTGTTGCTTCTCCTGAAAAAGAAGCAGCACCGACCAATAGTAGTGAACAATAAAATAAGAGCCTTGCGTTAAGCGAGGCTCATTTATCTATAAGTTCTCTCTCATAAAAACCGATAGGTGTTATTGCACATTTATCTGATATAATTACAGTAACAATAAACGGAGAAGGAACTTAACATGAATGAAACAAATAAAATTATGCTCTTAGATCCTGAAGATCTTCTAATCGATCCAGAGAATCTAATTTATGAAAGGGATCCGGAGGACGATAAAAAACTAAGAGAAAGTATAGATCAATACGGAATTCAAAAACCTTTATTAGTATATGAGAACCCTGGTGGCAAATATACAATTATTGATGGACATCGCAGAGCAAAAATAGCGATACATGGTGACGCAATGGTACCTTGTATTCTGTTCCCGGTTGAAAACTCCCTGGATCTCATAAAAGCTAAAATAGCCGTTGTGAAATCGAACCATGATGAAAATAATCGATCAGTACAAGATAAATACCGCGAAATAGTTTTTTTAGAAAAGTATATTAAAGAATTAAAAAAGCTTGATCCTTCGGTAAAAGGGCTTACAAGACAACTCATTGCCGAGAATGTAGGATTAAAAGAGCGTCAAGTAGCTGATTATACAAAGATAAAAAACAATTTAAGAGAAGACGATATGAAGTCTTTTTTATCAGGGAAGATTAATGTTAAGGAAGCTCTTAGTATAATAAATAATTATAAAGAATTTATACCTGACGCAGTAAGTGAACTATTTATTAATGATGAAAGCAATCCGAAAAGGAATAATCGTTTTTCCGGTAAAAGTATAGACGAAATAGAAACTGTTATTTTCGATATGGTGCATAATGAATCAATTTTAAACGGTTATAAAATTGAGCCACAATCGAAGAAAAAAATAAAGCTAACTGATTTAAATACGAATCAAAGTCAAATATTCAAGATCAGGAATATTGCAATAAATATACACGACTACAACGAAAGATATAACGAACGAGAAGGTGAAGAAGCCAATCCGAAAGTTCAATCTATCTATGATCTAACAATGGACTTAGATAAAGAAAATTTAAATCCTATAGATCGTAGAATTCTGTCAGACGTAATAGAAAAATTGCACAGCAAGGGAGTTTAGAATGGAAAAGAAAACATCTAAAAGCCAAATGCGTGCAACGAAGAAATGGAAGCAAAAAAATAAAGAAAGAAACCGTTTTTTATCCTATCGATCGACTGCCTTTCTGTTCGCTAAATCATATGCAACGAAGGAAGATATGGAGGGGTTAATAAAGGTCTTTCAGTCCGAGAATCCCAATGCAAAAGAAGAAGAGGTGGAGAAGTGAAACTGTTAATCAATATTATCTATATTTTAGGAAAAATCTTGTTTAAATTAATTGCGATAGCCTGTCATGTATTAGTAGCATTTGTTCTCCTGGCATTCTCGGTATTGTCTCTCGTGATAGGCTGTCAGTTTTCCAGACGATAATAATTCATAATAGTTATTTTAAAAGGTCGAAGCATATGCTCCGACCTTTTTGTTTCTGTGTCAATCATGGGGGAGTCTAGTGAAAACGAGGCTCCTTTTTGTTTTCCTAAACACTATCCATCGCCGATCTTTTGAACAGACCAAGAGCAGTTTTGTTCTAAAATAAAGTTGTGTATCACCAAGGCGACACGCTTCACAGTTTTAATCTTGTTATATATTCCTTCAACATAACCGTAATTCTACAGTTAATTAAAGTTGCTGGTAATATACGTTACAAAGTTTCACTAGAAATTTCCCCATTTATAACTCGATTTTTTGATACTTGGAATTGTTTAATATCACATCGTCATGACTGATTATAATGATGATTTTATTCAATTTATATTTGTCCACTAAATCTAAAAATTTGATTTTGGATTTATAGTCCAGTGATGAAGTGGGCTCATCAAATATCAGCAATGAACTATTTGATTTAAGGAAAGCCCGTATTATGGAGAGTTTTTGTCTTTCGCCACCGGAAAAATTTAAATACTTCCCTTTTGTCATCTTGAATAGTGAAAGAAGGTATTCTTTTTTTGTTACATTTAGGTCGATCGCATCCTCGTATAAGCCTATATTTTTATCGACGTCATTATATAGTTGGAAGCACTCCTGATCGACATAAGAGACATAGTTTTTCCTCATAGAATACATATCAAGCTGTCGAATATCTTTGTCATTATAAAAAATATTACCCTCAAATTCATCCACATATAATCCCAGAATACATTTTAGAAGTGTCGTTTTTCCTTTACCATTACTGCCGGAAAGACAGTAGATATTATTATTTTCAAAAGTAAAGTCTATTTCGTGTAAAATATGTTTAAAAGATACATCAGATAATGTAATGCTATCAATATGATCCATTACTACAGTACCATTTGTTTCCTTTTCATACGTATATATCTCAAGTAATCTGTTGATGCTGACTTTCAGGTCGGGAATTTGTTTTGTGAATGCGGTTAAGCTTGCCATAGACGAAATAGCATAGCTGAAAAAAGTCTGTATAATCAGGAAATTTCCAATGGTCATTTCGTTGTTGTAGATTTTATAGATACCATAGATTAAAAATAACATAAAGAATAACGAATCAATCGTAGAAAATAAACTATCAAACAGTGCACTCAAAATGCTGTATTTTTTCAGTGCGTTTCTCAGGGGTGAGAATCCCCTTTGCAAATCCTTGTCCAGTGTTGAAAAAATGGAATTTAGCTTAATGAACGGGATGTTGTCCAGTTGCAGATTGATAATGGCGAAAAATTTATTTTGTTCTTCTCTAAATGCATAACTTTTTTTAAAAACTTTATTTTGTAAAATAAAGTAAATCGATATATAGGTAGGAATAGAAAGAAGGAGCATAAGAAATATAAATTTTTCCGTTGATAAAAAATAAATAAATATGAACAAAAAAGCGAATAGCTCTATAGGCAGTCCAGTTGCTACATACAAAAGAGTATTGACAAGTTCGTTAGCGTCTTGGTTTAATCGTGTATTCAAATATACGGGATCAAGTGTGTCAAAAAAGTGGATAGGTAGTTTTTTGATATGTGCTAGAAAAAATTGTTCGATCCTAAAGACAATATCTGCCTGGAGGACTGGTTGTACTGTATTTAAAAAATTGCCCAGCAATAAGGCACAAATCTTAATCACTATTAGAAGGATATAAGATCTTTTTATTTGCAGCCAGTCCTTTGAGGCGATTAAGTCTATCAAATGACCGAGAATATATGTGGAATAGAGTTGACTAAAACTACTGACTAACGTTAAAAAGAAGATAAAAATAATAATATTTTTTTTATCTTTAAAAAAAGGAAAAAATGTTTTTAATTTATAAATCATAAATTCTCCAGACAATTTCATAATAAAAATTTTCAATTCGGGACTTCACTATGTTAAGTTAAAGTGCTATAATTGACTATGGTAAGATTATAACAAATTGATTATAACAAAAGGAGTTGAATTTATGAAGTGGGTCAATGAACCAAGAATCCCGGCAGCCAAGAACAATAGTATTTGTTTTATTGTTATTTGTTCAGGTGTAAACAAAAGTAAATGTATAGCGAACTCAAACGATCCGTGTTCGAGGAAGGGTCGCTATTCATTGCCTCCGAGCAAGGAGTAAGTGTTGTTTTAAAAGCTTGGAAGAAAGATTAGATTCTGAAGAAGGGAGACTATATCATGAAATGGGTGAAGGAACCAAACGTTACAAACATTACAAAAAAGAATGAGCAAAACAACAAAAAAGGAGGATCTCCGCTTTGTGTGGTTAATTGTTCAACTATATGTGGACTTGATTTCCATTTGCCATGCATATGTGGTATAAAAACCTGTCATGGGACATACAAATAATGTATAAGTTTTCCAAATATAATTTTAAATTTCATAGGAAAGGGAATGATTATATTTACAATGCTCGAACGGGTGCATTTGTAGAAATTGAGGGAGGAGAGCGCGAATTTTACGATAGGTATAGTTTTTCAGAAAATGAAAAAATCGATGCGGACATCTTATCAAGAAACGAGGACTTAAAAAACAATTTTGAATACGGCGGTATCATTATCGATTCGGATATAGATGAGCTGAAGCTTTTAAAGGCAACGAGTAAAATGAATTCCGAAGAGAACTCTTTTGCGTTGACGATTGCCCCAACCCTGGGATGTAATTTTAGGTGTCCCTATTGCTTTGAAAAGTGGAATAATTATCCCGATGGAAATATGTCTACAGAAGTCCAGGATAGAATAATAGAACTGATAGAAACGAAGGTCCCAGAGAGAGGAAACCTGGCAATTTGCTGGTATGGAGGGGAACCTTTGTTGGGCATGGATATAATAGTGAGGTTACAGTCAAGGATCAATAGGCTTTGTGAGAAAAAAAATATAGCATTGAATGCTTCGATTATAACCAATGGATATCTCTTAACGCCAACTATATGCAAACGACTCTGTGATTTGGGAATCTGTGATACACAGATAACTTTAGATGGTTGTGAGCGTGTACATAACAGAACAAGATATTTGAAAAATGGAGATGGCACGTTTGCAAAAATCATCGAGAACCTACAGAATCTTGACGGTCGAATGAATGTCAGTGTGAGGGTAAATATCAATAGGCAAAATATCGGAGAAAATAAAGAATTTATAGCAGAAATGGAAAAGTACAATCTTGTGAGTAAAGAAAATGTCACTTTCTATTATGCTTTAATAAGAGATTCGTTTAAAGAAGATTATTTAAATAAAGACGAATTATTCAATGTGCAAACATTTTCGAGAAAAGAAACCGAGTTGCTAAAAGAAGCAATTGGTCAGGGGCTTAATGTACATCCCAATATTGAGCCTAAAACCTCGTCGTGTGGAGCGATCTCTCCCAGGTCTTTTGTGATTGAACCGGACGGTACTCTGCAGAAGTGTTACGAGTATGTGGGTGACAGAGAAAAAGCCGCAGGAAGCATTTTGGAAGACAGTGATTTATCACCGAAAAATGTTTATAAAAACAATATCGACTGGTATTCATGGTCTCCTTTTGATTCGGATTCATGTTTAACTTGTAAAGTTCTTCCCCTTTGCTTTGGGGGATGTCCTATGTGCAGCATTGATGAAAACGTAAACGAAGGTAACTATAGATGTCTAAATGCGAAATACAATTTATTAGACATGTTAGATTTGACATTGGAGTTACAGGAGGTGAATGAAGGTGAAACGAAAAAATCTCGAAAGATATCACATGTTCACGAAGGTCTTTAGTATTATATGGTTCGTCTTATCCGTACTGGTACTCGGCTCTATGTTTAAGGATGTGTTCGTGGGCCATATTGATGCACGAAACATTGTGTTTCAAATGTTTTTTTCTATTATTTTGTTAATTGCAGGATTCGCATTTCGCAATCTGAACTTTCTTTTAAAAGATATTCTTCAGGAGGACAAGTTTACTTTTCACTACCTGGATAAAATCTCCTCCCTCGTAAAGATGACGATGGTTGTCGTCTTCCTATTTGGCTGTATAAGTTATGATGGGGGTGTCGGTTTGGATCGAATTAATTTAAGCCCGGATATGGTTATGGTGCTTGCCGGTTTTACTTTTCTTCTCATTGTTTTCAAGCTCTTTTCCGTTTATCGAGATTTGGTTCATAACAAGTAATCGGAAAGTCTTCAAACGATCCGCCGAAGAGTTTGGTGAACAGAGGGCGTTATTTGTATTGAATGAGTTGAAATAATAGTTCGATAAAATAGGTTCTATGTCAATTATTGGAGAGTCTAGTGAAAACTAGGCTCTTTTTTTGTTTACCAACAGATCTTAAATCACTCGTCTTTCGCACAGACCAACAGCTTGGTTTTAAAATGATGAAAGTTACGCATCTCCAAGGCGACACGCTTCACTATCTAAGTATGGGCAATCAAAGCTGTTGATTATCTCATCGAAACAGTTTCTATAAGTTTGTAAGCAGTATCTCCGTTCTCTTTGATCGTTTTTTCTGCATCTTCCATCCACTGTGTTAGAGCTGTCATAGCAGAGATTTTTTGATGAGATAGAATGGTAAAGCCTTCTTTTAAAATATAAGCGGTACGAATAGCATCGTTCGTTTCAAACATGATGGCTACAAAGTACTCTTTGTCTTCTGTTAAGTGCTTGGCTGGTTTCTTTAAAAGACTATGGCTCTTTTTAAACTACTTTCTCTCTGTTACCGTCATTAGTTTTTGCTCCGGGTTCGTCACATTATCAAACACCCAATGGATACTTTAGGACCCAGAAGAATTTTTAGACAATCAGGAATTAGAAATAGACAGCTATGATGAAGAATTGAGTAGGAAGTTGAGAGAATATTATTATTTCGAAGAAGATTTATTTCCAGATTTTGAGAAAAGAATTCAATATTTATCAAATAAATATCAATCGGAACCAACAAGAAAAGTTGTTTATGATGAAATGAAGCCCGATAGTAATAAATAAACATATTATTGGTTTTTTTGCTATTCGTTTCAATAATAATATAAACATTTCATTAAGTTATAAAGGCTTGACATATTCCCACATACGAGGCTTTTGAGAAATATTAAATTTTATCCATACTGACCACTCAAGCCATGTCGAGAAAAGGCAACTGCTACGACAACGCCCCCAT
>QWCQ01001133.1_pt1 | contig 11145 bp, 9 predicted proteins | sample 1972701 | NCBI WGS metagenome assembly QWCQ01 (sample SAMN09866704, study PRJNA288562) | Human gut metagenome isolate pre4_stool, whole genome shotgun sequencing...
CTTTCCACGGTGTAGGCCTCGCCGATCACGTGCTTCACGTGGGGATCTCAGGCCCCGGCGTCGTCAAGACCGCTCTGGAACAATATAAGGATCGCCCCTTTGAAGAGATCGCCCAAGTAATCAGTGAAATGACTTTTAAAATTACCCGCATGGGCGAGCTCATCGGAAGTGAAATTGCCGAACGTCTACATGCACCCTTCGGCACCATCGATTTATCCCTCGCCCCCACACCTGCCGTCGGCGACAGTGTAGCGCGGATTTTGGAAGAAATCGGCATCGGCACAGTAGGCGGCCACGGCACCACGGCGGCCCTCGCCATGTTAAATGACGCCGTGAAAAAAGGCGGCATTAACGCCTCTTCTCACGTCGGCGGGCTGAGCGGCGCCTTTATTCCCGTGTCGGAAGATGAGGGCATGATCGAAGCGGCCTTTTCGGGAGCGCTTACGGTGGACAAATTGGAAGCCATGACCTGTGTTTGTTCCGTAGGCCTCGACATGATCGCCATTCCCGACACACCTCACGCCACCATCGCCGCCATGATTGCCGATGAGGCCATGGTGGGGATCATCAACAACAAGACGACGGCGGTGCGCGTCATCCCCGTGTACGGAAAAGATGTCGGGGAAGGGGCGGTCTTCGGCGGCCTTCTCGGTGAAGCGCCCATTATGCCCGTTCATCAAAACGACTGCACGCGATTTGCCGCAAGAGGGGGATTTATTCCCGCGCCGATCCACAGTTTCAAAAACTAAGGCACAAAAAAACCGGTACGCTACCGGTTTTTTCTTTGCCCTAAAATATCTTCCTGCGCCCACGTGAAAAAGACGGAAGAGGAAAGGGGCTCCCGATCCACGGATTTCGTGCGGAGAAAATAGAGTCTGTTTTTTGCCCGCGTCATGCCTACGTAAAAAAGTCTGCGCTCTTCTTCCAGGGCTTCCCGCGCTTCTTCTGTGGTGAGATCTCCGGAAGGCTCCGCGGGAATGGCGTCGTCGTTTAAGTCGATGAGAAACACCGTGTCGAATTCCAAACCTTTGGCGCCGTGGAGGGTGGAAAGCACGAGCCCCTTTTCTCCCGGCGCGCCGCTGCGAAGTAAGCGATCCACGGTTTTAAGCCTTCCCATAAATTCGGCATAAGTTTTGCTCTTTCCGGCGATGTACTTTGCGTAGTAGAGAATGCGCATGGAAGTCGTCTTCGAGGAGCCGAAGGTGGCGGCGTGGTTTTCGATATAATCCTCGTACTCCAAATCTTTTTGAATAAAGCGGAAGCCTTCTCGCGGCGGAAGAGTTTTCAAATAATGGAAATCCCGTTTAAGTGCCTTTAAATCTCTGCGCATATAATCGGGGAGATTCATTTCCAAAAGGGAATCGAAGACGGAAAGGCGCACGCCTTTTTTGGAAAGATCGGAGATCATTTTTTTGGAAATGTAGCCGCGGATTTTATAGTAAAAATCGGAAAATGCTTCTATATCCGATGGATCTTGGGCGAAAGTGTAAATGGCCATTAAATCCTTCATAACCCAGTGATTGAAAAATTTTAATCCGCCCCGTCGCGTGGAAAAGGACACCCCTTCCCGTTCCAAACATTCCACAAGGCCGATGGCGGAAACGTGATTGTGGTATAAAATTGCCACGTCCCCCAGGTTGTTTTCCCGAATTTCGGAGAGAATAAAGCGGTATTCCTTGTCTAAATTGTTAAGGGTCAAGGCGCGGATCTCGGGACCCTGTGGATGAACGGCCACCGGCGTTTTCTCGTAGCGGTCTTTATTTTTTGCGATAAAGCGGCTGCTCATGGCCACGATATTTTCCGCCGATCGAAAATTTCTGGAAAGATAATAGGTTTTAAGGCTCGGATAGCGGCGGGGAAGGGCCATAAGCTCTTTAAAATCCGCTCCGCGAAAGCCGTAAATGGATTGGTCGTCGTCGGCGACGATAAAGAGATTGCCGTGGGGGCGAATGACGCCGTCGATAATTTCCAGTTGCCCCTTGGACGTATCCTGACCCTCGTCGACTTGAACATAATCGTATGTTTTTTGAATGCTGCGCAAAAGGGCGGGATCGCTTTTAAAAATGTCGAGGCAGAGGGTGATCATATCGTCGAAATCGATCCAATGCTTTTCTTTTTTTATGTCTTCGTAGCCCTTATAAAATTTTAAAAACAATGGCGATTTCGCTTCCCGATCAAAGCGGGCAGGGTCGATCATTTTATTTTTGACATAACTGATTTCGCCGATAAGGGTTTCGATTTGATCGTCGTTGGGGCTTCGGGTCAAATAACTTTTCCAAAGGTCACTTAATATTCGCCATTTATTGACGTGGCGATTGGATTCGATCAAAGTATAGACTTTGCCGCTGCGCCTTTCGTAGTTTTTAATCACCGAGTAACAGAAACTGTGGATAGTGGAAAAAGGCGGGCGATCCCCTTCGCCGAAAAGGATTTCGTAGCGTACGGCTAAATCCTTTGCCGAGGACTTGGAAAAGGTTATGGTGAGTATTTTATTTTTATCCACGCCCTTATCGATGAGCCGCTTTGTGCGGGATAGGAGCATGGTGGTTTTGCCGCTTCCCGGCACGGCCAATACCAATGCCGGCCCGCCGTCGTGGCCCATGGCGTGCATTTGTTCATCCGTAAGTTGCATCGTTACCTCCGAGAGAGTATAAAATTTCTTCTTTGAAATAGCCTTTTCAATAGGAAATACATAGTATATAATGATGGGAGTAGGTATGTACAGGATGGTGAAGATGAAAAATCCATTTAAAGCTTTTGATGAATATTTGATGGATGGTATCAACAGGAAATTAAAGAACCCCTATTGCGATGTGTTTTTCTTTTATTATACCAATATTGCGGGGCCACGGTTTCTTGTCGCCTTATCTGTTGTCATGTTGATATTTGGAAAACGATTGATCGGCGAGGCCGCTTATGAAATGGTTCTGGCTCTCGTCCTCAGCACGCTCGCGGCGCAGCTTTTAAAGCGGGTCATTAGCCGCAGCAGACCCTATTGGGTGATGAAAAATCTCAACACTTACGGCATCGACTTAACGGATTATTCCTTTCCATCGGGGCACACGACGGCCGCTTTTACCGTCGCTACCACCTTTTCACTTTATTTTCCCAAAATCGCCGCCCTTTGTTTTATTATGGCAATCCTCGTGGCGATTTCAAGAACATATCTAGCTGTGCACTATCCCACCGATGTTTTGGCGGGCGTAATAATAGGCATTGGTGTCGCTTATGTTGTACATATATATGTTTATGACGCCGTAGCAAACTGGATCTGACAGAGGAGGAAGATATTATGGTCATGACAAATTTCTTACAAAAAAGACGCACGGTACGCGAATTCGCTCCGACAAAATTATCTAAATTGGAAATGGAATGGTTACGCGATACTTTAGATAAAATCGAAGGGGAATCCAAAGATAACGACGTAAGCTTCGCCCTTTACGAAGACGGCCAATCCGTAGCTAAAAATTTGGACGGCAAGGCAGGTTACGGCGGCGTAATGATCAAAGCGCCTTACTACATCGCCCTTCGCGCAAAAAGCCACGAAAAAGAAGAACTTATTCGCACCGGCTACTACCTTGAAAAGGTAAATACCGCTTTAATCGAAAAGAATTTCGGTACGTGCTGGCTCACCACCATTCAAGTGAACAAAGATTTAAAACGTGCCGTATTCGGCGAAGACGGCGAATTTGTCGATTACATTATCGGTTTCGGCAAACCGGAAGAACAAGATGTATTTTCTGAAGATCGGGTAAGCCCCCGTTTCAGCGTAAGAGAATTGGTCTTTAAAAATCATTTGGATACCCCTGCCGATTTAACGGAATTGGAAAACTACGGTCTATTCGATTTATTCTCTTCCATTCGCTTCGCACCGAGCCACATTAACGCTCAACCTTGGCGCTTCCTCTTAAAAGATGACGGCAACGTCGTCCTCTACATGGACAAGAGCAAAGGCGTGAAGAGCTACGTGGATATCGGCGTGGTAATGTACTATTTCGAAGCCATGCTCGAAAGCACGGGAACCCACAAAACCTGGAGCCTGATCGAAGGTGCCGATGTAGGCAACTTAGAACCCGTCGCCACGATTTCGATTTAAATCTTACGAGAGCGCCTTCGGGCGTTCTTTTTTTGTTGACAAAAGAGACGTGAGAGCATACACTAAATATGAACAGATAAACATATGAATAGGAGGGAATGTGTTGACGTCTTATTATTTAAAAAATTTGGGCTGCCCGAATTGTGGCGCCAAAATTGAAAAGCGTATTCAAGAGTTGCCTTATGTGAAGAAAGCAAATCTTGATTTTATTTCAAAGCAATTGGTCGTAGAAGGTGAATCGGCCAATATGCTCGAGGATTTTCAAAAGATCGCCACCTCCATTGAAAACGGCGTAGAAGTCGTGGAAGCGAAAGAGGAAGAGGCGGAGGAAGAAGGTTCTGTAAAAAAAGAAATTCTCACCATTGGTGTTCTTATTGCGCTAACCGCATTGAGTTCAACATTTTTAGAAGGAAAATGGGAGACCGTCGCTACCGGCCTGATCCTACTCGTCGCCGGTAAGGAGATTTTCTTAAACGCTTTTCGCGGCATCAAAAGCGGAGAGGTTTTCGACGAGAACCTGCTGATGACCATTGCCTCCGTGGCTGCCTTTTATATTGGCGAGCATACGGAAGCTCTCGGCGTCTTGTTATTCTATCGTCTAGGAGAAGCATTACAGGATGCAGCAGTTGATCGTTCCATCGAATCGATTCAGGAGCTTTTGAAGCGTGATGTTGAAACAGCCCATCTCTTAAAAGATGGAGAAGTGGTAGAAGTCGAAGCGGAAGATTTAGCTGTAGGCGATCACATTATTTTGCGGGCAGGGGATGTTCTCGCAGCCGACGGAAAGATTTTCCACGGGGAAGGCCATATTTCCAACCAACACATGACCGGCGAATCTACGCCGATTGCCGTCGGTGAAGGGGATACTTTGTTGGCCGGCGCCATGGCGTTGGACGGAGCTTACGAAGTCATCGTTACCAAAATTGCCGGCGAATCCACCATGGCCAAAATCGAAGGGCTCGTCGCCGATGCGCGCCTCAATAAAGGCAAGACGGAGGCTTGGATTACTCGTTTTGCGGCAAAATACACGCCCATCGTCGTGGCATTTGCCCTTATCGTCGCCGTCGTACCTCCTTTAATGGGCATGGGTAGCTGGGATCATTGGGTTTATAAAGCCTGTGCCTTTTTAATCATCAGCTGTCCCTGCGCCCTCGTACTCTCCGTACCCCTTACCATGTTTGCAAGTATCGGTAGAGCGTCGAGAGACGGTATTTTTATTAAAGGCGCCGAAGCGGTGGAAATTCTTTCGGAAACCGACGCCATCGCCTTCGATAAGACGGGAACCCTTACGGACGGAAAATTTGCCGTAGCAAAAGTTGAAACCATCGGCATCGATGAAAAAAGCCTCTTAACTTTAGCCGCTACGGCGGAACAATATTCCAATCACCCTATCGCCCAATCTCTTTTCGCCAAGGCGAAACCTGAAGGGGAAATTAAAGGCTACAGAGAAATTTCGGGGAAAGGTATTACCTGCACTATCGACGGGAAAGAAGTCGCCGTAGGCAATCGCGCCCTATTAGATTCATTGGGAATACATGATCCATTGGAACCCATTGCCATGACGACGGTGTATGTGGTACGGGAAGGCGTCCTCTTGGGGCGCATCGCCTTTACGGATTCCGTGAAAAGCGGCGTGGAAAAAGCTCTGAAAATCATGAAGCGTTATCTTAAAACCTATATGTTCTCCGGCGATAAAAAGGAATTAGTGGAAAGAGTCGGCGGCGAATTGGGCATCGACGAAACTTACGGAGGCCTTCTCCCCGAAGAAAAAGTGAATGCCATGGACCGCGCGCTTTCGGAGAATCACAAAGTAGCTTATGTAGGCGATGGCATTAACGACGCGCCGGTTCTCGCCAAAAGCGATGTGGGCATCGCCATGGGAACGGGCGGCGCAGATATGGCCATCGAAAGTGCCGACATCGTCATTTTAGGAGACGACATCGGTAAATTGCCCTTCCTCTTCGGCCTTTCTAAAAAAACCCGCCGCATTAGTTTTATGAATATCGCCCTGGCCCTTATTATTAAACTGATCGTCGTCATCTTGAGCATGGCGGGGATCGGAAATTTATGGCTTGCCGTCTTTGCAGACGTAGGCGTCTCCCTTATTTGCGTGCTGATCGCCATGAGTCTTCTTCGCTATAAAGGAGAGAAATAATTGTGATATAATGTTTCCGGGAGGCGGATATGTCCGGCAAATGGAAAAATTATCACATTTTAAGCGACAATTTATTGGAACAAGGCCACATTCAAAAGGCCATCGAACTTTTAAATAAAGCCCTCATCTTCGCGCCCGATAAAGACAGCCGGGTGGAAACATATTTTTCCCTTGCCGATCTTTATTGGCAACAAGGCGATCTGGAATCGGCGGAAGATACTTTTGAAAAAATTCGCGCGTTGGGAGAGTATCCCGGCGCCGATTACGCACTCGGTGTTTTACTGGAAGAAAGCGGAAGGGATCGGGAGGCCATGGCCTATTTGGAATCGGCTGTGGCAAAAGATCCCGCCTACGAAAGTGCCTGTTACGAATTGGCGCTTTTGTACGATCGTTTCGGGTATAAAGACGATGCGTTGGAACTCTTTTTAAGATGTGCCAAACTCGTTCCCGAAAACGGCGTGGTGTTTTCCGATATTGCCTCGATTTACGAGGAGCGGAAGGAATACGAAAAGGCTTTGCCCTTAGCGCAAAAGGCCGTGCAACTTTCGCCTACGTACAGCATCGGTTATTATAATTTAGGCGTGATCTATCAAAAGACGGGTTGGGACGAAAAAGCTCTGGAAGCCTATAAAGAGTCTCTTGTTTATGATAAAGATTATGCGCCGACGTATTTAAATATGTCGGCGATTTATTTGCGCGGCGATCGCATTTGGGATGCCATCGCCATTTTAACGAGAGGTATCGCCCTGGATTTAGGAAGCGTGAATCTATTTTACAATCGCGCCTGCAGTTACATGCGACTCGGCAAACGAGATGAGGCGATTTCCGATTTAAAAGAAGCCATCGCTTTAAACGGCGACGCCAAAATGTGGGCGTCGCGAGATGAGGATTTACAGGAAATTGTCCGGGAGGTTGACAGTTGATTATTATAAAAACAAAACAAGAAATCGAAAAAATGCAAATTGCGGCAGATTTGCTCGTAAAAGTACATCGCGCCCTTCGCGACGAAGTAAAGCCCGGTGTGACCACTTTAGAATTGGATCGGTTTGTGGAAAAATTTATTACCGATCGGGGCGGCTATCCGGAGCAAAAAGGCTATCAGGGATTTCCCTACAGCATTTGTGCATCGGTCAACGATGAAATTTGCCACGGTTTTCCGACGGATCGAAAATTAAAAGACGGCGATCTCTTAACCATCGACATGGTGGTCAATGTAGACGGCTATTTGGCCGATTCCGCTTGGAGCTATGCCGTTGGAAACATTAGCGATGAAGCCAAAAAACTAATGGATGTGACGAAGGAATGCCTTTATCGCTCCATTGCATTGGTAAAACCCGGGGTTCGCTTAGGAGATATTGGCCACGCCATTCAAACCTATGCGGAAGCCAACGGTTTTTCCGTGGTACGGGATTTCGTAGGCCACGGCATTGGTACCAATATGCACGAAGATCCCCAAGTCCTTCACTACGGCAAACCGGGGCGCGGCATCCGATTGGAAGAAGGCATGGTCTTTACCATCGAGCCCATGATTAATGCAGGAGATTGGCCCATTAAAATGGACGACAACGGATGGACGGCACGTACCCGTGACGGTTCTCTTTCCTGCCAATATGAACACACCCTCGCCGTAACAGCAGACGGCGTCATCGTCTTAACGGAACAAGGAGAATAAAATGTTAAAACAATTGGAAGCGCCCCAAGCGGGCGATAAAATGGCGAAGCTTTCCACCACAAAAGGCGACATCGTCTTGCGCCTTTTTCCAGAAGCGGCACCGAAGACAGTTGAAAATTTTACGACGTTAATCGATCGCGGTTACTATGACGGCATTATTTTTCACCGCGTCATTCCCGATTTTATGATTCAAGGCGGCGACCCCACAGGCACCGGCCGAGGCGGCGAAAGTATTTGGGGCGAACGCTTCGAGGATGAATTCCACAAAGATTACCGCAATATTGTGGGCGCTCTTTCCATGGCCAACGCCGGCCCCAACACCAACGGCAGTCAATTTTTCATCGTTCACGGCCCGACGGTCGCCGACGATATTATCGAACAAATGGAAGCTGCCGGAGAGCGTTTAGGCTACAGCCGAGATGTTATCGACGGCTACAAGGAAAAAGGCGGCGCCTTTTGGCTCGACGGAAAACACACCGTCTTCGGTCAAGTGATTGAAGGAATGGATGTAGTGGATGCCATTGCCGCTTGCGAACGAAATAGCATGGACAGACCGGATGAGGATATTGTCATCGAACGGGCTCAAACCTATACATTTGAAGGATAAGAAAAACCACGTTGAGCAAAAAACTCAGCGTGGTTTTTTCATGGAAAGATTTAAATGTGATAGATTTTCAAATTCTTCGTTAGAAGAAACAGAATGATGTCGGCGATCATAAGGAGTGCCGTAATAATCCCCGCGTATAAAAGGGGATAGGTCGTCATAATCGTCATGCCGACGAAAATAATGAGGGCGCTTACGCCGAGATTGCCGAAGGCGGAGAAGAAAGCCTGTTTTGAATTTTTCGCAAATTCCTGAGGTGTCGTCCAGGTATAATTGGCGAACTTCCAGTCGAAGAGAAGTCCGACGGCGTTGTTGAAAATAATATAAGCTACAGGGCCTAAAAAATAGAGAATCATGTAGCGGGGATCCGGCGACAAAATCGCCATGGCCACAATAAAAGTCAGTGTATAGAGTGGAATGAGAATGACCAAATAGGCCAAGAGTTTTCCGAAAAAGACCATGCGCCCCGTAAGGGGAAGGGTGTAGGTTAAATAAGCGGATTTGCCTTCCAAACTAAAGCTGTAGCCCGCCACATTCATGACGCCGGCGAGGGAAAGCAAAATGAGGAAGAGGGCGGCGTAAGGAGGCACATAGTGTTGTTCGTACAAAAAATCCGTAAAGCCGTCGTGAATGACGGGCACGAGGAGGAGCAAACAGAGGATAAGAGGCATAAGGGCACCGAAAAAGGTATTCATGGCCACGGTGGAATTATCCCAGTAAAGTTTGAGCTCCTTCGTAATCAAGGCCGCGATTCTGGATTTAGGTTTTAAATCTTTTTGTGCCATCACTTTCTTGCTGCCTCGACTTTCCATGGTTTCGGCGATGGCGAAGAAGTGACTTGCCATGTAGCGCACAAACAAAAGTAAAAGCGCGAGGGCGACGAGCATGGGAATAGGGGCGAGGAAAATATGCTTTTCCAAAATAAAGGATATGATGCGAAAGGCCGTCGGCAGGGAACGGAAGAAGATTAAAAATCGCGCTATATCTTTAAAATTATTGGCGATTTCATAGTAATACACCATCATGATCCCGGCGAAGAGGATGACCTTTACAAGGGTCTTTACGATTTTCGGCGTGCGGAAACGCCGATTGGCGCGGGTAAACAGGGTGCGCAGAAAATAGCCTAAACACTCACCGATCACCTCCGCCGAAAGAAAGAGCAAGAACAAAATAAGAGTCTTAATCAATGAGCCGGTGGACAGAAAGCAAATGCCCAGAGAGCCGAGAGAAAAGGCGACGATCATGGGAATGCCTATGATCCAGGAGCCGATAAATTTCGACAAAATAATGGTTTTCGTTTCGATAGGTTGGGACCATAAAGTGGATTGATCGAAACGGTGGAAAAAGGTATTTTTCATTTGAAAAAACGCCAGGAAAAATACGGCGACAAATAAAATGCCCACGGTGATGTCCGCCGTCGATATAAGATCGAACCGCTGAACAAGTTCAGAAACGGAAAACTCTTCTCCCTTGGGCATGGTGGAAATGATGCCGGAGGAGCCGAAAAGGGGGAGAAGGGCACCTAGGCCGAAGATGCCCCAAAGGCTCATAATGTAGACGAAAATGCCGAAGGCTTTTTGCTTGCCCCCTTTAAATTGAGCAAAAATACGGCTGATTTCCAAATGGATCAGGGTCTTAAGCATGGTCTTGCATCCTTTCCACAAAGAGATCTTCCAAACTTCCCTTGGCGAGCACTTCCTGTGTGGAACCGAAATAGACTAAGCGTCCTTCGCGGATAATGGCGACTTTATTGCATAATTTTTCCGCCACTTCCAAAACGTGGGTGGAGAATAAAATGGTCGTGTCGCAATCTTCTGCCATACGCTTAAAATGTTCGCGAATTTTTTTCGTCGCCAACGGATCTAAACCGACGAAGGGTTCGTCTAAAACGATGAGTTTCGGGTCGTGTAAAAGGGCGCCGATGAGGGCGAGTTTTTGCTGCATGCCGTGGCTGTAAGATTCAATAGGCTCGCCGAGACGATTGTGAATGTCGAAATCATTCGAGAGCGTGTCGATGCCCCTTTTTCGCGTGTCGTAGTCCAACTCAAAAATATCGGCAATGAAATTTAAATAGTCGATGCCCCGCATAAAAGTATAAAGCTCCGGATTATCGGGAACGTAACTGTAAATGCGTTTCGCTTCCATAGGCTCCGTTTCGATATTGTGGCCGTCGATGGTAATGGTGCCGGAATCGAAGGGGATAAGACCCAAGGCGGATTTTATAGTCGTGGTTTTACCGGCGCCGTTGGAGCCGATAAAGGCGCAAATATCGCCGGGATCCAGAGAAAAACTAATATCGAAAAGAACTTGTTTTTTGCCGTAAAATTTTGAAAGATGATCGATATGTAACATGGCAGCTCCTTTGTCGTAGGTTCAGTATCTACATTCATTATACAGAATAATTTCAGATCTGTAATGTCCTTAGCGCTAGTCCGCGAGCCTGTGGTATAATTTTTTCGAGGAGGACGAGATGCATCAATATCGAGGACGTTTAATATTACACACGGGAAGCATGTTTTCAGGAAAGACATCGAGTTTGGAGCGGGAAGTAAAGCGGTTTCGCATTGCCGGGTACAATACGCTGGTATTAAAGCCAACTTTGGATACGCGCTTTATCC
>QWCQ01001137.1_pt1 | contig 11107 bp, 13 predicted proteins | sample 1972701 | NCBI WGS metagenome assembly QWCQ01 (sample SAMN09866704, study PRJNA288562) | Human gut metagenome isolate pre4_stool, whole genome shotgun sequencing...
TCAGATCCAACAACAAGAGTTGTCAGTCCCAGATCGAAACCTCCAACGTCCGCAGCATCGGGATCATGAAACTTTTCTGTTTGAGGTAGAGTAAACGAGATCGCAAACGACCCATCTCTGTGTCGTTTCACGGTGTAGGAAGAAACAGTACCTGGGTCAAATGTGAGACCACAGCGGAACTTGATCCATCCGATTTTAGGAATGTAGACGTGTCCTCGGTGTCTCTTCTCGTCTACGAAACGAATTTTGATAGATCCGGATCCTGTGATTCGAAAAGACTGAGTTCCGTTCTTTTCCTTCGAGGGAGAGAAGCTTTCTTCTTTTCGCTTCGCCTAGCTACCATGTTTTTATACGCATCGTCTGCTTGTTGTACGGCGTTTTGTAACACGGTAGACGAAACTTCACGTAGCCACGGGTATTGTGTCTCTCTGTTTTTCACAGTAATAAGAGAACGAACCTTAGAATAGGGAGTTTTCTTGTCACCCGTGTATCCGTGTTCATACTCCCACTGACGATAGCTGGTGTACTGATTGAACACGAAGCGTGCGCAACCAAAAACTTTCGTGAGTTCTTTTTGTTGCGCAGTGGTTGGATACAGTGCTCCAACAAGACCACGGAGTTGTACGTTTGTTGTGTCATGTTTCTCTGACATGTAAACGACTCCTCTCGTAAAAGTAGTGTTGAAGTTAGTTTCCATTCTAGATCACTGAGTATAAGAAGTAAAATAATACCGTGGAAAATCCTGATTTTCGTTCCGGTAGACATGTTGTCTATGAACTCCACGCACACATTGTACTCACCCCAAAATACAGAAAGAAGGTAATGATACCTCGAGTATCCCAATTAATTCATGAGACCGCGAAAAATGTGTGTCAGAGGAATGACGTGATCCTCGAAGAATTCAATACTGTCAAAGACCACGCCCATTTACTTATCTCCTACCCGCCGAAGGTTTCTCTTTCTACATTTGTAGGTTCACTGAAAGCGAACACTTCTCGTGCAGTTCGTGAACAGGGGTGGGGAGGAAGTAACTCAAGCTTTGTGGGGACAACATTTTTGGTCTCCGAGTTATTTCGTGTGTTCGGTGGGAAGGGCTCCCCTCGAGCAGGTAAAGAAGTATGTTGAAAATCAAGGAAAACCTCCGCGAGAATCAGGCAACCCCAACTGGGTGAAGAAGTAAGATCGCTATCCATCCCCACCCTCACGGACGGGGGATTCCGCGATTTCTGCTAAATAACCCCATCCTCGTAAGCAGCCTGGGCTATCTTGTTCCCCAACACCGTAAGCTTCTTTTTGAAATCATCACGCCTAGACAACGAGGTGGACTCATCCTGATCGGAATCCTCTGTCTCAGGGGTGTTAACAAAATCGTTAATGATCCTGTCTCTACCAAACACCATTCTCGAGATCTGCATCCACCCAGCATCCCAAGAGGCAGTCTGATACCTCGGGTAATCCTCAGCGAACTCTTCGCGGTACTGGAAAGAGTCAACCACGATATCCCAGGCAGCGTCAAGCACCGCTTGGGCTTCGGCACTGATATCGTCGTGATGATCCTGGATCCAGGTATAAAGGATACGCTCCTTTTGAGGCTCAGCGGCTATATCCTTCTCAATCTCGTAGGCGTGATTATCCTGAGCTAGCTTCCTGATGGACTCTCTGCTCCAGGGGAAGAACTCGTTGACCACGCGGTAGGTTCGTCCCTGGTACTCGTAGCCCCGCAAGCTGGTCTGGTTCGACTGCCGATCAAACAACGAGTACACCATGCAGTCCGCGACAAACTCCGGGGTCAGCAGCGACTCCGGTGGCCGGGTAAAAATGTCCTTATCGCGCACCCACAACAGCTTCTGCTCCGCGATAACCTCCTGCACCGCGCGGCGGATACTGAAAGTGACGGCGGCGCGGGTGAGGTTGGCTGGGGTTACGTCGCGGCCGTTCCCCTGGGCCACGCCCATAGTGAAAAGACCCATATACTTTTCCGACTTAGCTACGGTATTCCCTGATTGCATCAAGACACCGAGAGCTTCATCACCCATTCGAGACCTGTCTGTTTTAGTACTCGGAGGTTCTAGTCCGTTTTTAGTTCCGGGATTAATAGACCCTACTTTCAGCTGGGGAAGTTCCCTAAACCAATCACTTAGAGTTTCACCTTTTGAAACACTGCGCCCACGCCAGTCCGCGATCTTCGAGATCGACATATCCTTGTCGGATTCCAGCACGGTGTAGTTGAACTCGCGCTGGTTCGTCCCTCCAATCTCGAAGTGGCTAAAGATCACGCCCCACGCCGACGAGGTGCCGGAAAACTCCCCGGCATTCAGCATAAACCCGTCGCGGTAGGTGAACTCGCTTGTGAGTTCGTCCACAAACTTCCCGAAGTTCGGACTGGTCAGGAACGTTTTGTTGAAGAAGAAGAAGTGGAAGTCAGAGGTATAGCCAAACACCTTGGCCAGCTCTTTGGTACGCCAGATGAACTGCGTGTACAGCTCCATGCGGGCGTGGCCGAGACCGTCCATAAGCTCGCCCACAGCGGTGTTGTTGACACCTGCCTTGTGGGTTCGTCCCTGTCCCGACCCGGCCTGCCCATACGGCGGGTTAGTGAAGAACACAATCGGCTTTTTCTCCAACATATCCCGGATTAATCCTACTGGCATCTTGAAGAGTTCAGCTAGGTCGTCATCGCTCATCTTCCTCAATGCTTCTACATCATAATCATGAATGTTTTCACCTTCTCCACGTTCGTCACCTAGATCATCATTGAGGAAGTCATACTGGAAGGCTACATTATTAGTGTTGTAGTCATTGGAGATTGCTAGCTCCTCAGAGTGATATGTGGAGCTGTACAGGTTGTCAAAGTAGTAGTCTCGGGTGAGGTTCTTTGCACCTGCTGCACAGTCCCACACCACATAGCGTTCGTACCAGTCTTCTCCTAGTTGTTCGGAGATCATGTCGTGGGCTTTGTCTACCCAGATCTTTGGTGTCCAGAAATCACCCTTCATACGCCTGTCTACGTCCTTGATTAAGGTGTCAGCAATCTCCGTGATTGTCTTCATGTCATCCAGCGTGTAGCCACCCTGCTGATACATCTCCCAGAACTGCTGATAACTATACGAGTTAGGGATCTTGACCTCTTTACCCGAGAGCACCAGCGTGTTTTTCTTCTTAGGGTGAATGAAAGTTTCTTCGTCACCTTTGAGAGATTTCACAAAGATCTCAATCTGGTTCTGGTTACTAATTCCGTTGTTACCGCCCCCTAGAACAGAGACCGCAAAGTTGGTAAACACCTTTTCCAAGGAGTCTTTACTGACGTGAACTGGTTTCGGTGCTGACCCAGTTATCTGAGCACGCAAAGAACCTAGGAAGGCTCTTACGTTAAAACTTTTAGTGATGGCGTGGACATAAGGGTGGATATTGCCATCAGAACGAATAGCACTATAGAGCTCTCGGTCTTCCTTGTGGGCGCTAGAAGGGGAAGCTTCCCAGTTGTATTGGTCGCTGGTGTAATACTTTTCTAGGATCTTGGTACTGACAGAAAAGATCTCGTTGTTGTCTGCTACCACCACAGCCTGAGGAGCTGACTCGCCATGCTCCACAATAGTATGCAGGTAGTGAACCACCTGGGTTAACACGGCTGCGATGTGGCCCTTATTACCCGCAAAGTCTTGATCCTTTTTGGCTTCCACCAAGATCTTTGTGGATCCGTCTTGTCCCGAGGTAATAATGCCATCAGTGCCATAGGAGAAGGTCGTGGTCGCACTACCCTCAGTTACCTGCGCCCAATCATGAATCAGGGACGTGGTAGCATCCTCAACTGCTTTCTCTACGTCCCCAGTTTGTTGAATCTTCAAAATGTCTTCGATGAACTGCTTGCATCGTGCGGTGCTGAGTGTTTTCTTCTTGGATGTCATAAAAGTAATACCTTAGTAATGTGTTTGTAGGGCTAGTCCTCTTCTACGATCTCGTAGCGGATTTTCTTGATGCAATCTGGCGACAGGTAAGTGGTCTGTCCGCCTTCTATGTAGCCAAAAAGCCTCTCCCCGGAGAATATATCCCTAATTATATCCTGAGCATACTTGTTGGCTGAGGAACGGATAGTGCGTTTCTCGCTTTCAGAGAGGACATGGCCCTCATCATCCCCCACAGTGAAATAAGAGTGTTCAAGGTCATGCTCAGTCTGAATCTCGGCGACGTCCATAGCGCTTGGTGTGATGCTCGGTATAGCGCTGGTGTATGTTGCCCCGAAGGTACGAACCTTGGTATACGACGGTGTTGTTTTGTGGGAGTGTGCGTTCGGGATAACAGCCGTTGTGTAGAAAATAACCTTAATCTGCATGGTAGGGTTCCTTCTTGAAAAACTTTCTGATACTCGTAGGTCGAGGGGTGACCCACTAGATACCTTACTTCAATCACAAAAAACGGTCAATATGGAGGGAATAGTGGTATTACTATCCTCTATGCTCAGGGATATTCAACGATGCTTGCGCGTGCAGCAGAACTGCTATACGTTCTGCATGTTACGGAGCGCTTCCACAATATCCCGGTACGTCTCCGTGCCGATACCCTTATTAACAACAGGCAACTTATACAAGGAGTCCTTGAACTGTGCTATCTGTGACGCCGAAGCACCTAGGGGTCCTATATTTGCTGCAACTTCAAAGAACTCATTCTGCAAGTCTTCATCTGGGGCGTTGTTATCGAGAGTGGTCAGAAAATTAAAATTAATAACTTCGTCAGGTTTCACTTCTCCCGTAAGCACATCATCAATTACCTGGTCAATTTCGTATACAACGTCCCAGTTCACGCTCCCATAGCGGGTGGCGAGAGTCTCAGAAATAATCGGAATAAGAGACATTTTTTAAACGCCTTCTACTAGGTGCTCAAGAGGTGCAATAACAGTATCTTTATGCTCTTCTCCCTGGTTGTGGGCAGCAAGGGCAAGAATAGAGATGGAAAGTCGGAGAACCACAGTCCCGTCCACATCACACTCTTCAGACTCTAAGAAATCAGCAGCATCGGAAAACGCTCGAGCAATATCGTCGTCGCTGTCTTCGTCCAATTCTTCCAGGAACTGAAGGTCGTTTTCTTCAAACTGCTGTGTTCCCTCAAACATGGCGTTAATCATGTTGACTGCTAAGCCACCCGAGTTATTGTCTATAGACCGAGTGTGTTTCGATAATTCGCATAAAATATCAGAATATGTAATCATATGTTTCCCTATAGGTTGTGCAGGGCCTTAATGATACCACATTGAGTTAACAGGGGCTTGAGCAACTCCAAACATCCGCCCATTGTTTTGTTCGGGTAATATTCTATTGGAAACCACTATAGACGAGGACTAACTTATGACAGTCGTTCCACTTACTCCCGAGCTATTTCTTCATCGTATCGATGATATTATCACCATTCTCATCGAGGCGATGAGGTACCCTCAAGACATTTTTGAGCCCCGAAAAAGAATGTTGTCCACTTACGCGTTTCTCTCAGGGTTTAAGTCATATGCAGCATTCGAGTCGGAACACCCCAACGTGGAGACTGATCCTATTTTAGGTTTCTCCATGATATGCACTCCCCCATCATATAGTTGGGGGAACGCTGTGAAGCCGGGTCTTGAGAATATGAACATTCCTGGTCTCGATAACATATGGATTCATTCTGCTGAGCTTGCTGAGATTCACGTATCTCCTCAGTATCAAGGTAAAGGCATCGGCAGGAAACTTCTTCAGTCAAGCATTGAAGGAGCTCGAGAGTCTCAGGCATGCACCCTGCTTCTTACCACCCCTATTAAGGATATGCGCCGAACCCCTGCCATAGAAATGTACGAGTCTGAAGGATTTACTATTCTCCATCCACAGTTCTACTTCCCCGCCAACCCTAATCCCGGTTTGATTATGGGATTGGTACTGTGAACTACGGGGAGGCTAAAGACCTCGCCGCTCTCTGTCACACATTAAGGTAGATTCCCTTCTCTCCTGTTCGTTTGACCCTTGATCCGAACCTTCTTCATGTTGTTCATTGACAAGCTCGCGCATAACCAGGTATAATATGATTATTCAAAACGAAAGGTAGATCCATGTCTGAATCCTATGATATTTGTAGCAGGGTAGCTTTTGAAGCCTACTGTGACACCTACGACAAGGTACGATCCCAAACCACGGACCCTTACATCGATTCCGAGGCTATAGGGCTTAGCTTGCACTCTCACCATCTATTTTCTACACACGTGAAGTATGCCGCAGTGCAAGCAACGGAGACCTCCTGGGACAAGGTTCTTGAGTTCCAGCCACAGTATAATGATGGTCTCGACTATTATGGGATTCGAGGGGTTGTTGATCTTGTTCCTGACTACATTAAGATGTATTGTCCCGATATGTCCATTCGGAGCTTGCAGGATGTCAAGGATTTTCTTCGTGATATGCCTAACGAGCTGGTTTTAGTGTCTGAATATGGTGAAGAGGTTCCTGTTGACAAGGCGCTGGAGATGCTCGACTACCCTACCCCCTTCGAAGACCACTTTATTCGTGACGAGTATCACTGGTATGACTCCGAAGGGTTCCCGTGTACGTACAGGAGCTTTTATTAACAATAATGCTCTTCAAGCTCTGGTCGATTTTGAAGAGTATTATTGTTATTTCAGCCCCACAAAATTATAGAGTGGCCGAAGATTTTCCTGGGGAATCCGCTCGTCTTCCGAGTTAAAAAGGAGCATCAAGGTGTCGATGAGATTAGGGCCAATGGACTCCACTCCGTACACCTCACCTGACTCAGATACATCCAACAGAACTTCATTATTGATAATAGGGATGGAGTAGGCATACTTGGGGTCTTCTTCCCAGGAGATATGGAAAGCTTTTACTTGTTCGTCGTAGTTAATGTTGTACATTTGTGTCCTCTCTTTTCATTAAGGTTACAGTATTGACATCTAGGTACGCGAGGAAAGTCCACGAAAGGAGTTAGTTTCTTCCACTTTGTGTTGGCGAAAATAACACATTTAAGGTATCTTAAATGTGTTAATTGAAAACAACGTACTCGAAGAAAAACACCACTATGATCAAACTTATTGTTCTTATCGCCGTCTACAGCTCTCTCGTTGCTTGTCTTATCGTTATGTTCTTGAATGGCGAACGGACAGATCGATCCCGGAGAGAAAATATCTTATTTATCTTGCTAGCAACAATCGTGTTTTCCTTCGGAGTTTTCTTCGTCCTATCATCATGACCCGTCGCTAGCTGACCATGAAACTTTCAACCGACTCATGTTATTGTGGTGGAGACGCTGCGAAGCAAAGGAACTAGCGAGAGAGGGTGAACCCCTCAAGAAACCTCGAGGGGCTTAATTTGCGCCTCTGACGGGACTCGAACCCGCGACCTTCGCCGTGACAGGGCGACGCGCTAACCAACTGCGCCACAGAAGCTTAACGAGGAAGCAGCACCACAGTACGAACAGACGCGATGGGAATCGAACTTGCATCCCCCAGCTCAATAAATTAAGGAGAATATCTAGTTATATTACGCGTCAACTGTGCTGCTGTTTCCTCAACGGGCCACCTAGATCTTTGGGTAACTGCTCCTGTCTATGTGTACATCACAAACAGAAGCACACAGCGCCAGCAAGAGATAAAAATTATGCCAGGCTACACCCTCTGGAAACCCAGAAAGCATAGTTTTCCGCTGTACCGTTGGAGGGAATGACGGGAATCGAACCCGCGTCGCCAGTTTGGAAGACTGGGGTACTAGCCACTGTACGACATTCCCATATCAGCCCCTTAAGCGGCTGATAAAAGCTATAGTACTACATGTCAAAGAACTTGTCAAATATCAAGGCCCAAGAAACGCAACTTTCTTCGTTCGTCCTATTCAGTGCCAGTATTTTCTGACACGATTAGGTTCCTCAGTTTCGAAATACAAACCGCGGCGAAGTAGCCGCTATCAGTCCAGTGCTCTAAGGTGAAAGAGATCTGTACGTACCTTCCTTCAGTAGTGTGGAGTCGGGGCCGCATGCTAAAGGAAAGTCGCTACTCCTCTTCTGTAGAGTCTACAGGGGTTAGTTTTTCGAGTGTGGTATCGAACCCTGCGGAATTAAGGTTAGCAGCGAGCTTTTCGTAAAACTGCGCAGGCTTTGTCACATCCAACAAGGCTACTAATGGTTCTTTCCCTTCTCGGAGGAGATTCCTGCGTATCCTGCGACGTCGCATAGAAGGTCTGCGAGCAAATATGGCAAGGTCATTCCGTCAGAATCTTTGAGTATGAGGGACAAGGAGTTAAGAGCAGAGTTGATATACTTGCTTCGTTCCTTGAGTTCTTTCTCTTCTCCGTCGCGTAGTGGCCGGGGGTCTTCGCGGGGTACGACGTTGAAAGCTAGGTTCTTAATGAGTGCGGTGCACCCGTGGTTTCCGGAGAACTGGGCGGTGTAGACGACGTGTGCTTCTTTGTTTTGGAGACTGTTTTTGTTGGGGTAGAAGCTAAATTCTGTGGTCCAGGAGTTGTCGTCTTGGGATTCTAGGTTTTCTAGTTGGACGGTGTAGTCCCTTTTACTTAGCCTGTTGGAGAGTAGTTGGTAGTATTGGGCGGCTTCGGTGGCGTTGCTCACGAGGTTTCCTTGGGTTGGTTTGGTTTGCGTTTCTACAGATTATGCTACCACTGTGTAACTATAATCGCAACTCCACCTCAACACCCCATCAAGAAAACACCCCGTTTCTGCTAAAATCAAAACCATGCAAACCGCTATCGTTACCTACTTCCGAACCACACTCGGACCCCAAGACCTGAACCTCATCGAAGACATCATCAACAACGGCGGCGAAAACAACACCACAACCCCCGCAACCGCCCTTGCCACCCACCTACGCGACCTCAACCCCAACCTCCAATGGCACACTATCTACAAAAAGCCTTCCGTGGAAACACAAGCAACATGGGCCATAGCCCGCAAACATGGCCTCGACTTTGACGACGTTTCCGCCACAGCACACATGTACTTCTACCTCGACGCCGTCGTATTCGACAATGGATCTTCTGCACCCACCATCGTCGCCAGCCTTCGACACGACATGGAGCACAACCCCGAAGCATTCTTCCGAACAGTAGAAGTACAAGCCCCCAAAGACTCCCTCACCTGCGCGGCGTACGCCACCACACTCCCTGTATACGAGCGCCCCGAACGAAGTGCCGCAGAACCATATAGAAAACTGCCAGAAAGCCAACTTGATACGGACACTGCCGAACGCCTTGCGAACATGGGCAAAAATGTTGTGACCTACATCAACATTCTTGCCCATTCAGGCGAACACGTAGCCGATAGTTCAACAATTGTTGACAATGAAAACAGCCACGATACCGAAGTAGAAGGATTCCAGCTCGTACCCTGGACCAGCCTTGCATGGGACGTAACCGAACGTCCAGGGCCAGAAGACACCATAGGCGAAAATGGCCCCGCAATTGTCTCCAGCATCATTCAAGGGCCAGGCTTCGCCCCATTAATTGAGGCAACAGTGTTGTAGCCCCAGCCACGTCACAAGTGTGAGAGGTGCAGTCGCATGCACTATGGCAGAGGCGATACTGAAGGTTACATACCTAAATCTGGGGCGTACAAAAATCATTATACACGACACATGTGCTTAATGTGGCCTACTTGAACAAACTAGGGCGAACCAACCACACTAGGCCCCCGTGGCCTGCACCTCAACCCCCAAATTACGCAACAAATCCTTAGACAACGTCTGCGCAGAACGATACTCAATACCGCCCACCATCTCACCAGACAACACACCTACAGCAACAATCTCACCCGTCCGTGTCTGCGCAAACACCGGCGAGCCAGAATCACCCTCAAACGACGGAGCCTTAAAATACGCATGCTCCGCACCATACAACGCCGGGCCATCCGTGGAATTACCACACGTCGTACCCGTCGCATACCCCACCTTGCACAAATCCGGGCGAACACGACCATACTCAGCCGCGTCCATCACCTCAGAAGGGCCCTTTGCAAAACTGCGGTGAATATCTTTTTGCACATGGGCCTGGTGGTAGTGGACTTCAAACGAGTGGTACGTGTTTGCTTTGATAAGGCGGACTTGTGGTTCTAGTTTCGCCCAGTACACCTCGAATTGTCGGATGCTGTCGATCGTGGCGAATCGGTGCCATTCGGAGGCGGTTTTGCGGTCGTATTCTATCCACTCAACAATGCCCTGGATGAAGATGGGAGTATGGTGTGCCACAGTTCGCTTTCTGGAGTAGGTGGTGGGTGTGTATCGTTCCCATAGTGTACTCGTAGACCGTGGACTAGGCATGAAAAAACACCCCGTCTGACAGAGAATATGATCGACTTACTCCTCGCCCTCACGGACGGGGCTTGTGCAATCCAAGTTCTCGATCAAGAGACAAATCTTTAAGGCCTAGCGCATCAATTCTCCCTCACAGCTAAAGCTGGAGGCTTCCGTAATACATCGGGGTGAGACCTGTTGCGTCTACGAGGTCTCTGATTGTCGTGCCAGTGTTGTGATGTTCCCCGACCTGCTTGATTAGAGCCACTTCGTCCTCGGGCTTTAGTCGTTGATGAGATTTAACATGGGGGCATCGATTTTAGGTTCAATAGCACCACCAGCGTATCCCTTGTGGACTTTACCCCTTGGTACGACATCTTCGCCGGACTCGTTTCCCCACGAGGTCCAGCCTTGACGCGGATACCTAGCAAACATCTCCAAGTAGGGGCCAGGGCTGCAACGTTCGATGAAGGGGTACTGTTCGTCGGGTTTTCGGGAGTGTTCGCGCTTACGGGTTTCTAACATGTTGACCTGGCTCCGCGCGGGAGGAAGAGTCCGCATTGATCCCTTGACTCCGAACAAGATGATCTCGGTGACGTTGCGGAAGTAGAAGCCCACTCCGCGTCCGTCCGGTCCGCCGTCCTTGCGTCGTTTCGCCCAGATCACGTTTGAAACGTACCGGAACCCCCACGCCTGCATGACTTCAAGACCTTCGGGCAGTAATGCGTTTGGTACCCAGAGGTAGAGGTGTGCGTTTTCGGCGGTTGCACCATCGACCGGAAGGGCTTTGATGTCGTCAAGGGTCATAGTTGCGTAGCGGCTCAGGCGACCGTGCTCTGGGGCAACCTT
>QWCQ01001143.1_pt1 | contig 11033 bp, 8 predicted proteins | sample 1972701 | NCBI WGS metagenome assembly QWCQ01 (sample SAMN09866704, study PRJNA288562) | Human gut metagenome isolate pre4_stool, whole genome shotgun sequencing...
AATTTTAATCTAAAGTTGTAAAATATTATCATCAAAGGAGCAAACTATGAATCAAAATGTAAACTTAACTAAGGGCGATATTACAAAATCCCTTTTAAAATTATCTTTACCTCTGGCTCTTACAGCCTTTATTCAAATTACATATGGTTTTGTTGATATGTTTTTTATAGGTCGTTTGGGATCAAATGCCCTTGCTGGTGTTGGTCTTGCCGGATTTTTAATCTGGATTGCAAATGCCATAACTATGGTTCCAAAGGTTGGTATGGGAGTTTTGGCTTCTCAAGCTTTTGGTAGGCAAAATACAAAAGAAACCATTAGGATTTTAAATAATGGATATATTCTAACATTTATTTTGGCTATTATTTACACTATCATTTTGCTGATTTTTGGCAAATTATATGTTGGTTTTTTTAAGTTATCTGACGTTGCCAGTTCTTATGCACGTGAATACATATTTATTTTGGCCATTGGAATTGTATTTTTCCTTATAAATCCTGTTTTGTCACAAAGCTTTCAGTCCTTGGGTAATTCTCTTACTCCTTTTATAATCAATTCTATAGGACTTATTGCAAATATTATTTTAGATCCACTTTTGATATTTGGTTTAGGTCCATTTCCTAGAATGGAAGTTCGTGGAGCTGCTATTGCTACTGTTTTAGCTCAAGTTGTTGTTACAATTATCTTTGTAATAGTTATTTTTAATAATAATGAATTACTTAAAAATTCTATAAATAGATTAGATTATCATAGAAATTGGATGGGTCAAATTTTTAGATTGGGAACTCCATCTGCCCTTATGAATGTTTATATGGCAGTTGTAAGTGTAATTTTAAATAAATTTATGGCAGGCTTTGGTGAGGCGGCAGTGGCAGCTTATTCTGTAGGTAGCCAATTGGAGTCCATAACTTGGAATACAAGCGAAGGTTTACAAATAGGTATTGCAGCTATGGTTGGTCAAAATTATGGAGCGGAACTTTTTGAAAGAGTAAAGAAGGTAATAAAAAAATCTTTTGAAATTGTCTTTATAATTGGTGCTATTTCAATGCTAGTATTATATTTTTTCAGATATCCGCTAATAAAAATATTTGTTCCAAATGACACAGAAACAATAAAACTTGGAGCCTTGTACTTAGCAATTTTATCAGTTTCCCAAATATTTATGGCAGTGGAAATTGGACTTACTGGTGCTTTTAACGGCATGGGGGATACAAAAACTCCTGCCCGTATTGCAATAATTTTTAATACTTTAAGAATACCATTTTCAATATTATTTATGCCTATGTTTGGTGTAGCAGGAGTATGGATTGCCATGACCTTTACTTCTATACTCAAAGGATTATTTAATAGCGGTCTAATCCTTAAAAAAATAAAAAGAGAGCTATAATAAAATAAAGAACCTAGTAAAACAACTATTTTACTAGGTTCTTTATTTTCAAAAAAATCTTACTTATAATATATCTGAAATTTACAAATAGTATAGTTTTGTAAAATTTTTATTAAAAATTTTTACAATTTATAAACTAAATTGACAATAAATACTAATTTCTAACATTTTTCTTTAATATCTAATTTTACATTTATCTTATATAGATTTAATAAAAGTAAATTATTCTTATACATGAATGCTGATCTAATTAAGCATATTTTTATATGCCTAAATTTCAAAATAAGAAAAAATCAAAAATTAAATTACTAAGAAACTAGAAGGAGCATGCATGAGCAATATACAACTTGCGCATATCTACAAAGATTATACAGAAGGACAACACGTGGTGAGAGATTTTAATCTTGATATTAAAGATGGAGAATTTATCGTACTTGTTGGACCTAGTGGTTGTGGAAAATCTACAACACTCAGGATGATAGCAGGACTTGAAGATATTACTTCAGGAAAGCTATATTTTGAAGATAAACTTATGAATGATGTGCATCCCAAAGACCGCGATATAGCCATGGTTTTTCAAAACTATGCCCTATATCCACATATGACAGTTGCTGAAAATATGGGATTTGGATTAAAAATGCAAAATAAAAGTCAAGATGAAATAAGAAAAACAGTTGAAAAAACAGCAGGCGTTATAGGTCTTACTGAGTATTTGGACAGATTACCAAAAGAATTATCTGGTGGTCAACGCCAAAGGGTTGCTCTAGGACGTGCAATTTCAAGAAATCCTAAAGTATTTTTGATGGATGAACCTCTTTCTAATCTTGATGCCAAATTAAGAGTACAAACAAGATCAGAAATTTCTAACATCTCTAAAGAATTTGGAAACACAACAATATATGTAACTCACGATCAAGTGGAAGCTATGACTATGGCAGATAGGATTGTTTTAATGCGAGATGGCATTATCCAACAAGTATCTAGACCAAAGGATATTTATTTATATCCAAATAATATTTTTGTAGCAGGATTTATGGGTTCGCCTGCTATGAACTTTATTTCGGTAACACTAACTGAAGATGGACTAAAAACTGGTGATGGCATTATAAAACTAAATGAAAGTATCCTTACTCAATTAACCTTTAAAGGTTATATGAACAAGGAATTAATTTTTGGTATCCGTCCAGAAAATATTGTGTTAGCTCGCGAATTAAATGAATCGAATGATCGATATGTGCCATTTAGTACGAAGGTGCATTTGGCAGAAATGTTAGGGTCTGAAACATTAATTCACTTTTTAGTTGAAAATCAAAATATTATTGCAAAAATAAATACCCTTGATGAGTTTACTAGAAATCAAGATTTAACCCTTGCCTTTGACCTAGACTTTGCAAATTTCTTTGACAAAGATACTACAGATAGAATTGTACTTGATAATGAAAAAAATTATCAAAATCTAAAAAAGAAAGGAGGCAGAGCTAGTGGAAAATCAGACGAGCAATTTGACAAATCAAATCAGCCAAACAGCACATATAGCAAAGCACACAGTTTCTAGCCTAGCAAATAATAATGAGAACGATCCATACTTTAAGCCAGTGGAAAAAACTATATGGCAAAAAATTGCAAAATATAAAACTTTTTATCTAATGCTTACACCTGCTATTTTGTTTTTTATTGTATTTTCTTATTGGCCAATGACAGGAAATATTCTAGCTTTTAGAAAATTTTCTTTTAATTCTGGAATGTATGGTAAAGGCTGGGTAGGACTACAATATTTTAGAGAGTTTTTTACTGATAGGCAAACTCCTATTTATATTAGAAATACCCTCATTATTTCAGCTATAAAACTATTTGTTTATTTACCTTTCCCAATAATTTTAGCTTTAATTTTTAATGAAATAGTAAATACCAAGCACAGATCATTTTTTCAATCAGTTACATATTTACCTTATTTTATATCTTGGGTGGTAGTAATTGGTATGCTAAATAAACTTTTTGCTCCAAATACAGGACTTATCAATAATCTATTAAGAAATATGGGAATTAGTGATGGATCTAAATTTTATATGATGGAAAACAAATTCTTCTATCCAGCGGTATTTGGAGCCTATTTATGGAAGAATGTTGGTTGGGACTCAATAATTTATTATGCTGCAATCATGGGCATCTCACCATCCCTTTACGAAGCAGCAGCCATAGATGGAGCAAATAGATTAAAGCAAACTCGTCACGTAACCCTACCAGGGATTTCGAAAACAATTATGATCTTATTTATCATCTCTCTAGGTGGAATATTATCAGCTGGATTTGATCAAGTATACTTGATGCAAAATCCAGGTAACTATCAAGTATCAGAAATAATCGATACATATGTAGTAAAAACAGGGCTTGAAAAAGCCAGATATGGTCCAGCAACAGCTGTTGGTCTTATCCAAGGACTTGTAGGACTTGGTTTAACAGTTGGAGTAAACAAGTTAGCCGACAAATACGGTGAAAATTCTTTATGGTAAGAGGAGAAATTATGAATTTTAAAAAAACATTTAGCAAAGCACTGCTAATGGCAATGAGCTTAGTTGCCCTAACAGCTTGTGGTAATAATGAAAACAACACCACAAGTGATAACAAGACAGAAACAACACAATCAGCAGAAAATAAAACAGAAGATAAAGATAAAGCTGATAATAAAGATACTGCTGAAAATAAAAAAGACAAACCAGATACATGGATAGCTGATCGTGAAATTAAACTTTTAGTATTTGAATCAGCTGGAGATACTGGTGAAGGTACAATGAGTCCAGAAATTGCTCAATATATCAAAGATAAAACAGGTATTACACTAACAATTGAATCTGTATCAAATGAAGATTCTTACGAAGCACTAGCTGCAGGACTTTCTTCAGGAGATCTTCCAGATGCAGTAGCATTTTACTTAGATAACTCTGGTAGACCAGAATTCCCATTATTATTAAAAGCAAGTAATGAAGGAATGTTTGCTGATATTTCTAAACCGCTTAAAGAAAGTAAAATATACGGAAAATATTTTGAAGATGGATACTTACCAGCAGATACCAAAGATAATATCATGATGAGAGATGATCAAGATGGTGCAACATATCTAGTTCATATGTCTATTAATAGAAATCCTGCAGAGGCAGGTCGTAAAACAATCGGTGGTATGTATATGAGAAAAGATATTGCTGAAGATCTTGGAGTAAAAACTGACGATATTAAAACTACAGAACAAATGCAAGAACTTCTTGAAAAAATTAAAAAAGGTAATTATAAAGATAAAAATGGTAACCCTGTGACACCACTTGGACCAACAAGCTGGGGTGGATCTGATAGACCTTGGCCATACAGAGATATGGTTTGGGAAGGTGAAGGAGCTCAAAAATTCCTAAAAGATGGTGATAAAGTAAAACACGAATGCATGACAGACTATGCAGAAAAGAGAGTTGCAAAAGTTCGTAAATGGCTTGCTGATGGACTTATGGACCCAGAATTCTATACAATGGAAGAAACTCGTGCTCAAGAAGGAATTCAAAACGGATCATTTGCAATAGTTGCTGATTCTCATAATTACAGACCAGAAATTGCAAATGGTGAATGGATACCACTAGGAGACTTAAATAGAGCTGATGGATCTGATAATATGATTATGCCATATAAATCCGGTTATACAGGTTGGGCTATTCCATCAACAACAAAAAATCCTGAAGAAGTTGTAAAATTTGCTGATTGGATGGCTTCTAAGGAAGGTAAATTACTTTATTTCTACGGATTGGAAGGTAAACATTACGATATGGTAGATGGAAAACCAGTTCCTAAAAAAGAGTTAGTTAAAGAAGCAGAAGAAAATCCAGATGAAGCTATTAAAGAAGGATTTAGAGGAGTAAGAGCATTCTGGGGTGAGCATTTTGCTTATACAGATATGGATAATTATGAAGATTTTGGTGAAGAATCCTGGGGTGATAGTGTAAGAGATGAAGGTGGTAGTGAAGCTGAAAAGATTATTGAAGAATATAACTACGATGAAAAATACAAAAATAAGGAAGTTATAGATGGTCTCTACCCAAGAGCTTATCTCTACGAATTTGAAGGTGAAGATGGTAATCTATCACAAGCACTTGATGACTGGGACGACACAATAATAAAAGCTTATTATGCAAAAAGTGATGATGAAGCAAAAGCACTATTAGATCAGGCAAGTAAGGATCTTGAAAATGCTGGGATAAAAGATTTCTGCAAATTCTTAGAAGATAAAGAAAAAGATGGAGATGTAATATTCTATTAATATTAAAAAAAGAAAAGTTTCTCCGGAAATGAATTTTTCGGAGAATTCTTTTAATTAGGGAGGATTATGGAAAGCTCAAAAAAAGCCATCCAAACAAATAGATGGGCACAAGTTATATTTTATATTATTTTGATACTCATGGCTCTTGCAATTATTTTGCCATTTTTGCACATCCTAGCCCTTGCTTTTAACTCTGGACAAGATGCAGCTAGTGGAGGAATTGCTTTTTTTCCAAGGAAATTTACTTTAGAAAACTTTAAAGAAGTTTTTAAGCAAGATAATCTAATAAATGGATTTTTTATTTCTATTTTCAGAACCGTACTAGGTACTGTTCTAGGAGTGTTTTTAATGTCTATGGCTGCATGGGCACTTACCATTCCAGATTTACCAGGTAGGGGCAAGATTACATTTTTTATATTTTTCACCATGCTTTTTGGTGGAGGAACTATTCCTTATTATTTGGTTTTAAGCCAATTGGGACTTACAAATACTGTTTGGGTTTATATTATACCAAGCCTTTATAGTGTGACAAATATTTTGCTACTTAGATCTGCATTTTCTCAAGTGCCTATGAGCCTTGTTGAAGCAGCAAGAATAGATGGCATGAAAGAATTTAGGATATTTACAGATATGGTACTACCAATGAGCAAGCCAACCCTTGCAACAGTTACACTTTTTACAGCTGTTGGTCATTGGAATGACTGGTTTGCAGGAAGTTTTTATGTTAGAAATCAAAAATTAAAACCACTTGCTACAATATTGCAAGATATGCTAACCCGCCAACAAGGTCTTGCGGATATTTTGGCTAGAAACTCAGGTGCTGCCTACCAACAACTTGATAGAGTACAAGTAACTGGAGATTCATTGCAAATGGCAACTATAATAGTAGTAATACTTCCAATTGTAATAATGTATCCATTTATACAAAAATATTTTGTTCAAGGTATCACCATAGGATCAGTAAAGGAATAATATGGAATTTAAAAATAATACTTTTAAAATAGTACAATTCACAGATACACACTTTGGAAATCTACCTCACCACGAGGATGATATTAAAACTTTCAGCTTAATTGATAAAGTTTTAAGAGATGAAAAACCAGATTTAATAGTTCACACAGGCGATATTATGTGGTCAGATGGAGTCAAAGATTCTGATAAGGTCTTTCAAATTGTAATGGAATATTTTAATAAATACAATACTCCTCTTGCTATTACTTTTGGAAATCATGACAGCGAAGAAGGCATTACTCGCTCAGAACTAAGAGAAATTTATGATAAGATAATTACAAATAAACCAGAAAAAAAAGATAGCTTTATCATAGATGATAAGGAAAATTATGTAATCCCTCTAAGTGAGAATGGCAAAGAACTTGCATACTTATACTTTATCGATTCAGGTGCTGATGATAGATTAGGTTTTGGAACTTATGAGTGGGTTTTGCCAGAACAAGTGGAATGGTTCAGAAAAACATCTGATAAATATAAAAAAAATGATGGTGTAAAACGTGGTATAGTTTTCCAACATATTCCACTTCCAGAATACTGGCAAAGTAAAGAAAATATCCTATCAGGAGTACAGGAAGAAACCAACGAAGAAATTTCTGCACCGAAAATAAATACAGGTTTATTTGCAAATATGCTACTAAATGGTGAAACCTGGGGCATGATAGTAGGCCATGACCATGAGAATAATTTTGATAGTACTTTATATGGTATCCACCTTGCCTACGCAAACTCTTCAGGATTCCAAGCTTATGGAGATGTCCCAAAAGGTGCAACAGTAATTGAAATTACAAAAGAACCATTCGCAATAAAAACTAGAAATATACAGATTGATGCAGATAGATAAGAAACTTTTTACCAAAGAATACAAAGATCTATTTTGGCCCTTACTAGTGGAGCAAATCTTTCTTACCTTAATAGGAAATTTTAATGTATTTTTATTCTCCTTATTTAATGACCAAATGGTAGCAGCAATTGGTATATCTGATCAACTTTTAAATATTTTTGCAATGATTACCAATATTGTAGTCCTTGGTGCCAGCATACTTATAATTCAAAATGCAGAAAAATCACGACTAACTTATGTAAAATCAATCCTTAAGGAATCTGTAATCTTAAATGCAGTACTTGCAATTTTGATAGTGATAGCTGTATTTTTATTCAATAAAAATCTCCTTATGCTCATGCAAACGCCAAGAGAACTTTTAGAAGAAACTTCTATATACATAAAGATAGTGTCTATTTCTATAATATTTTTGGCAATGACATCCCTTATACTTGGATGTCTTCGTGCCTTTGGTTTTGTAAAAATTGCTGTAAAAGTTTCGGTTACAAATACACTTTTGGTAATTTTAGGCAATTCTATAATAGTTATATTTAATTTGGGTGGTATTTCTAATATAGCTCTTGCAACTCTTATTTCAAGACTTTTGGGGATGCTTTTGACACTTTTTACCCTTAAAAAATATATTCCGGAATTATTTGATTTAAAAAAAGAATTAAGAAAAATTCCTCTTAAAAAAGAAATTTTGTCATTAGGTATTCCATCAGCTATGGAGCAAATTTCCTATAACTTTAGCCAAACAATTATAACTGCCATTATAGCATCTCTAGGAACTATCGCTGTAAGTTCTAAAATCTATACACAAACTATAACTTCATTTATTTTTTCAATAGGTGTTGCAGCAGGAGTAGCTGGAAATCTTGTGATTGGAAATTTATATAGGAACAAAAACTATGATCAGATAAAATATTTTGCTGTAAGAAATGCAAATAGGATTAGCCTGATAGCTGCTGCAGTAAACTTGATTTTAGCATTATTTGGTCAGTTTTTGGTAAGGATTTTTACAGATAATCCTGAGATTATAAAAATTGTAAGAGAGCTATTATTTTTTCAAATACTTTTAGATCCAATGAGAGTTGCTAACGAAGTTTTGGTAAATTCTTTAAATGTTTTAAAAGATGTAAAATTTCCTGTAATAGTTGGAATAATAACAACTTACGCTTTAGTAATTCCCTTGTCATACTTATTTGTAAAAAAACTCGGCTTTGATATAAGCTACGTTTGGTTAGTTTTTATCTTAGATGAAAGTCTTAGAAGATTTATTTTGACAAAAAGATTCAAATCGAAGAGATGGATAAAGAAAGTAGATTACAATGACGAAAAATAAACTAAAAAATTTACTAAGGATAGTTTTTGAAAAGCTTTATTATTATCTAGCCATATCTGTAGTTTTTGACCTATCATTCTTATGTGGATTGGGAATATTTAGCTTTGCAACAAGCCACATAGTGGCTTTTAATATTTATAATAAATTAGCTAATGAAAGATACAAAGAAAAGGTAAAAATTTTCAAAATTCTTAAAGAAAATTTACTAAGTAATCTTAAAGAAAATTATAAAATGAGTTTGATATATATACTACTATTAATAATCATATCTCTGGATATATTTTACTTTAGTGCAGCAAATGGAACTTTGTACAAGACCTTGTTTTATATATTTATTATACTTATATTTGTGATTTTAAATGCAATGATTATGAGCTTTTTTATAAAAATAATGTATCCATCCTTAAATTTAAAAGAGAATATGCAAAATTCTATTTCACTTATAGTTGTAAACATAGTAGACATTTTATTATTAGACATTTTAATTGGAATAACCACATACTTCTTAAATAAAATTTCCTTCATACTTCTAATCCTAGTCTTTCCAGGAATTTATATAGAATTGACATATTATGTTTACAAAAAAATACTAGAAAAAAAATCTATTTCTTATTTGCTTTTCAATATTAACTAGATTTGTCTAACAAAAAGAGGCTCCAATGCCTCTTTTGTTTTAGAAAACTTAAAATCACTTATCCCATCAACATAAAAAGATATAAAGAAAATATTAAGGTCTTTAAGTTTTAATAATAGTAAAGTATCTAGAAATGACTTTCAAAGAACTAGTATTAAACTAACTTTCTCTTATCGTTGTTAATATAGTAGAAGTTCTATTATTGAATGTAATACTTGCTATAAAAATCTATAATATATATATTTAATATAATATAGTTTTAAACTTTAAGATCGACATAATTTTTACATTTTTTTAAAAATGTTCTATAATATAATAGAAAAATATTTGTTAAAGGAGGGAAAACGAGTATCTGTAATATTCACTTTATTGTACACAAAGCTTACATATTTAAGCTTTTAAAAATTTTTATTTAAAGAAACTGAGTAAAATTTCAAAATAAGAGGAGAAATTAAATGTCTAAAATTTTAAGAAAATTTTCTTCTGTCTTACTATCTTTGCTAATGATTTTAAATGCTCTTGCTCCTATAAGTATTGCAAGTGCTGAAAATTCAAGTGGGAAAATATTAGAACATACAATCTCTGAACCTACTGAAACTTCAAATAAAACAACCGCAACATCATTAGACAAAAGTGTAAGTTCAGGAAATGATAATGTTGATAGCAATCCTATAGATAAGAAAAAAGAAAATGGAACTAATGAGAAAAGTGATAGCAATTTTGAAGATGCCACTATTAATAAGAAAGATGTAACAAGTGGTACTGATGATAATAGTGCAACGAATATTTCTAATCCTGTAAAAATAAAGCTAGAAAAACAGACTCGACCAACACCACTAGAGCCACCAAAGAAAGACATCAAGGTTGAAAAGATCTGGCAAGACAAAGATGGCAAAGAAATAACTGCTCCAGAAGAAAAAATAGAAGTAGAACTATACAGAGACGGACAATCTACAGGCAAAAAGCTAGAACTAAACAAAGCCAACAAGTGGCGTGGAGAATTCAAAGACTTAGACACATTAGAAAAAACAGATTCAGAAAAAGCCTATGAATACACAGTAAAAGAAGTTGGCGAAGACAAAGGCGAAACAACAATCGGTAAAAACAAATACCAAGTAAGCTATGATAGAAATACTAAAGATGGTTTCAAAGTAATAAACAAAGAAGAAAAATCAACATCTATAAAAGTAAAGAAGGTATGGAAAGACCAAACAGATAAAGTAACAGATCCAATGGAGGAAAAGGTAACTGTAGAGCTATACAAAGATGGCAAAGCAACAGGAAAAAAAGTTACACTTAATGATGCCAATAATTGGACTGCTACTTTCGAACAAATAGAAAATACAAGCGAAAGTAAATATACAGTAAAAGAAATAGGCGAAAAAGACGGAAGAATTGAAATCAGGAGAGATTTCTATTCTGTTATATATGAAGGTAATAGTAAAGATGGCTTTACCGTTGAAAATAAATATATTAATGAAGAGAGGGCTTATGTGCCTATTGGTAAACATATAATTTTACCGAAAGGAACAGCAGATCAAAAAA
>QWCQ01001147.1_pt1 | contig 10979 bp, 8 predicted proteins | sample 1972701 | NCBI WGS metagenome assembly QWCQ01 (sample SAMN09866704, study PRJNA288562) | Human gut metagenome isolate pre4_stool, whole genome shotgun sequencing...
TGTTCCTTGTGCCAAGAAGTCCACTGCTTTTATTTTTTGTCCTTCTTCTTCAAAGACTCTTATAAATTCTTCGCCAATTATTTTTCTCTTTCTTTCTGGATCTGTTACGCCAGATAATTTTTCCAAAAATCTTTTTTCTGCGTCAACTCTTATGAAGTGCATACCTGAATCTTTAAAGGCTTCTTCTACTTCGTCGCCTTCGTTTTTTCTCATTAGTCCATGGTCTACAAAGATGCAAGTTAGTTTTTCTCCAACTGCTTTTGATAAAAGGGCTGCTGTTACTGATGAGTCAACTCCACCTGATAGGGCAAGGAGGACTTTTCCATCGCCAACTTTTTCTCTTATTTCTTTTATTGCTTTCTTTGCATAATTTTCCATAGTCCAGTCTTTTTTTGCACCACAAATATTTACTGCAAAGTTTTCTAACATTTCTTTGCCGTGAACTGAATGGTTTACTTCTGGGTGAAATTGTAGGGCATAAAGTTTTTTATCAACATTTGCCATGGCTGCCACTGGACAGTTTTTGCTATGAGCTATTACTTCAAAGCCTTCAGGCACTTTTTCAACTCTATCTACATGGCTCATCCAAACTGTTTCTTTTTCTGAAAGATTTTTAAATATTTCTGATTTTTCTGTATATATTTCAGTTTTTCCAAATTCTCTTTCTTTTGGAGCATTTACTACTTCGCCCTTTAATGTGTATGCCATTATTTGCATTCCATAGCAAAGTCCAAGTATTGGAATATTTTTGTCAAAGATTTCTTTTTCGATTTTTGGCGCACTTTCTTCATATACTGAATTTGGTCCACCTGTAAATATTATTCCTTCTACATTATTTCTATTTTCTAATTCTTTTAAGGCCTTGTTGTAGGGTACAACTTCGCAATAGATGTTAAGATCTCTTATTCTTCTTGCTATTAACTGATTGTATTGGCCACCAAAGTCAACTACTAGTATCATATTAACCTCCTCGTCATTAACTACATTTTATAATAAAATTTTTATTTTGTATAGCTAATGAGACTTAAAATTCAATTTAAATTAAGTATTTAACCTATTTATATTGACATTAAATATTTCTAACAATATAATTTATAGAGGTAATAAATGAAGTTGTTTTTATTGTAAAATATGCCATTTAATGATAGAATATAACGTCAGGTAAAAGGAGTGGTAAAATGGGTTTAATGGAAAAGATTTTTGGTACCTACAGTGATAGGGAACTAAAAAAAATCGAGCCCCTTGTAAATAAAGTTATGAGTCTTGAAGGCGAAATGGAAAAACTTTCAGACACTGAACTAAAAGAAAAGACTGAAGAATTTAAGAATAGAATTAAAAATGGTGAAACTACAGACGATTTGCTTCCAGAAGCTTTTGCTGTTGTTAGAGAAGCTGCTTGGAGAGTGCTAGGCATGAAGCACTTTAGAGTTCAAGTTATCGGTGGTATTGTTCTTCACCAAGGTAGAATTGCTGAAATGAAGACAGGTGAAGGTAAGACACTTGTTGCTACACTTCCAGCTTACTTAAATGCTCTTGAAGGCAAAGGTACACATATTGTCACAGTAAATGATTATTTGGCAAGCCGTGATAGAGACTGGATGGGTAAGGTTTATGAATTTTTGGGACTTACTGTTGGATGTATTATCCACGACATGGATCAAGATGAAAGAAAGATTGCCTATAATTCTGATATAACTTATGGTACAAATAATGAATTTGGTTTCGACTATCTAAGAGATAACATGGTTATCTATAAAGAAGAAATGGTACAAAGAGGACTTCACTTCTGTATAGTCGACGAAGTTGACTCAATTTTAATTGATGAAGCTAGAACACCACTTATTATTTCTGGTCAAGGCGATGAATCAATTGATCTTTATGTTAGAGCAAGAGATTTTGTAAATACTTTATCTCACAGAATCAAGAGCCAAGATGAAATTGATCTTGAAAGATTTAACAGAGAATTTGAAGAAGAAACTGTCGATTATGTTATAAATGAAAAGGACAAGACTGCAACACTTACTGATAAGGGTATTGAAAAGGCTGAAAAATATTTTGGCATTGAAAACTTATCAGACGCATCAAACATGGAATTATCCCACCACATTAACCAAGCCCTAAAGGCTGCTGGCACAATGCACAAGGATATTGACTATGTTGTAAAAGATGGCGAAATTATAATTGTTGACGAGTTTACTGGTCGTCTAATGTATGGTAGAAGATATTCTGAAGGTCTTCACCAAGCAATTGAAGCTAAAGAAGGACTAGAAGTAAGAGCTGAATCAAAAACTCTTGCTACAATTACTTTCCAAAATTATTTCAGAATGTATGATAAACTTTCTGGTATGACAGGTACTGCCATGACAGAAGAAGGCGAATTTAGAGACATCTATAATATTGACGTTGTTGAAATTCCTACAAATAAACCTGTAATAAGAGAAGACGACAATGACCATATTTATATCAACGAAGATGCAAAATTCAAAGCTGTAACTAGAGAAATTGAAGAAGCACATGAAAAGGGACAACCAGTTCTAGTTGGTACAATTTCTATTGATAAATCTGAAACTCTTTCAAAATATTTGAAACGTGCAGGAATTAAGCACAATGTCTTGAATGCCAAAAAGCATGAACAAGAATCTGAAATAGTTGCACAAGCTGGTCGTTTTGGTCAAGTAACTATTGCCACTAACATGGCTGGTCGTGGTACCGACATTGTACTTGGTGGTAACCCAGAATATCTTGCAAAGAAAGAACTTAAAAAGCAAGGTATGGAAGAAGAAATGCTTGAATATGCAGACTCATATTTCAAGACAGATGATCCAGAAATTTTAAAAGCTAGAGAAGATTATCAAGCTCTTGTTAAAAAATTCAAGGAAGAAACTGACAAAGAAGCTGAAGAAGTTAAAAAAGTTGGCGGACTTAGAATAATTGGTACAGAAAGACATGAGTCAAGACGTATTGATAACCAATTACGTGGTCGTTCAGGTCGTCAAGGAGACCCAGGTTCTTCAAGATTTTATATATCAGCAGATGACGATTTAATTAGACTTTTTGCTGGCGACAAATTTAAAGATACAATGGTAAAAATTGATTCACCAGAAGATGAACCAGTTGAAGCAAAAATTTTAACTAGACTAATTGAATCAGCACAAAGAAAAGTAGAAGGCAACAACTTTAGTATTCGTAAAAATGTCTTAAAATATGACGATGTTATGAATAAACAAAGAGAAGTAATCTATGCTGAAAGAAGAAGAGTTCTTGAAGGCGAAAACCTAAAAGAAGACATAGTAGCAATGAGAAATGATGTAATTGATAAGACTATTGACTTCTACAACAAGCTTGATGACAACAACAAAAATTATTTAGACTTTGAATCAATTAGAAGTTTTGGAATAAATACTTTTGACTTCCCAGAAGATTTCTTAAAGGGACTTGAAAATCCAACAGCAGAATCTTTAAAGGCATATATTAAAGAACTTGCTGATGAAAAATACAAGGAAAAAGAAGAAGACTTTGGCGACGAAAAATTCAGAGAAATCGAAAGAGTTGCTTTACTTCAAAATGTTGACCAAAAATGGATGGATCACATTGATGCCATGGATCAACTAAGAAAGGGAATTGGACTTCGTGCAGTTGGACAAACTGACCCAGTTAGAGCTTATGCAGAAGAAGGCTTTGATATGTTCGAAGAAATGAACGAATCAATCAAAGAAGACACTGTTAGAATGCTTTATCATGTAGTAAACCCTGAAAGAGTAAAGAGAGTTAGAGTTGCAAAAGAAGTTGAAACTGTAAATCCAGATGACGGAAAACAAAAACCTTTTGTGAGAAAAGAAAAAAAGGTTGGAAGAAATGATCCATGTCCATGCGGAAGTGGAAAAAAATATAAAAACTGTCACGGAAAATTTGAATAAGAAAAAATAAATTAACTCTGGTGTTCTTGCGCCAGAGTTTTTTTTAATGTTCAAAATATTTTTTTATTATTATTTTAAATAGTATTTTCCAAAATATTACTAATTAAGATCAACAAAAAAAGAGGGCGAACCATCTTTATAAATAAATCATCTTAAACTTATAAAATAAATTTTATTTCTTTAATAAATATTTCTATTAAAAAGTCTTAAAAGTTGAGAAAAGAGAGGTTTTAGCCTCTCTTATGATTAAATACTAAGTTACATATCTTTTTCTATAAGTTTACCTGTTTCAAATTCGTATTTGTAAGTTATGTCTTTATTTCCATTAACAACTTCAACGCTAACTACATACTTACCATTGTCGAGTTCAACTTCGTATTCGCCAGCTTCAAAGCCTTGACCAGCGTCCTTTAAGGCTTGTTCCATAAATTTATCAACTGCTTCAATCATTTCTAATTGGATGTCTGCTGTTTTAGCTGAAGTGTTTTCTGCTTCAAACTCGTCTTTTACAATGTCACCAGTTACTGCGTCAACTGTAACTTCATATTCATTTTTGGCGTCATAGCCATCAACCTTGTAGTAGGCTTTTCCATTTTCAACTTCAAGTTGAAAAGATTCAACTTTTGCATCATGGTGAAGTTTTTTAAAACCGTCAAAGGCAATTCCTCTATCTAAGTTTGCAACTGCACCCTTATTTACTGCAGTTTCTTCCTTTGTTTGTGCATCAGCCATGTTTTTCTTTGCATTTTTATTAACATTTTTATTAACATTTTCTTCAACTTTCACTTCAGAATTTGCTGGCTCTGCTTTTTCAGTTTTTTGTCCACAAGCAGAAAGTGTCAGTGCAAGTCCGAGTCCAAGTGTTGTAATTAAAATTTTCTTATTCATTTATTCCTCCTAAATTGATAAGTTATAAATTTGTGTTCTTTAATTATCTACCCATAAAAACATTTTGTAAACTTTATGTAAATAATTATAATTAAATATATGTTAAAGTGTCCTTTATGTGGTATAATAGTTTAAATACTTCCTAGAAATAAGGAAAACATTTTATTAAATAGGAGAGTGCAGTTTTGGATCTTCGAAGCAACAAAAAATCTCTTAGCAACTTAGTTTATAGAGATTTAAAAGAAAAGATTTTAAAAAACCAATTACTTCCAGGGGACAAATTAATTGAAATGGAAATCGCTTCTAAACTTGGAGTAAGTAGAACACCAGTTAGAGAAGCCTTGAAAAAATTGGAAGAGGATGGACTTGTTACAAGTTTTCCAAGAAAGTCCTTTATTGTTTCCAAAATTTCCGTTAAAGAAGCTAAGAATCTTTATATAGTAAGGAAATCCTTGGAGCCTCTTGCAGTAGAACTATTAGCAGAAAAGGGTTTTAATGAAAAAACTGAGTATTTTCAAAAGGTAAATGAGGATCTCAGAGTGGCAATCGAAAACAAAGACGAAGAGTTGACTCAAAATTTAATTATCGAGTGGAATATGGCACTTGTATCTTGCCTAAACAATGAAATTTTAGTTGAAGTCATGAATATGATTAATCAAAGACTTTATAGGTTTGGAAATTTTATTTTTAGAGACAAAAAAAATTACAAAAAACATTACAATAATTTGCAAAAAATTTATAGGTTAATAGAAGCAAAAAAACCTAATGAAGCAAGAAAAGCCAGTGAAAAAACTATTGAAAATATCTATTTGATGTTTGAAGAACAGGCAGATTATAAAATGTTTAGAATTTAAAAAAAAGCACTTGACAAGAGTGTTTTTTTTATTTATAATTATTTCTGTTGCATCGACATATTTGTTTGATGTAAAAATTTCATAATGAAATTGTAAATTATGCACCTTTAGCTCAGTTGGTAGAGCAACTGACTCTTAATCAGTGGGCCTACGGTTCGAGTCCGTAAAGGTGCACCATATTAAAGCTTGTAAATCTAGTGTTTACAAGCTTTTTTCTTTGCTTTATAAATTTTAAAATATGTCTGAATTTTTATAGATAAGACTGAAATTACGCACAAAATTTAGGCTCATGCTAGGAAATTTTTTGAATTGTATAAGTTGTTATAAAATTAATAAAAAGACAAATAAAAAAGGCTTCATCAGGAAGCCTTATTTTTGTTTAAGTCATATATTATTTTTAAACCCTTAATTCCCAGTACCTGATCTTCTTCAAAAGTATAAATTTCATTTGAAAGAAGATGAGCCTTTAATCCGGTTACTAAAATTTTTGTATTTTCTTTTTTTAGTGAGTGGAATTTCACTATTTCATCCACTATTCCAAAAACAGCTTTATTGTAGCCGATATAAATTCCTCTTTGAATTGCCTTTTCTGTATTTTTCCCAATAATATCTTCAGGCTTTTTTATTTCTACACGGGGAAGTTTTCCAGATCCTCTAACAAGTGAATCTTGGAGAAGACTTATGCCAGGAAGGATAAGTCCGCCGAGAAATTCTTTTTTATCATTGATATAGTCAATAGTGGTAACTGAAGATGCAGAAATTATTATAATATTTTCTTTAAATCTTTCTGTAGCTGCTACTGCTCTTATAATTCTATCTGTCCCAACTTCTCTTGGGCTTTCGCATTTTATATTTAAACCAGTTTTTACTCCAGCAGATATAACTATGGGATTTTTGCCAATTATTTCTCTTGAAATAATTTCATAACTTGAATTAAGTTCAGGTACAACTGTTGAAAGTATTATGTCAGATATGTCAGATAAATCTATTTTTTTATCCTTTAAAATTAATTTAATAGTGAGCTTAATTTCTTCAGTGGACCTATTTTTGTCAGTCATTATAGAAAAATTTGTGACAAGTTTTTCGCCGTCAAAGATGCCAAAATTGGTATTTTTATTTTCTATATCAATTGCAAGTAACATATTAACCCTTTCTTGCTTTTAAAGCTTTTATAACTGCTGTAGTGATAATAACAGATAAAATTGCTTCAGGTATTCCTGATGTTACAGATACTCCAAGGATTGCTGACTTTGCATTTTCCATTGGTATATTCATAGCTTCTACATATCTCTTGGCATATATTAAATAGATTCCTCCAAGAACTAAAATTGTGTTAGTCATTGAGCCAACAAAGGCACCTATGGCAATAGGAAAGTCCTTTTCATTTGACTTAAAGGAATAAACTAAAAATCCAAGACAAAGTAGAAGAAGAATTACTACAAAAGTAATATTTAAAGTTGAGCCACCATTTGTAATATTTCTATAAAGTAAATATGCCAAGAAAAGTGAAACAAGTCCCCACAAAACTTTTGTAAGATTTCTCAAATTTTTGTCTTCTAATTTTTTTACTGCAGTGTAAGAGTAATAAGAAGTTATTCCAATTAAAACTCTAGGCACAACAGAAATAAGTGGATTATAGAAGACAAAGGCAACGGGACTTGCATTTCTTAAAATTGCATTTAAAAGAGATGAAACTCCAAATATTAGTCCAACCATTGCTCCAACAACAGGACCTTCAGCTATAGCTCCAATTATTACTGGTATGTGCATTGTTGTGGCATTGATAACACCAAGGGGAATTAGTCCAAGGGGTGTTAGACTTAGGACAACTGTAATTGCACCTAACATAGCAGCTATTACAAGTTTTCTGTTACGATCATTTTTTTTATTCATTTTTACCTCCAGATAGGGTTCATAAAGATACCCTTCATGCATCAATACTATTTGATGCTTTTATAACTTACTAGCCCGCCTGAATCTTCTGCTGAATAAATTGCATTGGCAATAGACCTAGAAATTGTCTTTGCCGCAAGAATTCCCACTAAATTAATATCTGCTGCAACTTCGCCACTTGCAAGTGTAAAAATAGTATCTCCATCGTTCATGGTATGCACAGGATTAATTGATCTTGCATAACCATCATGAGCCATTTGTGAGATCTTATTACAATTTGCCTTTGTTAGCTTTGCATTTGTTGCAACAAGAGAAATTGTAGTGTTGGCTGAGCTAAATTGATTATAGTCCTTTAATCTCTTTTCGTAAAGGGCACAAGTGTCTAAAAATTTTTTATTTTTTCTATCATAAACTCCTGCAATTCTTTTTCCTTCTTCATAATCAAAAATATCGCCAAGAGCATTTAAAGCAACAATAGAAGAGACGACTAGGTCACCTGCTTTTACTGAAGATTGACCTATGCCAGATTTCATGGCAAAATCATTTCCCAAAATTTTTCCAACGCTTGCGCCAGAGCCTGCACCTATATTTCCCATGCTTTCATCTTTTTCTCGTGCATTTTTTGCTGCAGCATAACCAATTTTAAAATCAGGGCGAACTTTAGAATCGCCAACTGCAAGATCAAATAAAACTGCACCAGGAACGATAGGAACGACACCAACACCAACATCAAAGCCAACATTTTTTTCTTCCAAAAATTTCATAATGCCGCCGCCAACATCAAGTCCATAGGCAGAGCCACCAGTTAAAAAAACTGCGTGGACTTTTTGAACTAAATTTTCTGCTCGCAAGAGATCAGTTTCACGTGTGCCAGGTCCAGCACCACGAACATCAACTCCTGCAGTAAAACCTTCTTGGCACAAGATTACACTTGTACCAGTTAGGGCGAGCTTATCTTCTGCGTGACCAAGTTTTATTCCCTTGACATCAGTTAAAAATCCTTCGTACATATTTCCACCTCTAAAAATTTTTTCAAAATAATTTATCAAAAGCCCCATCATTGATGAGGCTTAATTTTTTTTATTTATTTTTTCTCTTTTCATTAACAGATGTAATTTTATCTTTAAAAGTATAATTTTTGTCACGTCTGTCGTCAATTTTAACAACAGAGTAAACTCTATCTGCTCCATTTTCAAAAACAGATTCTTGCATTCTTCTTATTACATCATATAAAACCTTTAAGTCCTTATGAGCAATTGTTGTTCCCATTGCATTAAGTTCATAAGTTAGTCCTTCAATTTCTCCAATAGAATCAAGAGCCCCTGCTATGTATTTACTAACAGATGTTGTCTTTGTTCCAATAGGTATAAGTGTTAATTCTGCTACTGCCATTTTTTCCTCCTAATTTGATATTCTCGGCAAATTCCAATTTTTCTTTACAGCTAAAAGTCTAATAATTAAAACTGCAAAAAAGCATATAACCATTGAAATTTGATAATTACAAAAATGTCTTGCTATTATAAAAATTGTGGCACCAAGTATGCAGGCACCGGCATAAATTTGTTCCCTAAAGATAAAGGGAATTGAGCCTGACAAAACATCACGAAGCATTCCGCCGCCAACTCCAGTAATTGATCCCACAAAAATTAAAAGAAATTTCTTGTCATAACCAAGGGATATTGCTGTCGCCATTCCAGTTATGGTAAAAGATGCAAGACCAATGGTATCTGTAATAATCATAAACTTATTCATTAATTTAATCCAGTGTGACTTCTCAAAGTCCTTTCTAATTGAATATAAAATAAAAACTAAAATCGAAAAGACAGTGGATATTGCTGCATTAGTTGAATTTTGAAACATCTTTGGTGGCGTTATACCAAGGACCAAGTCTCGAATGAATCCACCTCCAAGAGCTGTTACTAGACCTAAAACGATTACACCAAGTATGTCCATTTTCTTTTTGCATCCCAATATGGCACCAGAAATTGCAAAGGCAATGGTGCCAATGATGTCGAAAAATATATTAAATTCTAAATAATTTCCATTCATAAATTTATTATATCAAAGATTAATTTTATGAAGTGAGAAATTTCAATAAATTGAAAAAATTTTTAAACTTTGTTATAATATTACTATTGGAGGAATTATGACTATACTTATAAAAAATATTTCTTATTTAGATATAGAAAAGGAAAAAATTATTGACCATGCTGATATTTTTATTGAAGGAAGTATTATAAAAAAAATTGGCGAAAATTTAAAGGTCGATGCAGATGAAGTAATTCATGGAGAAAATAAACTGCTTACGCCAGGTTTTGTAAATGCCCACACTCATCTTGGCATGTCCTATTTTAGAAATTATGCTGATGACTTGGCGCTTATGGACTGGCTTGAAAATGAAATTTGGCCCATTGAAGCAAAATTAAATGCAGAAGATATTTATTGGTCATCAATGCTATCTATTATAGAAAACATAAAATCTGGTGTTACATCTTTTTGCGACATGTATTATGAAATGGATAGAGTTGGTGATGCTGCAATAGAATCTGGCATTCGTGGAGTCCTAACTCGTGGCATGACAGATGTAGACGACAAGGGCGAGGAAAAGCTTGAAGAATTTGATGCTCTTTACAAGAACTATCAAAATAAATGCGGCGGCAGAATAAAAGTTGTTCCAGCACCTCATGCAATCTACACTTGTTCTACAGAATTCTTAAAAGAAATTGTAAAGAGATCTCTTGAAAGATACGACAGTTTAATTCACATTCACTTATCAGAAACCTTAACAGAAGTTGAAAATTCAAAAAAAGAATACGGCATGACGCCAATAGAATATGTGAACACCCTTGGACTATTAGATAGCCAAATAATAGCAGCCCATTGCGTTCACATTACTGATGAAGAAATTGAACTTGTAAAAAATAAAAAATTCTACCCAGTTTACAATCCATCATCAAATTTAAAACTTGCCAGCGGCTTTACGCCAGTGGATAAGATGCTAAAGAAAAATATTAAATTGGCTCTGGGAACTGACGGCGACTCATCAAATAACAACCAAGACTTTGTAGAAGAAATGCACATTGGTGGCATTGTAAATAAGGCTGTTACCATGAATGAAAAAGCTGTGCCAGCTATAGAAATTTTAAAGATGGCAACAGTAAATGGGGCAGAGGCCCTTGGCTTTGAAAGGCTTGGACTTATAAAGGAAGATTACCTTGCCGACCTTACAATTTTTGATTTAAATTCAAATTCTTTCACACCGAGAAATAATCTCATCTCAGCCCTTGTCTATTCAGCAAACTCTCATGATGTTGAGTCAGTAATATGCGACGGAAAATTCATCATGAAAAATAGAGAAATTGTAAATGTAGATGAAAAAGAAGTGAGAAATAAGGTTATATTTATTTGGAAGGATATTCAAAACCGA
>QWCQ01001148.1_pt1 | contig 10976 bp, 16 predicted proteins | sample 1972701 | NCBI WGS metagenome assembly QWCQ01 (sample SAMN09866704, study PRJNA288562) | Human gut metagenome isolate pre4_stool, whole genome shotgun sequencing...
TTTTATAAGACAAAAAAAGTCTGAAACTCTAGAACAATTTAGAAATAGGTTAAGAGACACCTTAAAAGAGCTTGAGATAAAAAAAGTTGAGATTCCATACAACCCAGAAAAAGTTAAGGAATTTATGGAAATTACAAAAACTTTACCAAAAGATTTTCCCAAAAATCCTAATAAATTTTGCGATTTTTGCGAATATAAAAATTATTGTTACAAAGGAGATGATTTAATGATTTTACCAGAAAATAAGAGAAGGGACTTAAACGAAGTTACTAAAAAAACTATTTGGTTATATGGAAAGCCATTCAGTGGAAAAACTACATTTGCTAATAAATTTCCTGATCCATTAATGCTAAATACTGATGGAAATATTAAGTTTGTAGATGCACCATTTATTCCAATTAAAGATGAGGTTTCTGTTACGGGAAGATTAACTCATAGAAAATTTGCTTGGCAAGTTTTTAAGGAAGCAGTAGATGAACTAGAAAAAAAGGAAAATTCATTTAAAACTATTATTGTAGATTTACTTGAAGACTTATACGAATATTGTAGGTTATATATGTATGACCAACTTGGAATTACCCACGAATCAGATGATACTTTTAGAGCCTGGGATAAAGTTAGAATTGAATTTTTATCCACTATTAAACGCCTTATGAATCTTGATTATGAAAATATTATTTTAATTTCTCATGAAGATACTTCTAAAGATATTACAAGAAAATCAGGTGATAAAGTAACGGCAATTAAACCTAATTTAAATGATAAGGTTGCAAATAAAATTGCTGGAATGGTTGATATTGTAGCTAGGGTTTATGTTGATGAAAAACAAAGAGTTTTATCTTTTAAATCAGATGAAATAGTTTTCGGAGGTGGTAGATTAAAATTAAGGGCAAAGGAAATTAATTTAGATTATGAAAAATTTGAGGAGGTTTACAAATGAATTTAGAAAAATTTTTAAAAAAAACCGCTGCGTATTATATAACATTAAAAAATAAATATGGCGTTATAAAAGCAGATAAATATTTAAGAGACTGTTTTATTAATTTTTATATTAATAATAGAGCAGATGAACTTGTTAAGTTAGCTCGTGATTATATAAATGAAAAATATCTTGATGAAAATATTCTTGGAAAAATAGAACAATATGTAAATAATAATGAAGTAGATACAAAAAAAATAGAAGAATTAATAGCAATTATGGAGGAATTAGTATGAGTAACATTTGGGAAAAATTTGATAAAGAAATTGATAAGGATATACAAAAGAAAATTGAAGATGCAGAGAATTCTGAATATGTAGAAGTGCCTCTTGGAGATTATGAAGTAAAAGTAGACAACATGGAGCTTAAAATTTCTAAAAGTGGGAATCCTATGGTTTCTATTTGGTTTAGAATTATAGCGGGTGATTACAATAATAATTTGCTATTCATGAACCAAGTTATAAATCAACCATTCCAAATTGGTCTTGCTAATAAAATTTTAAGAGCTTTAGCACCTAATAAGCAAGTTGAATTCCAAAGTTATACCCAATATGCAAATTTAATTTTAGATGTTTTTGAAGAAATTGATGGAAAATATGAATATGCATTAAAATATGGTGAAAAGAAAGGTTTTTCGACTTTTGAAGTTCTAGATATTTTTGAGGTATAAAAGGTTATAATTAATAACATAGAGGGTATTAATTGATACCCTCTATAGAGGAGGTAAATATGATTTTTTATGACTTCGAAGTTTTTCAATATGATTGGCTTGTTGTATGTATTAATCCAATTAAAAAGGAAAAGAAAATTATAGTAAACAATCCTGAAGAGTTAGAAAAATTTTACTCAGAAAATAAAAATGAACTCTGGATTGGTTGGAACTCAAAACATTATGACCAATACATTTTAAAGGGAATCCTACTTGGAATGAATCCAAAAATTATTAATGATGAAATAATTATTAATAATAAAAAAGGTTGGGAAATTTCTCCTGAATTTAGAAAAATTTCCCTATACCAATATGACCTAAAAGAAAGAAATGACCCAAGCTTAAAAACGCTTGAAGGATATATGGGAAATAACATTAAAGAATCTTCAGTTCCTTTTAATATTCAAAGAAAACTAACAGAAGAAGAAATTCAAGAGACCATTAATTATTGTAGCTGGGACGTTGAACAAACTATGGAAGTTTTTCTCAAAAGAAAAAATTCTTTTAACAGTCATTTAGATTTAGCGAAAATTGCCAATAATCATATTTTAGATTTAAACCTAATGGAAAAAACAAAAACCCAATTGTCTACTATGATTTTACAAGCTAGAAAACGAGATTATGAAGATGAATTTGATCTGATTATTCCAGAGAATTTAAAAATCAGAAAATATAAAACTTGTATTGATTGGTATTTAAACCCAGATAATCATTCTTATAGTAGAGATACTTTAGGAAAATCCGGAAAAATATTAAAAGCGAAAACCCAACTTGATATTGATATTGCAGGAGTTCCTCATATTTTAGGGTATGGCGGAATCCATGGAGCAATTGATAAATACCATGGAACTGGAAAATTTGTGTTGATGGACGTGACAAGTCTTTATCCCAGTTTAATGATTCAATATGACTTGCTTTCTAGGTCGGTACCAAGGCCTGAAAACTTTAAAGAAGTTTACCAAAAAAATCTTGATTTAAAAGCAGCAGGAAGAAAAGCCGAACGTGAAGCTTATAAATTAACCTGTAATTCCACCTATGGAGCTATGAAAGATAAGTATAACGGTTTATTTGACCCTAGAATGGCAAATAATGTCTGTGTTCATGGTCAATTATTTCTAGTGGATTTAATCGAACACTTAGAACCTTATTGTTCTGTAATACAAAGTAATACCGATGGTATTTTAGTTAAATATGAAGATTTTTCTAAAGTAAAAGAAGCTGCTGATGAGTGGCAATGGAGAACAAAATTAGAACTTGAATTTGATTTCTTCAAGGAGATTTATCAAAAAGACGTTAATAATTATGTTTTTATTGCAGAAGATGGTTACAAAACAAAAGGCGGATTTGTTAAAAAATTAAATGATTTAGACAATGATTTACCAATTATTAATAAGGCAATCGTCAATTATTTAGTTCATAAAATTCCGGTAGAGGAAACCATTTGGGCTGAAAACAGGTTAAAAGAATTTCAGATGATTCGGAAAATCACTTCAAAATTTGAGCATATTTATTATAATAAAAAAATTCTAAATGAAAGATGCGTTCGAATTTTCGCTTCAAAATCTATCCATGATGGAGGAATTTTTCAAAAATCAGTCAGAACTGGAAGCTATGGAAAAATAACTGATTCGCCCGAAAGATGTTTTTTAGATAATGGAGATGTAAATAATAAATTAATTCCAAAAAAATTAGACAAAAATTGGTATATAAATTTAGCAAAACACAGACTTAGATTATTTGGAGTGGAATTATGATAGATGTTCCATGTTTAAATTGTCAAGACAGAAAATTAGGTTGCCACTCAAAATGTAAAGAATATAAAAATTTTAGAAAGTTAAAGGACAAAGAAAATGACAGAAGAAAAAGAGAGGCGTATAAATATGGAAGAAACTATCTTTAAAGGGTATGTAGAAATTAAAAACAAAAAAGCTATTGAGCCTTTTAAAGATGCGAAAAAATTAAAAACCTTAAATGAAATTTCAGGAGATTATGCTGGAGTTTTAGCAAAAAATACAATTCTAATCGATATAGATGATAAAGAACAATCTGATATTTTATATAAAATTCTTAAAGACTTAGGAATAAATTCTTTAATATTAGAAACTTCAAGAGGCAAACACTTTTATTTTAAAAATACAGAAGTTAAAAAATGTTTTACAAATACAAATTTAGCAATCGGTTTAAAAGCTGATATTAAATCAGGATTTACTAATTGTTATGGAGTTTTAAAAAATGATGGACTTAAAAGAAAAATTTTAAAAAATCCTGAAAGTTTAGATGAGCTTCCAAAGTGGTTAATTCCAATAAATACAAATATGGATTTTCTAAATTTAGAAGCAGGAGAGGGTAGAAATCAATCTTTATTTGGTTATATTTTACCCTTACAAACAGCAGGATTTAATAAAGAAGAAGCAAGAGAAGTTATAAGGTTAATTAATGAATATATTTTAAAAGAACCTCTTTCAGAAGATGAACTTGAAACTATTTTAAGAGATGAAGCCTTCTCAAAGGAAATCTTCTTCAAAAACAAAACTTTTTTATTCGATGATTTTGCAAAATTTTTAATAGCAAATGATTATGTAATTAAGTTAAATAATCAGTTACATGTTTATCATAACGGAGTTTATTTTAATAATGATAACTATATTGAGAAAAAAATGATTGGACATATTCCAAGACTTAGCTCTGCAAGAAGAAGTGAAACTTTAAAATATATAAATTTACTTGCTGAATCTAAAGAAAGCCATGATGAAAACTTAATCGCTTTTAAAAATGGAATTTTTGATATAACTTCAAATGAACTTTTAGAATTCAGTCCTGATTATATTATTACAAATCTTATTAATTGGGATTATAATCCAGAAGCTTATAATGAATTAACTGATAAAACCTTAAATAAATTAGCTTGTAATGATAAAGAAATAAGAGCTCTTTTAGAAGAGATGATTGGTTATTGTTTTTTTAGAAGAAATGAACTTAGAAAAGCTTTTGTTTTAATTGGAGGAACTCAAAATGGGAAATCAACTTATTTAGATTTAATTGCTTATATTTTAGGCGATTCTAATATAAGCTCATTAGATTTAGCAGAACTAGATCAAAGGTTTAAAACTGCTGAACTTTATGGAAAGCTTGCAAATATTGGAGATGATATTGGAGATTCTTTTATTTCAAATACGGCAACTTTTAAAAAATTAGTTTCCGGAGATAGACTAAACGTTGAAAGAAAAGGTCAAGATCCTTTTGATTTTAACAATTATTCTAAATTAATTTTCTCTGCAAATAATATTCCAAGAATTGGTTCAGGTCAAGACTCTTCGGCCATAATGAATAGGTTAATTATAATTCCTTTTAATGCGAGATTTTCAAAGTCAGACCCTGATTTTGATCCTTTTATTAAATATAAACTTAGAAAAGAATCTAGTATTGAATATTTAATTAAGTTAGGTTTAGAAGGTTTAAAAAGAGTTTTAACTAATGGTTTTACTATTTCTGAAAAGGTTGAAAAAGAACTTAGAGATTATGAAATTACAAATAACCCCATGATTGAATTTTTAGAAGAAGTAAACCCTGAAAATAAATCTACAAAAGATGTTTATAAAGCTTATAAAGAATTTTGTCTTATGAATGGAAATAATCCTGTAGGCCATACAAAGCTTAGTCAATATATAAAAACTAATTTAGATTTAGATATTGTTAACAAAAAGATAGGAGGGAAAGTTTTTAAAACTTTTATAAAAAAATGAAAAAACCAATTTATACTGTAACGTATGAACAAATAGAAGGATATGTAAAAAAAGGCTATGAACAAGGTAAAAAAGATGCAATAAAAACAGCATCAGAATATTCAATGGCCGTCCCAATGATAATTTTAAGAGATACATTTGGATTTGGTAAGAAAAGATTATTGAAATATCAAGATGCATTTTTAGATATGTATGATTCCATAAGTAGAGGATATTTAAATTTAAAGGATATAGTACAAACAATTAAAGAAGAAACAGGAGTTGAGATAATTGAGAGAAATCGCAAATAGATTAGTAAAAATTTATGAAGAAAAAAATAAAGGTTATGGAGATAGTTTTCATGAATTATATAAAGAATTAGGTCCAGTTAGTGCAATTACTCAAATATTGCATAAAGCTAATAGATTAAAAAACTTAGTAAAATCAACAAACGATCTAGAAGCAATTAGAGATACCTTAATTGATTTAGCTAATTATTCTATGATGACATTAAAAGAAATTGAGGAAAAGAGGGATTAATTTTGATAGAGAAAATTTGTATGGAAATTACGATAGGTCTATTTTGTATTTTTGCTATTGAAGTAATGTTATGGACAGGAATATATATATTTACTGACATTGTGTCTACATTGAAAAAATATAAAGGAGATAAAAATGAAGATAAGTAAACAAGAAGTTAAATTATTAAATTGTTTGAGTTATGAAAATATGTTAAAAAATATCGAAATAGCAGGAAGAACTTGTTATAAATCAAAATCAGAATTTACTAAAGAATCTGGAGAAAAATTTGTAAAAAAATTAATTAAACTAGGTCATGAATCAGTTTTAGAACATGGAAGCTTAACTTTTAAAATCAAGACTAATAGAAATATTACTCATGAATTAGTGAGACACAGAATTGCATCTTATAGTCAAGAATCAACAAGGTATGTTAAATATGACGATATTGAGTTTATTCCTTGTATAGACCCAAGGGGTCTTAAGGTTGATTATATTTATGATTTAGTGGATTTATACATGAATTTAGAATTTCTATATAAAAAATTAATTGAAAACAATTTTAAACCAGAAGAAGCAAGAGATATTTTACCAGGTTCAGTTGCTACTACAATTATTGTAACTATGAATATGAGAGAATTAAGACACTTCTTGAAACTTAGATTATCAAAAGCAGCTCATCCTCAAATGAGAGAGTTAGCGGGTATGATTCAAGATATTGTTAGAGAAAATTATCCGGTGTTTATAGATGAATAATTTTCAAAAGATAACTCAAAATATTAATAAATTATTAGATTTTCTAGTAGAGAATACTGATTATTCAAGAGAATATTGGAAAGAATATTTAGAAAGAGAAGCATCTTATGAGAATAATAGTTAAGGAGTTAATATGAATGAAGTATTCACCACCTTAGGAGTTTCTAACAGAGAAAGAGCTAAACATGATTATTATGCAACAGACCCAAGAGCGGTTGAAATGCTTTTAGAATTAGAAAAAATAAGACCTATTGTTTTAGAACCTTTTTGTGGAGAAGGTCACATTTCAAAAGTTTTAATAAATCATGGTCACCAGGTTATATCAAGTGATTTAATCGATAGAGGTTTTGGTTTTAGGGTGGATATTAGAGAATATAAATTAAAAGATAATAATTTATATTGTAGAGACAAATTAGTTTTAGATGAAGATTTTGATATTGTTACAAATCCACCTTATAAGCATACAAATGAATTTACAGAATCTGTTTTAAACTTGTTAAGACCTGGTTGTAAATTAATTCAATTTTTAAAATTACAATTTTTAGAAACTAAAGGGAGACGAAAATTATTTGAAAAATATCCTTTAAAAAAATTATATGTTAGCTCAAGCAGATTAGTTGCAGCAAAAAATGGAGATTTTTCAAAAGAAAAAGGAAGCGCCATCGCTTATGGTTGGTTTGTCTGGGAAAAAGGATATGCAGATGATCCAATTATTAAATGGTTTAATTAAAAAGGAGGTTTTCATGAGAATAATAATTGAAGGTGCCGATGGGGTTGGTAAATCAACTGTAGCTAAAAAAGTTGCTGATAAATTAAATTTAAGTTTAGTTCATTTTACCAATAAAGATCCTAGAGATTTAAATTTTTATTACCAATCTCTTAGAAAAGATAATGTTGTTTATGATAGAAGTTTTTTATCTGAAATGATTTATCCAAAAATTTTTAATAGACCTCAAAAATTAAAAGAATATGAGTTTCAATATTTATTAGAAAAAGCAAAAGAACTAGATATTAAAATATTAATTATTAATAACTATGATTTTAATCTAAAAAATTTTGAAGAAAAGGTTATTAAAGATAACATAAATTTAATAAAAGATGATTATTTAAAACTTGCTGGAAAATATAATATACCAATAGCTAGAAATGAGGAAGATGTATGGAAAATATTAAAGTAAAAATTTTAAATCCCGACGCAATACCCCATATTGAAAAAATGGTGGCCTTTACTGCTAGATTAACTCAAAGAGGTCAAAAGCTTAAAAGTTTAGATGATTGTATAAATCTGTATAATAAACCCTATAAATCATTAAAACCTTTTTGTGATGTACCTCATCCGACTTTACAAAAATTTGGAACTATTGATGTAATAGTTTTTGGAGCTTCAAGGAGATTTTTAGCTCAAATAACGAGGCACCAAAATGAAGTAAAGTTTATGAGTGCCAGTTTACAATATTCCGATTATTCAGGAAATTATGATTTTGTAGTTCCAGAAGGAATTTCTAATAAAGATTCCTATTTAAAATCTTGTGAGGAATCTATGAAAAATTATGAAGAATTAATAAAAAATGGAACAAATAATGACGACGCCGGTTATTTAGCACCCCAAGCTTTAAGAAATATTTTGATTATTAGTGCATCACCATTTGAGTGGAAACATATTATAAATCAAAGGATTTGTTCAAGAAATACTAGAGAAATGCAATATGTTATGGAGCTTATTTATAAAGAATTAAGTAAATATGAGTTATTCCAATATGGAGTAGGTCCATTTTGTCACTTCGGACCTTGCAAAGAAGGGAAAATGTCTTGTGGTAAAAAATACGAATTTTAAAGAAGGACAATTTATTATTTATATAAAGCAGCTAATAAAGATAATATTATTGAAATTTATAAAAAATATGGGGGTACTTTATGATATTTAAAAAAACCAACAAAAACCAAGAAGAATATAGCGTATATTCAAAATTTGACATTCAAAAGCACAAGGAAACATATATTAACTACCTGGAAGTACTAATTTTAGAAGACGGAACAGTCGAATACGCAGTGCCATCTCACCAAGCAAAAGCATTAGACATAGCTTGTAGAAAATTAAACAAAACCAAGCAAGAAATTGCCGATATGCGCCCTAGAGCATATTATTGGGATTATCTAACCTGGATTTTAGGAATCGCTGGAGCAGTTTCTGTGTGGGCAAATTGTGGTGAAAATCTTATAAGATATAAAACTATCAATAAAAAGCAGATAGCAACGCTTAAAAGGCTTAAATTACATGGGTTATACAAGGGTGATATACCAACTATTGAAGAGGTAAAATATGAAGATTAAATTATTAGATTTTGGTGGGATTAAACCTGATAGAGCCCATTATAATGACGCTGGAGCTGATGTTTTTAGTTTAGAAAATTATACAATCAATCCAGGAGAAACTTTAAAAGTCGCTCTTGGGATTGGTCTTGAAATTCCAGATGGTTATGTTGGATTTGTTTTTCCAAAATCTGGTTTATCTAGTAGGGGATTAGTTTCTGAGCTTGCCCCAATAGATTCAGGCTATAGAGGAGAAATTCACGCGATTTTGCATAACAATTCAGGTAGCGAAATTAAAATTAATAAGAATCAAAAAATTGGACAATTGGTAATTTTACCAGTAGTTTTAGCTGAATTTACAGAAAATTTGGATAATTCTAGAGGCACTGGAGCCTTCGGGAGCACGGGATTGTGATGGATTTGTGAAAATTGATAAAAAATAATTTTACAAATAAATATAATTAATTATAAAAAAATAAAATGATTTTTACAAATAGTTAAATTTAGATACATTTAGATAAACTAACAAATGGTTAAATTTAGATACATTTAGATAAAGAAAAAAGGTTACCTTTTTGATAAATAGTTATAAATAATTATAAAAAAATATATAAAAGGGTAACTTTGAGTTCTTAGATAAAAATAGATAAACCTGAGTATGATTTGGTAAACATTTAGATGCATTTAGTTATATTTAGATACAGAAAAAAGGGTAACTTTTTTTGTGAAGATTTTGTGAAAGGGTAACCTTTTGTATTCGTGTGTTAATATAATAAATTAATAAATATATAAATTATTTTTCATTTAAATACATTTAGATAAAAAGGTTACTCTTTGGTTACTCTTTTCTTTTAAAAAGAGTAACCTACTCTGGATATTGAAATTTCAATGTCGATTAACAATTAGCTGGTTACCCTTTTTTGATGCTTTTTTGAAAAGGGTAACCTCAATAAATGTGTAGATTCCAATAGTTTAAGGAAAAAAGGTTACTCTTTTTACCCTTTACTGCATACTTAGAATATTTTAGAAAATGGTACAAAAAAGAATATAAATAAATATATATAATATAAATAAAGAGTAACCAGTAACTATATAGGGAGTGTTAAATATTTAACAATCTTTTTTGAGGTTTTTATGATTTTTAAGATGTGAAATTATATTAAACGTTATTTAAAATAACCAGAACATACCCAGAATTGATTTTTATTCTTTGCTAATATAAATCAATGAGTAAAAAAGAAAGTGAGTTTAAAGGCCATTATGGATGAATTAAATGAGATTTTAGTTTTTAAAGAAAAGATGAAAATTTTACAAGAAGAGATTGTGAAATTGGAAACTTTAATCACGAAAATAAATAAGGAGTTAAATCCTATTGTTGTACAAACTTCGAGAAAGGTTAATAATGAAGATTTGATTTTAGAACTTATAGAAATGAAGAACAAATATTTAAACAAAAGTGTGGAATTTGCGAAATTAAAACGAAAAATCATTAAAAAAATTATAAAAATGAAAAATAAAAATGAAATTGTTTTGATTTATAGAAGATATGTTTTGGGAATGAAGTTAACAGAAGTTGCTAAAAGTATGAAAATAACCTATAAATGGGCGCAAGTTTTGCATAAAAGGGGCGTTAATTCCTATAAAAACATAGTATAATAGTATTAGTGTTAAAGGCTTTCAGAGGGAAAGTCTTTTTTTATTGTGTAATCAAATGATTGATTAGTAATCAGATGACTATAAAAAGAGGTGAAAAATGGTGTCTAAACAGCTCAAACCCAATGTTTGTGGAGCTAAAAAGACAAACAAGGAAGGGACTTGTAAATTGCCAGCTGGATATGGAACGAATCACCTTGGAAGTGGAAAATGTAAATGGCACGGAGGTTGTTCTACTGGTCCTAAAAAATATAATGCTGGAAAAAATGGAGAAAGAAATGGCTTATTTGCTAAATATTTACCTGATGAAACCATGGAAATTGTCAAT
>QWCQ01001589.1_pt1 | contig 10952 bp, 10 predicted proteins | sample 1972701 | NCBI WGS metagenome assembly QWCQ01 (sample SAMN09866704, study PRJNA288562) | Human gut metagenome isolate pre4_stool, whole genome shotgun sequencing...
TTGTTCAGTATGTATCGAAGACGGTGTTGAATGGAGAGAAACAATGGCTAAAGAAAACGGAGTTTCTGGAGCACTTGTTAACTACAACAGATCATGTAAGCCATGGTCAGGAGCAATGCCTGAAATCGAAAGAAGATGGAGAGAAGACCTTGACATTCCAGTAGTTCACTTTGATGGTGACCAAGCTGATGAAAGAAACTTCTCTGAAGAACAATACAAGACTAGAGTTCAAGGTTTAGTAGAAATTATGAATGAAAGAAAAGCAGATAGAATTGCTAAGGGCGAAGAAATCTACACTAATTTCGAAAACACAAAAGAAACTGACTGGTCTAAGACTACAATTTAATTGAGGTGCAAAATGACTGATATAAAAGAATTATTAAAAGAATTTAAACATATTGCAGATAACGGAAGAGAACAAATTGACAAATACCTTGCTGAAGGTAAAAAAGTTGTCGGAGTTTTCCCTTACTATGCACCTGAAGAAATTATTTATGCAGGTGGACTTGTTCCTTACGGAGTATGGGGCGGACAAGGACCTATTGATAAGGCAAAAGAATATTTCCCAACATTCTATTATTCACTAGCTTTAAGATGTTTGGAAATGGGTCTTGATGGATCTCTTGATGGACTAAGCGCATCAATGGTAACTACTCTTGATGATACTTTAAGACCATTCTCTCAAAACTATAAAGTTTCTGTTGGTAGAAAAATTCCTATGGTATTTTTAAACCACGCTCAACATAGAAAAGAAGACTTTGGTAAAACTTACAATGCTAAAATCTTTAAACAAGCTGCTGAAAGATTAGAAGAAGTTTGTGGTGTTGAGATTACTGATGAAAACTTAAAGAAAGCTTTCGAAGTATATAACGAAAATAGAGCTCTAAAGAGAGAATTCATTAAATTAGTTGGAGATTATTCAAAGACTATTAAAGCATCTGATAGATGTAATGTATTAAAAGCTTCTTATCACATGCTTAAAGATGAACACAACAAAATGCTTAAAGAATTAATTGAAGCATTAAAAGCTATGCCAAAAGAAGAATGCACAGGACCAAGAGTTGTAACTTCTGGTATTATCACTGATAACCCAGCACTTCTTGAAGTTCTTGACAACTTTAACATTTGCGTAGTAGCAGATGACGTTGCAAGTGAATCAAGAGGACTTAAAGTTGATGTAGATACATCAATTGAAGATCCATATATGGCTCTTGCAGATCAATTTGCAAGAATGGACGAAGATCCAATTCTTTACGATCCAGATATTTGGAAGAGACCAAAATATGTTGTTGACTTAGCTCTTGATAATGATGCTGACGGATGTCTATTATTCATGATGACATTTAATGATACAGAAGAAATGGAATATCCATCACTAAAGAAAGCTTATGAAAAAGCTGGCATTCCACTAATTAAAATGGGTTATGACCAACAAATGACAGACTTCGGTCAAGTTAAAACTCAACTAGAAACATTTAGAGAAATGGTTGAACTTAACAGAATGTAATAAAAATAAAATAAATTTTAAGGCGCCTTATTATTGGCGCCTTTTTTATTTGATTAAAATTTTTAAACTAGTCAAAATATTTTTATATGATTAATAAAAAATGGAGAAAAAATTTTTATATGATAAAATAAATTTATAGAAAGATACAAATTAGATTTTCTTTTAATATTTATTTTGAAAGTTATTTCTAAAATTTTTAATTTTGTGTGAGATAAAATGAAGAAAAGAGATTATAATTTAGATTTAATAAAATTTATAGCAATAATTGCAACAATTTCAATCCATGTTTTGGCTGCAGGATCACGTGCTGATTTATTTTCAAAAACTTGGATATTTTTTATATTTGCAGGTTCACTTTTTAGATTTTGTGTGCCAGTATTTTGTATGTGTGCAGGTTATCTCTTATATACAAAAGAAAAAATTGACTTAAAAAGTATTTATAAAAAGATTTTTAAATTTTTTGTTTATTTTATTTTGGCAGAGCTAATGTACAGAATAATTTCCTGCTATTATGTAAAGTTTGTTTTTAATGATGCACTTTCTTTTGAAGCAATAAAAAAAGATATCTTAGAAGGAAACTTTAAAGACCACTTGTATTACATATTCATAATAATTTTTATCTATGCCTTTGCGCCAGTCTGCAATAAATTTGTTAAAAATGAAAAGGGAGAGCTAAAATATTTACTTGGTCTCTGGATTTTTGTTTCCTTAACTTTAGTATTTATAATAAATTTATTTAATATTAAAATACTTAGCATTTTTAAATTATATAATCTTTCAGGAGCCTATAATTATGTGTTCTTTGCCTTACTTGGTGCTTATATAAATAAATACAAGGATAAATTTTTAGATAAAAACTTTTTTTATTACTTTTTGGGATTTTTCATATCCTATCTTCTTATAGTTTACTTTACTATATTAAGAAGTGTAGGAAAATTTAACTCATATATTTGAGACAATCCAAATATTTTAATTTTGGGATTATCCTTTACATTATTTGCAATGTGTATGAAGATTAAAATTAAAAATAATTTTATAAAAAAATTTTTAGAAGTGCTTTCAAAAAATATTTTTGGTATTTATATTTTTCATGTAATTTTTACTGATTATATAAATATTTTTAAATTGGAATATATAAACTTTGATGCATGGGGAAAAATATTTATAATAATTATTGAGATAGGGTTAGTATTTATATTATCCTTTGCTTTAACTTTTATATTAAAGACAATTTATGATAAATTTAAAAAAATATTTCTGAAAATAGGAATTTAAACTAGTAAGGATAAAGAAAAGTATTGTGAAAGTTTAAGCTTAAAAAAGATATTTTAAATAAAGTCGACATAATAACACTGTCACAAATAAGTTGTGGCAGTTTTTTTTAGCTATTTTAAAAATTCTTGTAATAAAAAAACTGTTGCCAAAAAGCAACAGTTTAAAATACTTAATTTAATTAGTCTCTTTTAACAACAACATTTTCTTCGAAAGCTCTTTCATCGAATTTTTCAATTCCAGAAGGTAATTTTACTTCCATAATGTTATTTTTTCTGAAAGCATACATGTCGATTTCTTTGATGTTTTCAGGTAATTTAATTTCAGTAAGGTTGTTCTTGTAGAATGCACTTACGCCAATAAATTCAACTGTATCAGGAATTTCAATTTCACCAATTTGGTTTAGTGAAAAAGCATTGTCTCCAATATATTCTAATTTTTCAGGCATTTTAACATCAGTTAATTTGTTTCTGTAGAATACATAAGCATCAATTTTTTTAACTGAATCAGGAATTTCTACTTCAGTTAAGTTGTTAACACCAAAAGCTTCGTATTTAATTTCTTCAACAGTATCAGGAATTACAATAGAGTTAAGTTTTCTTCTGAAGAAGCATTGTTCTCCAATAACTCTAATTTTAGTTCCATCTGGTCCTTCACTAGGCACTACCATATCAAATAATTCTTCATTTTTGATTTTGTCTTTGCCCTTTCTTGTCATTCCCTTTAGCACATCGCCATCAAATATAAAATCGTCAAATAAAGGAAGGTTGTTAAACAGACAAAGGATGAACATTTTTAATAAATAAAAAGAACTTATTTACTAAAAGTCTTTTTATAAAAAAAAATGTTACTAAATATAAATTATAATTAGTTTAATTGGGTAAAGATATATTAGGAAAAAATTTTTATTTTTAAAGAAAGAATTAATTTGTGAAAATTAAAGAATTTTTGGGGAAAAGGTAGTCATTATTTGACGGTAAAAAATTTTATAGTTATAATCTAGTAAAGCGAAATATTGATAAAGAAAAATGGTGTATGCTATTTAAGAGGAGGAAAAATGGATAATAAGAACTTTTTTGAAGATATGATGGAAATGCAAAAAAATATTTTTGAAAATCAAAAAGAAGCTTATAGCAAATTTATGGAATCTTTTAAACTTGGAGATTTTAAAGCTTTTGGCACAAATATGTTTGCAAATAATTTTAAAAATCCAATGGAATTTTTCAAGGACTATAAGGAAATTAATGAGAAATTTGAAAATAATTTTAAAGATTTCTTTGCACAAGTTCCTGGTTACAAGGAATCATTGGAAAGCTATAACAAAAATATGGATTTTCTAAATAAGCTTTACCTTGCTTATGGTGATTTTTACAAGGACCTTGATCTTGTTTCTGCACAAAATAAATTAATAGAATTATTTGAAATTTACAGCGACGAATTAGTAGAAATGTCTAAAAAATATTTCTATAAATTAATTCCTGATAGTTACTATAGAGTTTTAGAAAACTTTAATTTGGAAAAATTTATAAGACCTGTAATTGAGAATTCTAAGAAATCAATTGATTTTTATGAAAATGCTATAAAAAATAGGCCTGAATTATTAGTTGCCGATGTAAAAGATTTTTACCAAGGAATTTTGGATAAGATTTTTGAAATGCCAACTCTTGGTGTAAGTCCAGAAGATAAGGAAAAATCAAAGAAAGAACTTCAAAATTATCTTGATCTTGAACTTGAATTATTAGATTTTAATTTGTTCCTAGAAAAGAAAAATCAAGAAACAGCTTTAAAGGCTCAAAAGGCTTATATCAATGGTCTTGAAAGTGAAGCATCCTTAGAAGATTTTGCTGATTTCTTTAAATTCTATATGAATAATTTTGAAAAAGCTTATAAAGAACTTGTAAATTCTGATGAATATAAGGAAAAAGCCCAAGAAGTTTTAGATATTGTTGAAAAAAATAAAGAAGCTTACAAGGAAAGACTTGCAGAAAGATTAAAGGACATTCCAGTTGCAACTCTTAAAGATAAAGAAGAATTCATGGGAGATATTGAAGGACTTACTAAAGAACTTGATGACGCAAAGAAAGCTAAATCAAGCCTTGAAAGAAAGGTTAATAAGATAAAGAGCGATTCTGAAAAAGAAATTAAGGCCCTTAAAGAAGAAGTTGCAAAATTAAAAGAAGAAAATAAGCCTGTAAATGATGAAGCTCTTAAAAAAGAATTAGATGCTTTGAAAAAAGAATTTGCTGCTTTAAAGACACAAGTTAATACTAAAGCTAAATAAAACATAAGAATCTTCTCCTAAAAAAAGTCTGGGAATAATAACCCAGGCTTTTTTAATGCCTACAAATAAATTAATTCATCTTTTATAATTTAAATTTTTTTAGATAAAAATATTATTTAAGAGTAAATTAAAGTAATAATTATTGATAAACGATAAATAATTATTGTAAAACATTAAATAAAATGATATACTTTTAGCAAAAGGGAGGTTGTTATGAAATCATTACGAGTGAAATTTATTGGAGCACTTCTTTTAATTGCTATTTTTGTTTTAGGGGGAGCCTTTTATGGACTTCTTAAAATGGCAAGCTTTATGGCAAAAATTTATCCAATGTTTATGAATATGAAGTATCCCATGTTATTTTTATGCCAGGGAATAATTTTAGCCTTGATCCTAGCAATTATATTTGGAATTTTTGCTCTTAAAAAATATGGAGAAGACAAAATTTTTGAGAGAGGAATGTTATTTGACCTTCAAGTCATAGCCCTTTCCTTTATAGGAATTTTTTTCCTTTCAATTCTTTCCATAATTTACACAAATTTTAACCTAGATGGATCAATTACCAACCTAATTTTTATAGGTGGAGCAATTGTTGCCATGCTAATCGCACAAATTTTTCTTCTCCTTTGCGATTTGATAAAAGAGGGAATAGCACTAAAAGAAGAGAATGACCTAACGATTTGAGGTGGAACATGGGAAAAATAATTGTTGATTTAGATGTGGAACTGGCAAAAAATAAAATGTCTTTGACAGAATTATCAGAAAAAGTTGGCATAACTATTGCAAATCTTTCTATTTTAAAGACAAATAAGGCAAAAGCCATAAGATTTTCCACACTTTCAGAAATTTGTAGAGTTTTAAATTGTGATGTTGGCGATATTTTAAGGTATGAAGGTGATGAAGATGACTGATAAAAAATTTAAAAGAGTTTTAATTATAATGTTCATAATTTTTCTTGTAGCCATTCCTCTTTTATTTTTGTTTTCTGATACTAGAGACCAGTCTGTGAAGGAAGTGGAAAATGAATTTAATATTAACCTTCCTAAAAGCGTAAAAAGAGTTAGAGAGCTTTATAAGGAGCCAGACTTTCACGGAGATGGGGAAGCTGCAATTTTATTTTCTGTAGACAAGGATGATATAAAAGATATAAAAAACAGTCTTAAAGACTATAAAGTTGAAAGTAATGACAATAAACTTTCTCAAATTGAAACTTGCCTTTTAAAAGTAAGAGAAAGGGGCTTTGACACTTCTATTGATTTGAATAATGAAGTTTACTTTAAAGCAACATCTGACAATGTCTTTAATAATTTGTATGGAAATTTTATAGCCCTTATAATTGACGAGGAAAAAGGAGAAATCTTGTTCTTGCAGTGGGACACTTGATAAATTATGAACTTTAATTAATAATGTTTTCCTAATTTTTAAAAGATATTATAAAAGTAAAAATACATATTAAGAGGAAAAGCTCTTTTTATGTATTTTTTCTTTAAATAAATATATTATTTTATTATTTTTAAAAGACTTTGTGAAAATAATTCTTTATTTAAAACAAGGAAAAATGGATAAAATAAAGAAAATCTAATAAATTTTACGAAATAAAAAACTTTTTTAGTTTAAACGCGTTAGCAAGATAAAATATTAAGCTGAAAAAAATTTTAACTTACTATTAGAAAAAAGATTAGTCCAAAAATCTTAAATTTGTATTTTTTTATAAAAATTTTTATTACAAAAAGCTTTTAAAAATGAAAACCTTTTGATATAATTAAAGCATAAAAAATATAGAGAGGTGATATTTATGACAATTGAAATGGACATGATCCAAACAATTGGTCTAGCAGTAATACTATTGCTAATTGGTAGGTACATAAGAAGTAAGGTTTATTTCTTCCAAAAGTTCGCTATTCCAGCGCCTGTAATTGGTGGATTCTTATTCGCAATCATTCACTTAGTTTTAAGACTAACAAATACTTGTGCATTTGAATTTGACACTACATTGCAATCATTTTTCATGACAATATTCTTTACTAGTATTGGTTTTGGAGCAAGTATCAAAATACTTAAAATTGGTGGACCTAAGGTAATTAAATTCTTAATCGTTGCCAGTGTACTTTGCGTACTACAAAACATTCTAGCTGTTGCTTTAGCAGGACCTGTAGGAGTAGAACCAGGACTTGCACTTATGACAGGTTCAACACCAATGACTGGTGGACACGGAACAAGTGCTGGTATTGCACCACTTGTTGAAGCAGCTGGTATTACTGGAGCAGAAACTGTAGCTTATTCAGCAGCTACTTTCGGATTAGTAATGGGTTCATTAATGGGTGGACCATTAGCTAACAAAATTATTCTTAAAAACAATCTTGTTGAAAAGAAAAAATTAGAAAAAGACATCGAAGTTGACGAATCCATCTTAAAAGAAGAAAACAAAGTTTTAGATGGTAAGAAAGTTCAACTTGGTTTCTTCGCAATAATAGTTGCTATGGGAATTGGTGTTTACATTTCAGCATTCCTAAATGGACAAATTGCTAAGTTTACAGACAAGGCAGCTCTTCCAATTTACATTGGACCAATGATACTAGGTATTCTTTTCAGAGCTATTTCTGATAAGCATGATAACTTCCTTCCAAACGAAGAAATTGCAATTGCTGGAGAACTAGGACTTAACCTATTCTTATCAATGGCTTTAATGACATTGAAATTATGGCAATTAGTTGACCTTGCAGTACCAATGTTAATTCTATTAGCTGCTCAAACAGTATTAATGGCATTATTTGCTTACTTTGTTACATTCAAAATTATGGGTAACAACTATGACGCAGCAGTTATTGCCGGTGGACACTGTGGATTTGGTATGGGTGCAACACCTAATGGTGTAGCTAACATGGAATCTATTTGTGATAAATTCGTTTACTCAAAGATGGCATTCTTTGTTCTTCCAATAGTAGGCGGTATGTTTATCGACTTTACAAATGTATTTATTATCACAGTATTCTTAGGATTCTTTGCTTAATAAAAACTATAAAGGCACCAGACAAGATCTGGTGCTTTTTTATTAAAAAGAATTATATTTCTAAAGATATTGAAGCATTTAATTGAAGCATTTATAAGAAGAAAAAATATTAAAAAAATAGTAGATTTTATTTTTAGAAAAAATTTTAGAATTATTAAAAAAAAAAAAATTAAAGTTAGTGAATAAATTAAGATTTTTAAATTATTGAGATTAATTAAGTTATTAAAGAGGAGATTATTAAAATGAAAAAAACTAGTCCAATAGGAGTTTTTGATAGCGGCGTAGGTGGACTTTCTGTATTAAAGGAATTATTAAAAGTATTTCCTGAAGAAAATTTCAAATATATTGGAGATACTTTGAGAATGCCTTATGGAGTTAGAAGTCCTGAAGATGTTAAAAATTCAACTTTTGAGTGTTTAAGTTTTCTAGCAAAAGAAGGGGCTAAGGGAGCAGTTATTGCTTGCAATACAGCAACTTGCTATGGTCTAGAAAATGCACAAGAAAAATTAGATATTCCAGTAGTTGGAGTTGTTGAACCAGCTTGCAGTTATGCATCACTAGTTACAAAAAATAATAAGGTTGCCCTTATAGCTACTGAAGGAACTGTAAAATCTAAAGTTTACGATGAAACTATTAAAAAGTTTAACAAGGATATAGTATTAAAGGGAGTGGGAGCTCCACAATTAGTTTTAGATGTTGAAAATGGAAATTTAGAAAATGATATTGTTGAAAAAACAATTAATGGATATTTAGAACAATTGGGAGATTTTGACTACGATACTCTTATATTAGGTTGTACACATTTCCCACTTGCTAGAAAGGCTTTTGAAAGAATTTTTGAAAAGCAAAATAGAGATGTTAAACTTGTAGATCCAGCTAACAGAACAGCCATTGCTTTAAAAGAAATTTTAGAAAAAGATGATTTATTAAATCAAGAAAAAAATCCTAAAATTGACTTTTTCTCAACAAATGATATAGAAAAATTTAAAGCCACTGTTAAAAATGTAATTGACACTGAAAATGAAGAGACTTTTAAAGAAGTTACTCTATAATATTATTAATTTAAAATAAGCCTATGAAATTGTACATTTTGCTTAAAGTTTTAAGCAGAGTGTACAATTTTTTTATTTTTAAATTTTATTAAAAAAAATTCTCCAGACTAAATTATTTTTATACGTTTTAAACTATTTATGAAGGGTATTTCTTATATGAAAGCTTTTTATGATGTATTAAATAAAGATAAGGAGTATATTATGACTAAACCAAAAATTAATTTAGATAAAAAATACGGACTATTTATTGGTGGAGAATTTGTTGATAGTGAAAATGGAGAAACTCTTGATACATTTTGTCCTGCTGATGGTGAACTTTTAGCTAGTATTGCTCAAGCATCCGAAAAAGATGTTGATAAAGCTGTTAAAGCTGCTTGGGAAGGCTTTAATGAGTACAAAAAAACAAATAAATATGAAAGAGCAAAAATTTTAAATAAAATAGCTGATATAATTGATGAAAATGCAGAACACCTTGCCATGGTAGAAACTCTTGACAATGGTAAGCCAATTAGAGAGACAAGAAATATTGATATTCCTCTAGCATCTGAACACTTTAGATATTTTGCAGGAGCAATTTTGGCAGAAGAAGGAACTGCCAATGCAATTGATGAAAACAAACTTTCAATTGTTCTTCGTGAACCTCTTGGGGTTGTTGGTCAAATTATTCCATGGAACTTCCCATTTTTAATGGCAGCATGGAAATTATCTCCAGCTCTAGCAGCAGGCGATGCTGTTGTAATTAAACCATCTTCAACAACTTCTCTATCACTTCTTGAACTTATGAAGTTAATTAAAGATGTAGTGCCAAAGGGAGTTATAAATGTTGTAACTGGTTCTGGTTCAAAATCTGGAGAATATTTACAACACCATGAAGGTCTTTCAAAACTTGCCTTTACTGGTTCAACTGAAGTTGGCTATAAAATTGCAAGTGCTGCAGCAGAAAAATTAATTTCTGCTACCCTAGAACTTGGCGGAAAGTCAGCCAATATTTTCTTTGATGACTGTGATATGGATCTTGCTCTTGATGGACTTGCTATGGGAATTTTATTTAACCAAGGTCAAGTTTGCTGTGCAGGTTCAAGAGTTTTCGTTCACGAAAATATTTATGATGAATTTGTAGAAAGAGCGATAAAAAAATTTGAAGGCATAAAAGTTGGACTTCCTTGGGAAGAAGATACACAAGTTGGTGCCCAAGTAAATAAATCACAAACTGAAAAAGTTCTTGGCTATGTTGAAATAGCTAAAAAAGAAGGGGCAAATATTGCTGTTGGTGGAGAAAAAGCTACAAAGAATGGCACAGAAAAGGGCTACTTCACAATGCCAACTCTTATTACAAATGTAAATAACAACATGAAAGTTGCAAGAGATGAGATCTTTGGACCAGTTGCTGTTGTAATTAAATTTAAAGATGAAGAAGAAGTTATAAAAATGGCAAATGACTCTGACTATGGTCTTGCTGGTGCTGTTTGGACAAAAGATATCAATAAGGCTATAAGAGTTGCAAGAGGAGTTGAAACTGGAAGAATGTGGGTTAACACTTATAATCAACTTCCTGCAGGAGCACCTTTTGGAGGATATAAAAAATCTGGTATAGGTAGAGAAAACCACAAGATGATGCTTGATGCATATTCACAAGTTAAAAATATCTTTATAAACACTTCTGAAAAATTATCAGGATTATACTAATACAGATTAAAAAAAGTTAATAAGTACAAAAATAAAGGACTAGTAGTTTTTGAACTGACCCCCAAAAGTTGGACTTAAAAACCAACTTAAGGAGGTCAGTTTTTTAATGACAAAATACAATTTAGAATTTAAACTAAAAGTAGT
>QWCQ01001154.1_pt1 | contig 10946 bp, 8 predicted proteins | sample 1972701 | NCBI WGS metagenome assembly QWCQ01 (sample SAMN09866704, study PRJNA288562) | Human gut metagenome isolate pre4_stool, whole genome shotgun sequencing...
TTAAAAACTTTGGACTTACATCCATTATATCTGTTACACCCGTTGTATTTTGTGCAGTCAAAGCTGTAATTACACTCATTGCAAAAACTCCATTTAAAGTCATAGCTTTTAAATCCGCTTGGATTCCTGCACCACCAGATGAATCTGATCCTGCTATTGTTAGTGCTGTTTTCATATTTCCTCCCCTTATTTTTATAAAAAAAAGAATATCCCTTAAGAGATATTCTAAGCTACTTTTATTTTTCCTACGTTGGCATTATCCAAATCAGGTTAGGTCGATGCTTTATAGCTTGATTTTTACTAGTCAATATAGTCTTATCTAAGCCAAGAGATTTTATTGCATCCTCTCAGATCTATTTAAGAACTCCCTTTTAAATAATATTTTATTTATTATATATTTTCATTTTATAGAACATAAAAATATTTGTCAAACTATTTGTTTTTAATATTTTTATAAGTGGCTGGTGAGAATAGTAGGATCATTGGATATAGTTCAAGTCTACCAAAAAGCATAGCTAGTGTTAATGTGAATTTTGATAGGTAACCTAAGTTGGTAAAGCTATTTATAGGTCCAAATTCGCCAAGTCCTGGTCCTACGTTATTAAAGGTTGTAGCTACAGCTGTAAATGATGTTTCTAGATCATTTGTTTCTAGTGTGACAATGAGCATAAATATAACAAAAATTAATAGATATACTAGTAAATATTTATTTACAGAATTTTCTACTTCGTCATCCACTTTCTTTCCATCTAGTTTATTAACTGTAACTCTCATCGGGTTAATTGTTTGCTTTACTTGATTTATGGCTGATTTGCAAAGCATAGTTATTCTTGAAACTTTTAAACCACCAGCTGTGGAACCAGCTGAGCCACCTATAAACATTAGTAAAATCAAAATATTTCTAGAAAACATCGGCCATTTTCCATAGTGGGCGGATACATATCCTGTAGTTGTAATAATTGATGTCACTGTAAAAAACGAATTTACTCCTGCATAAAATTTATCATCATACATTCCTGAAATGTTTATAAATATTAGGATTGTTGAAAGGGCAACAATTATTGTATACCATTTCAATTCTTCTGACTTAAAGCTATCTTTTACCGATCTAAAAATAGCATAATAATAAAGATTAAAGTTTACACCAAATAAAAACATTGCAACGCCAAGAACAGTTTCTATATATCTTGAATTATAATAGCCAACGGATATACCACGATTTGCAAAACCACCTGTTCCTGCAGTACCAAATGCAAATATTATGCTATCAAATAAGTTCATACCACCAAAAAGTAAAAATATAGCTGTAATTGCAGCCATTACTAAATATATAATATATAAAACTCTAGCAGTATGAGAAAGTTTGGGTGTAATTTTCCCAAATGTAGGACCAGGAACTTCAGCTTGCATTAGATTGGTTGATTCTTTATTTGCTTTTGGCAAGATTGCTAGTGTAAATACCAAAATACCCATCCCTCCAATAAGATGGGAAAATGAACGCCAAAATATTATAGAATGTGGTAAAATTTCTACATCTTGCGCAACAGAGGCACCACATGTTGTAAATCCACTTGCCATTTCAAAAAATGCATCTATAAAGGTAGGATAATTTGTTGGTGTTAGTAAAAGTGGGATAGCTCCTATTGCAGAGTATAAAAGCCAACAAAAAGCAGTAGTAAACATTGCTTCTCTTGTATATATGTGACCTTTTTCCGAACCGTTTTTTACCATTATAGTTCCTAAAATGCCTGCTACTAATATAGGTATTACAAAATTTAATTTATCATTTAATGTTTCATGATAGATGAAGGCTACTAGCAAGGGAACTACCATTAGTAGACCAAGAACTTGTAAAAGCCTTCCTATCGCATTATTTACGATCTTTAAATTCATACTTACACCAATATATCATCTATTTGGGTGATGTTTTTGCTTTTCGTAATTAATAAAACTCTATCACCCATATCAATTATCGATTCACCAGTTGCGACTTCTATTGCCCCACTGTTTTCGCGGTGTTCAATAATTGCTACCAAAGTGTCTTGTTTAATATTTAAATCTTTTAACTTGTGATTAAATAGTTTTGATTGCTCATTTACTTGAAACTCTAGTACTTCTACTTGATCTTCTTCAAGCTTATATAAATTATTTAGAGTTGATATGTCTTTGGCATTTTCCTTTGACCTAATCAATCTATTAATATAATTACTTGCTGCAGTTTTTGGAGTAAATGTTGCATCAATATCTAATATACCAGTTATCTTTATAAGGTTGGTTCTATTTACTTTAGCAATTATTTTTTCTATACCATAGTGTTCAGCCATTAAAGCAATTAATATATTTTCTTCATCAATACCAGTTAGTGATACTAGGGCATCAAAAGTATCTATTCTTACTTCTTGAAGTATATCTGGATCAGATCCATCAGCATTTATAACAATTGCATCACTAAATTGTTCTTGTATATCAATGGCTTTTTCTTTATTTATTTCAATTATGGTTACATTAAAGTTTCTTTCTAGTAATAGGCTGGTTAATTGTCTGGTAATAGAGCTTGCTCCAATTATTAGCACATCTTTAATTCTTATACTTTCAGGAATTTCTGCTTTATAGAATTTATCGATACCCTCTTTAGTGCCCATTATATAAACTTTGTCCCCACTTTCTAAAGTAAAATTCCCCTTTGGAATAGTGATATTTCCCTTACCATTTACAATTCCAATTATTATATCAAATTGCCTTAAATATGAGTTTGCTTCTATTAGGCTTTTCCCTGCTAATTTCGAATTTTTACTAATAGTTATTTCTGTCATAAGTGCCTTATCCTCTAAGAAACTTTGGACGTTTCTAGCGTGAGAATACTTTATAGATCTTTGAATTTCTTTTGCTGCTAGAAATTCTGGATTTATGATTAAACTAGAATTTGTTACATCTTGGATGCGGTCAAAATGATTTACATACTTGGGATCCCTAAGTCTAATAATAATATTTTTAGCTCCTAGAGATTTTGCTAGGGATGAAGCAATTAAATTTACATCATCACTCATAGTTAAAGCTATAAATAAATCGCAATTACCAACATTCGCTTCTTCTAAGACATCCACATTGCGGCCATCACCAACTATTGCCATCACATCATTTTGCTCAAGCAGTCTATTTAATACTTCCTTGTTATGATCGATTACTAAAATATTATGATCTTGCAAAGATAATTCATTTGTTAAGTGGGAACCAACCTTACCCGCTCCCAAAATTATAATATTCATCTAATCCTCCTAAGCCTAATTAGTATAGCATTATTCTAATTAAATACAAGTATGTTTTATATATAAATTAAATAGCTATTTTTACACATCCAGGGGAAAACATTTACTTCCTTTTATATGTTGAAGGTGCAAATAATAAAAGTAGCGGATAAATCTCAAGCCTTCCTAAAAGCATAGCAATGGAAAGTACAAATTTACTTGCTTCTCTTAATTCATAAAAAGTTTGAGCTTCTCCAAATTGCCCTAGACCATTATAAGTTGTAGCTACAGCATTAAAAGCTAGTAAAAAATCATTTATATCTATGGCTACTATAGCAAATAACAAAAAAAATAACAAAATGTGGATGATAAAATAACTCATTACAGATTGTTGGATTCTTTCACTTACAGTTTTCCCTTCAAAATCAACTACTGTTATTCGATTTGGATTTATAGTCATGCGAAACTGATTTGCAGCTGACTTTACTAATAAAACAAACCTAGACATTTTTAATCCACCAGCAGTTGATCCTGCCATACCACCTATATACATAAGTCCTGCTAAGATAATCCTAGAAAATATCGGCCACCTAGATGTATCACTACCCACATATCCTGTAGTAGAAGAAATACTAGTTACCGCAAAAAATACATCTACTATTTGCCTGCTAAGTTTTTCATATATATTATAAGTATTTATAAAAATAAGGGCTGAGGATATTAAAAGCATCCATATATACCATCTTAGCTCTTCTGATTTAAAAAAGTTTTTTGTCTTTTTAAAAAATCTTGCATAATAAATATTAAAATTTATGGAAAATAAAAACATAGCTATGGCTAAAATAAGTTCCGTATAAGTTGAGTTATAATATCCAATTGACAAATCTTTATTAGCAAATCCTCCAGTACCAGCAGCACCCAGACCATAAATAATTGCATCGAATAAATTTAAATCTCCTGCCCACAAAAAAGCAATAGTAATAAAAGTCATTACAATATAAATTGTATAAAGCACTTTAGATTGATCTGAAACTCTGGGAGTTATTTTACCAAAAGTCGGTCCAACCGATTCTGCTTTTAAAATCATAGTTGACTTTTTACTTTGTTTTGGAAGTATAGCAACAGTTAAAGAAATGATTCCCAAACCTCCAATGAATTGCCCAAAAGATCTCCAAAAAATAATAGAATGTGGCAAACTTTCTACATCTCTTGCAATGGTTGCACCTGTTGTAGAAAAACCTGCCACCGATTCGAAAAAAGCATCAAAAAAAGTATTGAAATCTCCTGGATAAAGATAGAAAGGGATAGCCCCAAAGATCGAATATAGTATCCAGCAAAAAGCTACTAGGGTAAGAGCATCTCTAGTATTAAATGTTTTTTTAAACTTAGTATTTTCTTTTAATATGTATCCTATTAAAAATATTACTACAGCAGGTATTAGGAAATTAAGCCTATATCTTAAAGGCTCGTGGTATATAACTCCTACTACAAAGGGAAAGAGCATAATAGCTGCAAATAGCATATTTAATCTTGCAATAGAACTTAAAATAAATTTTCTATTCATTCTCCCTCCAAAATATCATCAATATCTTCAAAGGCTTTCATTTTAGTAATAACAATTACTTGATCATTTACTTCTAAAATAGTTTCACCATTAGGTGCAATGATTTCTCCAGTTTTAGCCCTATATAAAAATGCAATTAGTGTATTAGATTTTATTTTTAATGAATTAAGAGTTTTTCCTATTACTTTTGATCCCTTCAATACTAAAAACTCTACAGCTTCTACTTCATTATCTTCTAGTAAATACAAGCTAGAAATAGAAAATTCATTGGCATTTTCCTTACTTCTAATAACTCTTAGAATATGATTTGCGGCTTCTTTTATAGGGGTAACTGTTATATCAATATCCAAAACTCCAGTAACTCTTAATAAATCTTTATTATCAACTCGAGTTATCACTTCTGGAATTCCTGCTTTTTGGGCTAAAAGACCAATCAAAATATTTCTCTCATCTATACCTGTTAGAGCAATCGCCGAATCATAATCTTCAAAGTTTTCTTCAGCCAAAAATGTAGAATTCGCCCCATCTCCATGAATTACAACAGCTTTTTGCAACATATGGTGAAACTTCCTTGCCTTATTTTCATCAACTTCTATAACTTTGACATCATATCCTTTTTGCAAAATATTTTCTGCAAGATAATAAGATATCCTTGACGCACCTATAATAAGGGTAGATTTTATATCAGTTTTTGATCCAAATTCTCTAAGATATAGCTGTCTTAAATCATATGGTGTTCCGACAACATGAACATTATCATGAGGCATTATTTTAAAAGAACCACCTGGAATAAATATTTTTTTATCCCTATCAACTATGGTAACCAAAACCTTGTTAAGTAATCCGTATTTTGTAATATCAGACAAAGTTTTATTTGCCATAAGCGAATCCTCTCTAATTTCAAATTGGATCATTTCAACTTTGTCATGAAAAAATGATTCAACAGAGCTTGCCATAGCATAACCTAAGGTAAGTTCAATAGAAATAGCAGATAATCTTTCTGGATTCAAAAAATAATCTATACCCATGAAAGTTTTCATAAATTCATTGTTTTTCTGATATTTTGGAGAGCGTACACGAGCTATAGTAAACTTTGCTCCAAGAACTTTAGCCATATTTCCAGCTACAATATTTACCTCATCATCATCTGCAAGAGAAATAAAAAAATCAGCATCTTTAATTTCAGCTTCACGAAGCAAGTCTGGATCCGTGCCATCTCCTAAAATGCCCATCACATCATTTTCTGCTAAAACATAATTCAATACATCTGGATCTTGTTCTACTACCAATACATCATGACCTTCATCTGTTAAAATTGAAACTATGTATGATCCAACTGATCCTGCACCCATTACAATTATTCTCATAATTTTTCCTTTCTAATATAATTATATTTTATAATAAATATTAGATAATTAAAATAAAAAAGAGGCTAATCGCCTCAATTTTATATTAATTTTTATTTATTAGCTTTAATTTTAATTTTCATTTAAGAAATCATAAGCGTACTGAGCTAGTAAAAGAGCTCCGTTTTTAAAGGCACTTTCATCAGGGTTAAAGTCTTGTGAGTGATTTACTGGAAATGTTGAAGGATCATCTGGATTTTTTGCACCAACTACCATATATGTTCCTGGCATTGCCTCATAATCTTCAAATCCTGCAAGTAATAATCCAAAATCTTCTGAACCAGCTACTTTAAGATCTGTCATAACCTTATTTTCTCCAAAAATTTCTTTAGCAACTTTAACAGCTGTATCTGTGGAATTTTCTTCATTTATAACTGGACCTGCACCTTGATTGTAGTTAAACTCTACACTTCCACCATACATATCCGCTGAAAAATCTGCTATTCTTTTTAATTCTTTTAAAAATTCATCAGCAGCATCATTTGAAAAAAATCTAAAACTTGCTGTAAGTTTTGCATCACTTGCTACTGCATTTGCAACTGAACCACCTGAAATAACTCCATAGTTTAAGACAATTGGATTATTTAAGGCATCCACTTTCCTCGCCATTGCTGCATTTGCTTCATTTATAAAAGTATTTACCATCATAATTGCATCATGTCCTAGATATGGTGTAGAACCATGAGCTGTTTTTCCTTTAAAATTTACTTCAAAAAAGTAATTTCCTGCCATAGTTTCACCATAGCCCGTTGCAGCATATCCTAGAGGAAAAGCTGTATGAATATGAATAGCAAATCCACTATCAACTCCTTTTGTAACACCTTGTTTTACAACTGCTTTACCTCCATCACCAGTTTCTTCACCTGGTTGGAATAAAAGCCTAACTGTACCTGGTAATTCATCTTTTATTTCTATCAAGGCACGAGTTGCAGCAAGCAACATTGCTGTATGAGTATCGTGACCGCATGCATGAGATTTACCTGGATTTTTAGATTTAAAGTCAAAATCATTTGTTTCCTCTATTGGCAAAGCATCAAAGTCAGCACGTAGTAATACTGTTTTGCCATCCCTGTCTGGATTTATTTCTGCAATAAGACCAGTTGGCTCTAGTTGTTTTACTTCTAGGCCATATGACTCCAATGCTTTTTTTATATAATCATTAGTTTTTATCTCTTCCATAGCAAGTTCTGGATTTTGGTGAATCTCACGTCTTTGTTTAATTATTCTATCTTCGTCGTTATATATTAATTCTTTTAATTTTTTATTTATCATACTAATTGACCTTTCATTTAAAAATTATAAAACAAGTATACTCTATGATTCATATACTACTGAATTATCTTCATATTTTACATTTGAATTATAATCTAAATAATGATTTGATAGCTCTCCTAAAACTATGGTGGAAGATATTATCGCATATATTACAAAAACTATTGATAATATAGAAAGTATCCCTATTCTAGTCATACCTTTATTTGTATTTGTTATTAGCCCTGCTAGTAGTGCAAATATTATAACTGGTAATATATACCATTTTAGATATGTTTTTATAGTTTTTCCAAATAAGTTTTTACCAAGCTTAAATGTATTTTTAAATAACTCACCAAAACTTGCCTGTGGGTGATCAGCCGCTAGAAAATAACGATAATAGGTAAAAGCACCATAAATAACCTGACCTATAAGTACCAAAATAGCTAAACCAAACAAAGAAGATAGGCTAGATATTTCTCCATTTACCATCATATCTGCTGTAAGCGCTGAGGCTACACTAGCTCCAAGTGTTGCCAAAGCAACATATGGGATAAGCATAATGACAAAGCAAACTCCAAATGTTTTAAACTTTAAATAATTTATATTATCCATATATTCTCCAATAGAACCCATCCTATTATATATAAGTCCACGAGCTAACATAAATTGGAAAATAATTAAAACTATGCTTATAAGTAAACTTGAAATGTAGCTGTATAAAGAACTTGTTAAGTCTTCTACATCAGTACTTAAGTTTCCAAAAAGCCTTCCAATTATAAAAATAATAAGTGCCATTATTAGCTGTATCAAAAATACAGATGAAAATTTATAACTTCTTTTCATTCAATTCTCCTTACTAATTAAAAAAGTCATTAAAATTTCGTTATTAGTTTACCCAAGTTTGGGTATTTTATAACTAAGAGGTGATATAATGATTATTAAATTTTACGAAGATCAATTAAAAGCACTAGCCTTTGATGGAGATAAGCAAGTAGGATATTGCGAAGTTGAAGAAAAAACAGAAAATACTTGGGCTATCACTCATACAGTTGTTGATGACAATTATAGAGGTCAAGGACTTGCTGAAGGATTAGTAGATAAGGTTTGTGATAAAGCCCGTGAAAATAACAAAAAGATCTTACCAATTTGCTCATATGCAGTAAAAAAATTTGATAAGGAAACAAAAAAATATGGCGATATAGATGCCAGAGCATAATTAATTATAAAGCTGAGCTAAAGCTCAGTTTTTTTGTACAAACTTATTTTTATATTTTAAAGTAAAATACATCTTTACCAAAATCTTTGTATTTGATATTATTAATCTAACATTTATATTAAAAATATCATAAATTAATAAAGGAATTATTTTGAAAAAGGATTTAAAAATTAAAATAGCAATACTAAGCATTGCACTTTATGTGGCAAGCAATAGTGTTGTTTCTGGTACCCTTGTTTTTATGCAAAGAGATTTTGGTATTTCTATTACAAATGCAGAATCTTTAATTACCCTATCTTCTATAGCAACAATAATAACAATTTTCTTAAGTGAAAAAATCACTCAAAAAATAGGTATGAAAAAATGCGTAATGATTGGCTTATTTCTAGTAGGTCTAAGTTCGATTTTACCAATTATTTCTACTAGTTATCCATCGGTTTTTATAAGCCGTTTAATAATGGGTGCAGGTGTAGGATTATTTAATGGTCATAGTGCAAACTATATAAATGTTTTTTATAAGGATGAAGAAGCTTATAGATTACACGGCATAAGAAATTCTACAGAATTTATAAGTCAAATGATATTTTTATTTATTGCTGGATTACTAATAAAAATCCACTGGAAATATGCCTTTTTAGTTTACTTTTTCGCATTTTTTATAATGTCTTACTTTAATAAAATCATACCTGAAGTTGCTACAAAAGATGCAGTTGATATTGGTAAATTTAAGATAAATAAGCAAATATTATTTTATGCAATTTTTGCCGCTTTAATGATTATGAATGTAACTGCACTTAGCGTACGTTTTCCAACTGTTGCTACAAATCAAAAAGGAATTGGTGTAGACGCCAATTTATATATGATTATCCTTCCTATGTCTGGAATGATCTTTGGATTCTTGTTTGGAATTATAAATCGCATTTTAAGAGAAAAAACTATTCTTTTAGGTCTTGGTATTTATATAATAGTAAATATAGTTTTAGCTATTTTGGGTAATGATATGTATATATTTTTACTTTGCATGGTATTTATTGCATTTTCTCAATCTCTTTGCATACCATACTTATTTGCTGAAGTTTCTAGATTTGTAAAGGGATCTCATGGAAGAATTGCTAATAATCTAATTTTTATAGGTTGCAATGTTGGTGGATTTATAGCACCTTTTTTCCTAAAATTAGTAAATAATATTCTAGAAACTACATCTCTTACCCTTGCTTTTACTGCTTTTAGTTTTATATATGCTATAATGTTCATTTTAAATGTATATGAAAATAAAAAAATAAGATTAGAAAAATAGAGCAGAATCTCTGCTCTTTTTAATGAATAAAAATAGATAAATCTAATTCTTGGCCAAGCATATTAAATATTTCCTTGCCACGTACACTATTTCCTGTTTCATCAAGTCTTGGCGAATATACTCCTATGCCACAAACTCCTGGAACCACTCCTAAGATACCTCCAGAAACTCCAGATTTTGACGGAATACCTACATTCATCAAATATCTACCAGATTTTTCATACATACCACATGTTGCCATCTGACTTAAGACAATTTGCACTTCAGATTTTGATAATAGATTGTAGTGGCTATCTATTTCAAAACCTTTATTGGCAAGTACTGCACCCATTCTTGACAAACCAACTACATTTGTGGATATAGAGCATGCTCTAATATATAAGTCTAAAACCATTTCTGGATCATCATCAAATATTTCCTTGCTCTTTAAATAATAAGCTATAGCTTTATTTCTATCAGTAGTCTCCATTTCTGAAGAATATACCTCTTCCATCAAATAAGCTTTTTCATGTTTAGATAATTTTTTATAGTAATCTAGGATCCTATCAAATTTATCATCAACACTATTTCCTAAAATCATAGATGCTGTAGTAATTGCTCCTGCATTTATAAATGGATTGGATGCCTTATCTGTTATTGGAACTAAGGAATTAAATTCATATTTAGTTGGCTCACTGCCTACCTTGTTATAAACAGCCTCTGGGTCATTATCATGCAAAGCCATTATTAAAAGCAAAACTTTACATATTGATTGTATTGAAAAATCATAGTCATAATTGCCATAATTAAAGGATTCACCAGTGACAGATGTAATGCTTAGTGCAAAATTATCTGGATTGACATTTGCAAGTTCTGGTATATAGCTAGCAACTTTTCCTTCCCCTATGCAAGATTCACTTGTTCTTATAACACTTTTTATTCTTTGATCAATAAAATCTCTTTTGTATAACATATAAACACCTCT